>Ga0214543_1007021_pt1 | contig 19623 bp, 4 predicted proteins | sample CNSS2metaG_FD_160094 | JGI IMG/M metagenome (GOLD analysis project Ga0214543, IMG submission 160094) | Root nodule microbial communities from cowpea collected in UCLA plant growth center, Los Angeles, California, USA - CNSS2 | ecosystem: Host-associated > Plants > Roots > Nodule | place: USA...
CACACAAACACACACACACACACACACACACACACACACACACACACACACACACACACACCCACACACACACACACACACACACACCCACACACACACACACACACACACACAAAAAAGCAAATTACTAATTCCTGTATCTAAAGTTAAGTATTTTAGTATTATATTCTCATTTATTGTCTCTGGAATGTCACTTATTTTTTTTTTCTAATATGGCATTTCATTCTCATAATTTTCCTCCACAACTGTATCTTCAATTTTATTTTCATTTTCTTTTGTTAGTAGTATGGTAGATTTTCTCTGTTTATCAACATTCCTAGTTAAATTTATTTAACCTATTAAATAAGTAAAAAAAATAAAAGTATCGTAATATTTATGATCAATTTAATTGTACAAGTTTTAAAATCTCAGCAAATATTCTTGTATATTCATTAATAAAACATCTTTTAGTAGGTAAAGATCTTATTTTTCCACTCATCATTTGGTTTAATATCATATAAATATATAAGATCCAATTTTTTTTTCTCCTCTTTAACCTTTCAAGTTGAAGATTATACTTTATAAATACAATTTTATTGAATTTTATATTTCTCCAAACTATCTTAAATATTGTGATCTCACCTTTTTAATAATATACTCTAACATCGTGATAAATAGGAGACTTTAAACCTTTCTCGTATTCAGCAACAAATTATAGCATTTAGATAACTAAAGAGTTTCTTACCAAATTAAGATGTAAAATATCATCATGCATTTACAAATGTCTATAATCACAAACCCTTTTTCTTTAAATGTTTTCATTCATGATTTTTTCTCTCTTTATAACTCCTTTCTTTTTTCCTTTTTGACAAATGACAATGATGTTCCTTCTTTATCCTTGTCTTCAATATCTATTTCTTTAAAATAGTCTTGACGGTCTACTTATTGGATTTTTTTTTCTCTCTATATCTTGTAATAACTTCAAAAAATGTCTGTAATATTATTTAGAATAGATGAATAAACAACGACTAATTTTGTATTACAAAACTAAAATAAAAGTATAATAATAGATATATACTAATTTAAACAATTTTTTTTTTGTAAAAGATAAACTTAAGATATTTAAATGACAACAAACTTTTAAACAAAAAGCAAGATTGAAAATAAAGTATATCTCTCATAAAAAATATCATTGTCGCTTAAAACAAAAGACAAAAGGTTTACGTCTTACATTATTACACAAAAGGGTTAAAGTCATGAATTCTACATCAAATATTTTCATTGATGATTTTGTTTAAAATTACTAATTAAAATATTATTTTCATTTCATATTTTTTAATTTCCTGAAAAATATTTTAGAGGACTCATGCATGAAAGGCCAATTTTACTTTACTAAAATAAACTGAAACTGTTTTTCGCAATATGATTTTTGAAGAAAAAATATTTACATGTAAAAGTGAGTAAAATATATATATATATATATATATATATATATATATATATATTAGTAAAAATACATGTGCTATGTGCATGTATATTTATTTTTTTATGATAATAAAATTTATTACTATACTTATAAATTTAAATATAAATAACTTTTACACTTTCATTATAGAAAACTACTTTAATTTAAAAATTAGTTAAATTTTAAAAAATTTCAAATAAAAAATTAATTAAAAGATGATTTTTTTAAAATAATAAAATTGTCCAAATAAATATTTTAATTTTAAAAAATAATTACAAAAAGATAAAAGTGAAAAACAAATGTATACACGAAAATAGTATAGATATGATTTTGGGGTTTGAGAATGGATAAGTACTCTTTTAAGGCATCGGTTTATTGTAAAATATTAATTTAAATTTGTTAAGAAGTTAGACATGTTAGAATAAAAAATAGTAATACTATTTCCAAGTGTACATTGACATCTCAAGTGTGTACTCCCTATTTTCATAAAAGGTTAGGAAATGATGAGATACAATTATTTTTTACCACCTTTTACCTAACTTTGTTTAAAATCACCAATAAATATAATTCCCATTTTACATATCTTTTTTATTTCTTGAAAAAACATTTTAAAGGAATCATGCATGAAACACGATTTTTATTTTTCTAAAATAAATTTAAACAGTTTTCGGCAAAATTATTTTTTAATAAAAAATAAAAATACAATATAAAAAAGTCGTAATTTGGATCACAACTTTTAAAAAAAGTCCTATTTAGGAACACGACTTACAACATTGTATTAAAAGAATTTTAAAAAAGAATTATGGCATTGTCGAAAATTTTAAATACATTTTGATTAAATAAAAACCCGTCTTCTTACTAGTTTTTTCTTGAAGTAAATAAGATGATTTCTAGAGTTAGTTTCACGGAGATTTTAGTTAGCAATTACAGACAAGGCCAAACTAGAAACAAATCAATTCTAGGAATATGCATCGGAATTCGTCCATGAAAATTTGAAGACATTTTGGAATTAAATTACTCAAATAAAATTGAAAATTTAGGCAGCGTTCGGACGCTATTGGGAAAGTGGAATAAGAACAAAGCAGAAAAAGATCAAACCCAGCACTCTATTTATGTTTTTTATAAAGCAAATCTCCAAAACCGAAAAACGAAATCAAACAGAATAGACTATTGACAAATTTCTTGGAACCAGGGATGATAAAACCCTCGAGTGCCCACAGCAAAGACCACGTATCATATGCTAGAATATAGGGTGTGATATAAAATTCGACACTTAGAAGCATATTTTAAGCGAATCACTTAACCTCAATCAGATGCAACACTGGGCACTTAAAGGACATTCCTGTATATTTAGCTTTGAAAAGATTACATGTTAACAGAAAATGAGAATTGGAGATCTAAACAAAGGTCAGGGCTACCAACTGGAATACAAGTTCACAACTACAAATGATGGTCAGTGTCTGATGGTGAGCTCAGCTCTAAGGTGGAGGACACCGTTGATGAAGTAAAGACTATCCTCAGCCATGAAAGAGGTCCATGGAATAGCAAACAAGTTTCTATACCCAACGGCCTTTCCCCCTGTAAACACATAGTTGCCTTTGTACTTGCTAACAAATTCCTCTGTTGGCCTAGACCTTGCAGCAAACTCATAGTCAACAGCAAAGCTCACTGATCCCTTCTCCTGCATTCCCAGAAACAGCCCAAAGCAATGGAAAGAGCTTTGCTGATCCATGTTGCAATGTGCTGATAGGAAAAAACCTTGACCACCTAAATGGAATGCCTGAGAATAAACCCGCCCAGATGGAAATAGATTGGCACACTCCTCGCGCTTCAGATCCAAGTACACCACACACTGCTGCCGGGGAAGTTCGAATTCAACCACCTTCACCGGTCTATACTTGTATGCCCTCTCCACAAATCGACGGTTTGAAGAAGCAGAGTCTTCTGCGGCCAGTGCCCGTTGGCGGTGTGGAGCCTCAGCCTTGAAAAATAGGCCCTCCAGTACAAGCTTAGAAGCAACATCGTGGTCGAAGTCAGTACAGGTTAAGACCTTCTTAAGCTTTCGGCAGGTCATGTAAGGGAAGCGAATTAAACGAGCAAGACGGGAGCCCAGGACTTCTCGCCTTTCTTCCAGTTTAGGGTACTGCTGTCGTGACCACTTCAACACAAAATCATATACAGCATCCTCTGAGGCAACCTGGAGATCATCGCTGGACAGTATTGCCTCCACCCCAGCAAGGGGCAATGCCAAAACTTCTTCCTGGAACCTGGACGTATACAAGACTCAGAAAGAAATGTGATACTAAGACCAAAACGGTGAAAAGTGGTAACCATAGAAACAGGTGTTTTCTAGAGAATGGACTCTGTCATGGAAATAGAGAAATAGAGAAAGCCTCTCTAAAATATTTATAACCTATTACTATATGTTCAGAATGCCATTGTAAAAATGCAGAATACTGATAGCTCTGATAGAGACACGCATAACAGGTCATTCAAAAGCAGGATCAAACACACTAGAAGTGATTAACTAAAAGTAGTAGCCACCCACCAGATTCTTATATACAAGGGTACCAATTATTAGATTCAATGAACACACATAGGAGTCTCTCCTATGAATATGAATTTTGGTTCCAACTCTTCCCAGTCTCCAAAAATAAGATCAATTTTAAAAATTCAAACAAAATACAAAAGGTAGCTACAACTGACATAAAAAATTTAATATCAGCACAAACAGGAGAGCAGGACGATGAGGAGTATTAAAGGCCATTCAATACAAGAAAAAGAAAAAAAAAAAACAAAAACAGATCCAGGCAAAGAAACTTCATCCAATATATGTATTAGTTTGTAATGCTTGAGTGTCACATAATATAACTGAAATTAAAATTCAAAGGCAAATACTTACTTGGTTATATCCTTGTACCGACCAGCCAGGTACTGCTTTGCAGCATCAGTCAATGGTTGGACAGCATCGGCCATTAAGACACTAGAAGGAAGATCCAAATAAAGCAATGCAGAGTCAGGTGTCATAGGCATATTCCGCAACAACCGGCTACAGCATCTCATGCATGAAGCAACTTCAAATTTATCAGCAGCCATCAAGACATCGAGTAAAGCAGGTGCTGTAGTAGTAGTCAAGGTGTTACTGTACATAAAATTCAGTAGCTCCATGAGAGCAGCTTCTTCTGCAGCATAGAAGAAGTATGGTGGTTGTAAGCAAACATTTGAGGGAAAAGAAAAGCAATTGTACAAAGAATCTAAAAATCGTATTCCTATGTTTTTACCAGAGGCATTAATTCTGAGGGTGACATGTCTCTGCTCAGACTCCCTCATCCCATTGGAGAAAAGCTGAATAAAGTAAATAAACCGCTAAGCAAACATAACTTTGGAAAAAATATTCAAAATGCACCCTATAAAGACAACGATATCCATACCTTATAGAAGAAAGGACTTTTTGCAGCCAGGATAGGCGAACTAATATGCAGCGTTTTAACTCTTACAACTGCTCCTGCAGAGCAATCCATGCTCCAGTCTGAATCAATACTGTTAGTAGCTTCATCGCCTGCATTAACCACACAAAACTCAAACACCCATAGAGCAGAACTGATAACTTCATAGTTAAGAAAAGGAACCAATAGATATCCATATCCGTTTCCCTTTTACATACAAAGGGATAATGTCATACTTTCTGCAAAATTTCTCTTTATTAAGTAAGTCGCACTCATGTTTCAATCATATTATTCAATTAAATTAGACCACTTCATTGGGTAAAATGAAGAGTTCTCAAAAACCTCTATAACTGGGGCATGTTTGATTCCCTTCTCATTTTTGGATTTTAAAAACTGTTTTCTAAAACCTTTTTAGACCACTCAACAATCAATTTCTCACCAGAATCATTTAAGTTTAAAAATTATTTCCAGATCAAGTACTTCAAAAACCAAAAACAACTACGAGATATTTTTCTTCTGTTTTCATCTTGTTCAAGCTCTCCCCAAGCGTAATATTTTTAAGGCATTCAATTCAAATACCAGAATTGGGTTCTTCAACCATTGCAACAGCATCCTCATCTTGGTTTTCACACTCATCCAAATCAGGCTGATTCCCGTTCAAAATTTGCTCGTCTGGCACCGAAGCAATATCCGCACCTGCATCAAAAAAAGCATAGACATATATATTAAGCATACAATTTGAAAACACAGACTTCTACGTAACAATATCCATCTAACATACTCTTTTTAGGCAAAAAAAACTTTCAAATTCACACAAAAACACACACCCAAATTGTATTTCCAATTTTAACCCTTCAGTTGTCCTTTTTTCTAATTTTGTTAAAAAACACGTAGTACGAGCAAAATCAGAACCATTTCTACTTCTACCAGTGAACAATTATTGAAACCCTAGAAATTATTTTGTCCAAACAAACAACAGAAACAGATAGATAGAGGGAGTAACAGAGAGAGGACCGTTATCCTTTTTTATATCCTCCCGGCGGCGCTTGCGGTGGCGCGCCCAGTCGGCAATGGTGGTGCAGCCGTCAGAATCGGGTCGGGCGTCGACTGGGTCAGGCATGATCTCGATCCGGAGAACCCTGTCAGAGAAGTTACTGTCGTTGAAGGCGAAGGCGAAATCGGCGTCGGAAGTTGAACCGCCGCGCGACCACTCGGACTCCATGGCCACAACCGGGTCAAACAGATCCGAATTCGAATCCTTCATGCGTCTAATGCAGAATCGAACCTAAGATAAGGTTGAAAGACGAGAAACGGAGAAAACGGTTTTTCTTTTGAAGGGTTTATTACCAAAAAGTAAAGCGGTGAGAGAGTATGTGACAGACAAAAAACGCAGAATAATAACAGATCAAAGCCATGATCCCAATATTTATATTTCTGAACTTCATCGCCATAATAAACTAGTCTCGGTTTTTTCTTTTTAACTCTCTAAACTTTTATTTATAATTCTTTTTAGTTATTGGGTTTTGTTCAAAAGTAAGTCAAAATTCTTACATTCTCGTTGTTTCTGGTTATCAGATTATGCTAAGTAATTTATATTTATTGAGAAAGTAAATTTATTTATATTAGAAACATTCAATTGGCTTAATTATCTTTATATTCACTATAAATTTTCAATTGCTTATTTATTATAAATTTCCTTAATTATTGTTATATCTCAAATCTCTGGCTGTATATTGACAAAAAATTTACCTTTTATAAATGACAGAAAAACTAAAACGCTGAAGATCAATAGTTATTTTTTGTTCCCCAATTAAAAAATAATTTAATGTTGTAGATTTATGATATTTTATTAATGTTTTTCTTAATATATATATATATATATATATATATAAAGATATGTTTAAATTTGTTAATAAATGTTAATTAATTTTTCATATTAATTTAGTCAAGTTACAAATATTAATAATTTATAATATAATATTATAAATAATTAAAAACTAAAAATTTTGGACATACAAATTCGAATCGTGTTATAACTGTAAAGATGAAATTTCTTTTTACACAATTCATATTCTTAGTTTAATTCATACATAATTATTGTTAATTGACTTTTTAAATGTAGCTGTTACTTTGATTTTTTTTTCAATAAAACTCAATTACAATTAATAACCGAAAACAATGGTAAACTAAAATATAATTTTTAAATTACTTTTTAACATTAAATATTATTAACTTTTTTTAATAATTTAGTATATTTCACTTATAAAAATTAAAGTATTTAATATATCTTATATTATTTTTGTTGGAGCGATAATCCAAGCAAAAATATAAATATGTATACTAAAATAATTTATTAAATGAATATTATATTTATATTATTAATTTTGTTATATTTATACATCAATATGATTTATTATGTGATTCTTTATTTTTACATTTTTAGATTATTCAGAACACAAATAATATATATATTTATAATTGTTTATTAATGTATAATTTATTATATAAACAGTGAATATATAAACGTCGTCGGATATGTGTGTTCGATTTTTTAAATTTTTATAAAAATTTAAGTTAAGATTAATAATAAATATATAATTAATTTTTAAAATAATCGTTAAAAGTAAAATTAAAAAAAAAAGTCCAAACAAAAAGTTTTTAAAATAACAATTTAAGAAAAAAAAAATTAAAATAATGATTAAAAGTAAATTATTTATAAAATAATTAAGAATAAATTTGAAATAATGAAATATGGATACAAAACTCTTAAAAATGATAATTAATTGTTTTTATTTTAATTAATTTATCTTAGATATTTTATGATTTCAATATTATTCATAATAATTATACTTTTATTATATTATGTTCAATTAAATATATTATAGTACATTAACGGAAACGTAGATGTTATCGCACATGTGTGTTTATTTTTTATTTTTTTTAATATTTGTATTATAACAAAAGTTATCAGTATTTGTAAATCGTTAATGTCGATTTGTGCTTGTGTGTTGTTAAAAAAAATGTATTAATTGAAAGTATCATGTATTTACATCATCAAAGTTTTCTTATGTGTTGTTAAAACAAAAACGTATGAATTAAAAGTATCATGTATTTACATCATCAAAATTTACTTAAATTGGGAGATCAAATAAATATGGGTTAAGTATGTTTTTAGTCCGTGAACTTTAGCCAAAAACATACTTAACCCAACAAAGATTGATGCTAAAAAATCTTACTATTTATAAAAAGTAAATGTTTTTAGTAATATATATATATATATATATATATATGTATATATATGCAAATAACAAAAATAATATGTAGCAAATGATTGTAAGTAGATATAATAATAAAAATCATAATTTACCTTTTAAGGAGTCTCCTTGATTATTTAGGGAATACATGGTCCATAATTCGTTAAGTTTACAAATAAAAATTTAATATTTTCATTATCATACGACACATATTTCTCTTCAAAAATGATAATTAAATTTATTTATTTTATTCTCTACTATTTTAATTAATTTATCATAGATATTCTATGATTTTAATAATATATACTTCCTTAATATTACGTTCAACTAAATATAATATATCACATTAGTGAAAACATGAGAACACTCTCTGTCCGCATTCTTTACATATGGTCTTGTTAACTAATATCCTAAGGGTACAAATTAAGAATAATTAATAAATATTTAATTTTACAAAAATTGATAATTCATTGTGACATTAAATGAATATTAATGTAGTTTTATTTTATTTACATAAATGTTCATAAGTGTTATAAAGATGTCATTTATAATTTCTATGATACATACAAAAAATCAAAAAATAATAAAATTATGATAACATGTCAGATAATCATAATTACCTCCAATAGTAAAATAAATTAAAAAGAGTAGAAAAAAATGTTGAATGATGATAACCTATGATGAGAGAAATTTTTATATTATTAAATATAAAATTAATTTGTTAAAATAAAATTATTTAATGATTTTTATATTATTTAATATGATACCTCATAGTCATTTTCATTATAAAAATTATTTATAGAGTTCAAAATTTAATTTGGATCCTATTGTACTATATTCCTTGACACATTAAAAATATGCAATGTTATATAAAATATTGAATAAATAGTAATAATATTATTGAATATTATTGATACATATATTTTGATGTCGACAATAAGAATTGATAATAAATCTTGTTGTGTGGTGGTAGTGGAAATAAGACTTGAGTATTTCTTTCTTTATTATATATGTTTATTATATTTATTGTTGCTTCAAGGTTATTAGTAAATTGATCAATTTAATTATTTAAAATTAACGTAATTTTGTATTAACTATCTAGATTAATTTAATACAGCTCCATCGATTATAGACTTCTTGTTACAAGTATTTCTTCGATACAAAGGTCTTCAAACTTGCCATTTATGTATATCTTGAAATTTACTTATATTTTCTAAAATATCCTTTTACATTTATTTATTATTTATTAATGTTATGGTTTAAAGGATAAATGAGCATATTTTGAGTGTCCTTTTTAAATTGGAATTGTCATGTATTTGAATTTGTAGGAAAAATAATTCAAAATTTTGTAATGTAAAATTATGGAGTACTAAAAAAATCTTAAGACTAAAAACTTGTAGTACTTGAAAATATATTTTTTTTGTTAAACTTTATTAACTTTATAACGGAATATTCTTTAGAGTTAAAGTGAATTTGTATATAGATATATATAGATCAACCTACACACAATCAACAATTTGATTATAAGAAATTTAATTACTTATTTCTAACTAATGGTTAGATTACTAATTAGACATATCTTGGATATAGACCTATAATCCCTAATCATGCATTTTTAATATTAGAATTGTCAAAATGAGTTGAACCCGCGAGTCAATCTGGCTTACCATGGGTTTTGGCCGAATTAGATTGAAATTTTTTTACAAATCTCAATACAAGTTGATTTTTGACCCGACTCATCTAGAACCCAACTTATCCAGGTTGAACCCATGGTGAGCTGGGTTGGCTCACCCATAAAAAGGTCACAGTATTTTTATTAAGTTGAACTTTATATTTAGGTCATGTTAGGTTATTTTTTTTAGCCAACACATAAATAATTTGTATTTTTTTTTATTTTGGATTGTATTAAAGTTTATTTATATTTTAATTATAATTATAATTTAGTTTTGACTGAAAAAATAAAAAAAATAAAATATTTTTTTAATTAAGTGAACTCGTGAGCCAATCCGTTTAATCCGTCAACCCGTGGTGGGCCGAGTTAAGTTCAAATTTTTTTGACTTGCTAAAAAGTAAGTTAGATTGGATTGACTCACGAAATCATCAACCCATGATGGATTGAACCGAGTTACTCGTTTTGACAACTTTATTTAATATTCTTCAAAACAACCATAGGTTGAAGTGATAAGCTTTTCAATATAAAATATATAAACTAAATGTTATTTCTATTAGATTAGTGTTGATCACCAATTTAAAGGATAACAACCTGACAGTGTTGATGATACATAATATTGTTATAACTTTACCTTAGTGTTACGTTAGTTAAATCCAACCACCTTAAAACTACACGTCACATTCAAAACAATATTAATACCAATTTAAAAAAAAAAAACTTTCTTTAATAAATATAAGCCATGTTAAAACAAATTAAAAAATCACATCGAATAATTAAGACAAAACTCGGAGATAAAAAATTTATTAAAGTCATAGAATGAAAAGATATGCAGAAATCAAATTTGACCGCATTTTTTTTTCTTTCATCATATGCCAACGAAGACGTGTATATCTTGAAAACGTGACAAAATATTTCACATTAAAGAATGACAAATTATTATTATTAAATTACAAGTAGTACTACATGCATATACGTGTGTTCAATTTTTGTATGATAAAAAAAACGTTATTTAAAAAATAAATGTAAAAAAGAACAAAAAAATTCTCTTTATATAATATTACATAAAAATATAGAAATATAAATTATACATAATTAATTTAGTTTATAGAAATAATAAAATTTAAATTAACGGTCATTTAGGAAAACAAATGTAATTATTTTTAATTTAAAGTAACATTTATTTAAAGAATACAATTTGAAAGAAAATATTTACAGAGAAAACAATATAGGTATAGGTATAGACATCGATTATTAACTTTTTTTGTCAAGACAATAAAACTATAGACATGCTTATGATTCTTCATATATTCTGCAAATATGCGCAAAAAAGTTGAAGATTAAGAAAATGTGAATAAAAAGAAAAACATTTAATTGTTCCATAAATTTTATAATTAGTCCTCATATTTTTAAATTGGTCCTTTTAAATAATTTATACCACTAAAAATACATTTTTTATTATTGATTTTAGTATACACAATTTTCTTACAAGTTAATTAGGTAATAAGTATTCTACACGGGTAGAGAGAGAAGAATGGGTTCTGAAGAAAAAATTGTTATGAAGAGGTCAATGGAGGAGGCCAGTTATATCTTTGAACTATAAGTCAATTCAAAATTTGGAAATTCTTATATACCAGAAATTCATTATTGACCAGTGCGCTTCTAATTTTATGTTAATCTTATACATTTTTGTCTCTTAATATTTCAATAATCCTCTTCAAATTTTATAAAAATATTCAACAGGAAAAGGTAAATAGATTCAATATTTTTGTACTTAAAAGTCAACCATAAAGATCTAAAATTAATTAGTGTGGACACCATGGTGTTGTTTATTACTTTATTTCCTACAACCTATTATAAGGTAATTGAGACAATTAAATGGAAATGTTTATTATTTTCCACATAATAAGTATTGAAGATTATTTAAATAGAATAAAATAAAGTACGATCAGTTATAACGATATTTAATATTTGATGCACATAAGATAACTAATTAAATAATAAAACAATATATTATAAATCAAGTTTAAATATGATATTTTTACTGGAATTATATATAATGTGTAAAAAATAACTTTTAATTTATATTTTTACAGATTATGGAAGTTATAAATTATGTAGTTTTATATATAGTTACTTTTTAAATTAAAAATATTTATAAGTTTTATGAAATTATTTTTATGACATCATTATATTTCTTTAAAAACATTTGAATAATACCAAGTTATTTTTTAATTTCATAATAAATAATATTATTTAGCTCTGTGTTAATATGATAAATAAAGAGAGACATTACAAAAATATTTAATTTTAATGGAGTTTTATTAGTGAAGGTCATAGTAACTTATGTGAAGCTCTGAAGAAGAATGACATTTAAAAGTAATAGTGGTTTAAACATAATAAGACTCGATTATTTTAATATTAAAAAGTTGTAGTATAAATATAATTTTAAAAACGAGTTTCATTATTTTAAAATACATTATTTATCTAGATATTATTTTTATATAGTTATCTAACTTCTCTCTGAGTTCACCTCCTCTATTTGCCTTGAACATCTAAGATCGTAGGATTGATAATCGTGGTGAACTATTCAATTTGGATCGATCAGTTTTTCTGTTCGCGTAAGTTAAGTTTCAATGGTTTTTCTTGGTCTTCTTTTGTTTATGTTGCATGTGAGATTTTTTTCTACCTACATATAAGGTTTTCATCTTTTATAAGAGTCTTTGCTAATCAATGATCATAACGATGTGTCCTAATCATTCTTGTGATTTTCTGTGTAGATAGAGCATCTTATAATTTGAAGGTGTGGTTGTTGTCTTAGAGCTTTGGGATAGTTCTATTGAGATAAAGGGAGCTAGTATGAGTTGTTGAAATTTTGTGTTCTTTATTGTAATCTGAATAGTGTATGTGAGTAGTGAAAAATATATGGTATGCTATTCAGTTTGAATTTGTGATCATGTTGTTGTTGATGATTAAAATCGTTGAATTTTGATGTGAACCGATGATCTTAGTAGTTAATTGTGATGTGATGTGTTGTGTTGCATTGATGAGTTATATGTTAAACTGTTTGATATTTGAGTTGTTTGATCTTGATTTAGGGAAAAATTTGAATTTGTGCTTCGAGTGATTGGTATTAGTTTTGAACTCTCTAAAATCATTTTGAATCAAAAACACTAAAAAAAAGATATCAAACATAAAATTAAATTTTCCCAAATTATTGTTTCTGATGTACTTATGGAAAAAATAAGTACTTAAACCTATAAAATTATAAAAAATAATGAAAGGTTACGTTAATTGATCACCTTCAACTCAATTCAAATTAATAATAATAATAATCCCAAAATTGATTATGCAAATCAATAACCCAAAACAATATAAAGAAACAGAATGTTAGAAAATAGTTGAAATTGAAAGAGAGAAGTATACTACTCTTTGAGATCGGAAAAGTATCATATATCCAAGTAAGATTATTTTGTAGAAATGATATTTATACATACAAATAAAAGGATACAAAATCTATAAGAACCTAATAGCAAAATAATTATTAAAATTTATATAAATTTGAATACTAAATGCCTTTTCTAGTCTTTTAAAATCTCATTTGAATATCACCAAATTTTCTTACCCTCTAAGAAAAGTTTAATAGTCTAAACTACATACCAAATCACAATTAATGCTTAAATTATTTTTTATTGAAAACTAAATAATAACTGTTTTTTATAAAAATGAATCTAAAAATATTTTGAAATTCCAATTAACAACACCAACTAAACATTGAGAGAATAAATCTAAAGTCGGTATAAGAAAACAAAAGTTATAACTTCTTTCTTCAAATCAATTAATCATTAATTAATTCGAAGAAAAAAATTATAACTTTTGTTTTTTTATGCCGATCTTGGATTTATTTCTGAACATTTAGTTATTAATTAATTTGAAGAAAGAAGTTATAACTTTTGTTTTCTTATGTCGTTCTTGAATTTACTGTTTGAACGTTTAGTTGACGTTGTTAATTGGAATTTCAAAACATTTTGAGATTAATTTTTATAAAAAACAGTCATTATTTAGTTTTCAATAAAAAATAATTTAAAAATTAATTGTGTTTTGGTATTTAGTTTAGACTATTAAGATTTTCTCAAAACTTTAATTAAATGACACTCAAAATTGAAAGTTATTTTTGTCTCAAATTTTAATATATATTTTTTTAAACTTTTGATATATTTTTGTTCATGAATCTTAAAAATGATAAATATAAATAGTCATTTTAATTAAATAATATTTTTTTATATATTAAATAATATTTAAGACAACATTTGAGTTAAAATAATATAAATAATTCAAATGCAAATTAAAATATCATTTCACATGCTGATAAAATTTAAAGTAATTAAGTTAATAGAATTATAATTATTTAATTTTTTATTTTAAGAATTAAATTTTATCAAAATGATAAAAACAAATTTATATTTTATGTTAAAATTTAGAAATTAAAAAATATTTAATATATATATATATATATATATATATATATATATTAAAATAAATCCAACACCAACTAAACGTTGAGAATATAAATTCAAGGTTGGCATAAAAAATAAAAGTTATAACTTCTTTCTTCAAATCAATTAAGGTTGGCATAAGAAAATAAAAGTTACAACTTTTGTTTTCTTATGCCAACTTTTGTTTTTTTATGCCGATCTTGGATTTATTGTCTATATATTTAATTATTAATTAATTTAAAGAAAGAAGTTATAATTTTTGTTTTCTTATGTCGTCCTTGTATTTATTGTCTCAACGTTTAGTTGGTGTTGTTAATTGAAATTTCAAAACATTTTGAGATTAATTTTTATAAAAAACAATATTTTTTAGTTTTCAATAAAAAATAATTTAAACATTAATTGTGTTTTTGTATTTAGTTTAGATTATTAGGATTTTCTTAAAACTTTAATTAAATTACATTCAAAATTGAAAGTTACTTTTGTCTCAAACTTTAATATATTTTTTTAAAACTTTTGATATATTTTTGTTCTTCAACCTTAAAAATTATAAATATAAATAGTCATTTTAATTAAATAATAATATTTTTTATATATTAAATAATATTTTAGATAACATTTGAGTTAAAATATATCAAATAATGTAAATAATTTAAAGGCAAATTAAAATATCATTTCACATGTTGATAAAATTTAAAGTAATCAAGTTAATAGAATTATAATTATTTAATTTTTTAGTTTAAGAATTAAATTTTATCAAAATGATAAAAATAAATTTCAATTTTATGTTAAAATTTAGAAATTAAAAAATATTTAATATATATATATATATATATATATATATATATATATAAAAATAAATTCAACACCAACTAAACGTTGAGACAATAAATCCAATGTTGGCATAAAAAAACAAAAGTTATAACTTCTTTCTTCAAATCAATTAAGGTCTGCATAAGAAAACAAAATTTATAATTTCTATCTTCAAATCAATTATTGATTAATTGATTTGAGGAAAAAAGTTATAACTTTTGTTTTCTTATGCCGACCTTGAATTTATTGTCTATACGTTTAGTTATTAATTAATTTAAAGAAAGAAGTTATAACTTTTTGTTTTCTTATGCCGTCCTTGAATTTATTGTCTCAACGTTTAGTTGGTGTTTTTAATTGAAATTTCAAAACATTTTGAGATTAATTTTTATAAAAACAATATTTTTTAGTTTTCAATAAAAAGTAATTTAAACATTAATTGTGTTTTGGTATTTAGTTTAGACTATTAGGATTTTCTTAAAACTTTTATTAAATTACACTCAAAATTGAAAGTTATTTTTGTCTCAAATTTTAATATATTTTTTTAAAACTTTTGATATATTTTTGTTCTTGAACCTTAAAAATGATAAATATAAATAGTCATTTTAATTAAATAATAATATTTTTTTATATATTAAATAATATTTTAGATAACATTTGAGTTAAAATATATCAAATGAAAATAATTCAAAGGCAAATTAAAATATCATTTCATATGTTGATAAAATTTAAAGTAATTAAGTTAATAGAATTATAATTATTTAATTTTTTAGTTTAAGAATTAAATTTTATCAAAATGATAAAAAAAAATTTCAATTTTACGTTAAAATTTAGAAATTAAAAAATATTTAATATATATATATATATATTAAAATAAATCCAACACCAACTAAACATTGAGACAATAAATCCAATGTTGGCATAAAAAAACAAAAGTTATAACTTCTTTCTTCAAATCAATTAAGGTTTGCATAAGAAAACAAAATTTATAACTTCTTTCTTCAAATCAATTATTGATTAATTGATTTGAAGAAAAAAGTTATAACTTTTGTTTTCTTATGCCGACCTTGAATTTATTGTCTATACATTTAGTTATTAATTAATTTAAAGAAAAAAGTTATAACTTTTGTTTTTTGATGCCGTTCTTGGATTTATTGTCTCAACGTTTAGTTGGTGTTGTTAATTGAAATTTCAAAACATTTTGAGATTAATTTTTATAAAAACAATATTTTTTAGTTTTCAATAAAAAGTAATTTAAACATTAATTGCATTTTGGTATTTAGTTTAGACTATTAGGATTTTCTTAAAACTTTAACTAAATTACACTCAAATTGAAAGTTATTTTTGTCTCAAATTTTAATATATTTTTTTAAAAATTTTGATATATTTTTGTTCTTGAACCTTAAAAATGATAAATATAAATAGTCATTTTAATTAAATAATAATATTTTTTTATATATTAAATAATATTTTAGATAACATTTGAGTTAAAATATATCAAATAATGTAAATAATTCAAAGGCAAATTAAAATATCATTTCACATGTTGATAAAATTTAAAGTAATTTAGTTAATAGAATTATAATTATTTAATTTTTTAGTTTAAGAATTAAATTTTATCAAAATGATAAAATCAAATTTCAATTTTACGTTAAAATTTAGAAATTAAAAAATATTTAATATATATATATATATATATATATATATATATATATATATATATATATATTAAAATAAATCCAACACCAACTAAACGTTGAGACAATAAATCAAAGGTTGGCATAAAAAAACAAAAGTTAAAGTTATAACTTCTTTCTTCAAATCAATTAAGGTCGACATAAGAAAACAAAAGTTATAACTTCTTTCTTCAAATCAATTAATGATTAATTGATTTGAAGAAAAAAGTTATAACTTTTGATTTCTTATGCCGACCTTGGATTCATTGTCTAAAAGTTTGGTTATTAATTAATTTGAAGAAAGAAGTTATAACTTTTGTTTTCTTTAGACATGTCAAAGTGAGTCAACCCAGCCCACACGGGTTGGCTCACCACGAGTCGGGTTGAAAATGAGTTAACCCAACTCGGCTCACTTTATGGTGAGCCAGAAATTTTGTAACTCGGCTCAACTCACCACGGGTTGGTGGGTTAAGTGGGTTGGCTCACCAACTCACCTAAAAAAAATTATTTATTTATTAGTATTCAAATATTTAAATAAATTTTAAGTAACCCATGAGATGACAATCATAGTAAAATCAAGAACCAATGTCTTGATATGCTCACCACCAATATATGAAGAATTGTGACCCATTTTGACATCTCTAGTTTTCTTATGCCATCCTTGGATTGATTGTCTAAACGTTTAGTTGGTGTTGTTAATTGGAATTTTAAAACATTTTGAGATTAATTTTTTATAAAATACAATCATTTTTTAGTTTTCAATAAAAAATAATTTAAACATTAATTATGTTTTGGTATTTAGTCTAGACTATTAGGATTTTCTTAAAACTTTAATTAAATTACACTCAAAATTGAAAGTTATTTTTGTCTCAAATTTTAATAAATTTTTATTTTTAAACTTTTGATATATTTTTGTTTTTGAACCTTAAAAATATAAATATAAATAGTCATTTTAATTAAATAATATTATTTTTTTATATATAAAATAGTATTTTAGATGACATTTGAGTTTAAATAACTTAAAATATCATTTCACATGCTGATAAAATTTAAGGTAATTAAGTTAATAGAATTATAATTATATAATATTTTAGTTTAAGAATTAAATTTTATCAAAATGATAAAAACAAATTTAAATTTTACGTTAAAATTTATAAATTTAAAATATTTAATATATATATATTAGATATATCATGATGCAACTCCATGGATGGGGAAGAATCATCTCATGGTTTGAGTTGTGTTTGGATTTTGCAACGTGAAATTATTAATTAGATATATTTTCAATTATACTTCATGTATCATCATTATTGTTTAAATTAGTGGGATACTAGCACCAAGTTTCTCCAATTATTGAAAACCGAGTACATAAATAAATATAGAAGATAAAGCCGCGTTGAAACGTTTTTAATCTTTTAAATAACAGTAAAATACGATAAATGTACCAGAGTAAGGAAAACCCCAAACAAAGTCCACCATCATCTGATAAATGTAATAGGTGTTTGACAGATACAAAGCATGCAGCAGCAACACTATTTTTTCTGTTGATTACAGAATGTTGTACAATAGTGTGATAAAAATTCACAACAGTTTGGTAAATAACTAAATTTACAATTCTTTAACATCTGAGAAGGATTAAACTTCAGTTTAAAATACTACAATATTCTGCAACATTATTTTTTCAAAATTGCTACTCTTATATTACATACGGTTCCGACAAGTGAGTCTAAGTTACACATCGATTAAAAATGACAAAGTAGAACATTATATAAGAACAAACATCCATCAATTCATTGTCTTAAGATTTTGGGTTGAGAGTGATGTCAATACCTTATATGATTAAATTTAGGTCGATGATTAAAAACTAACTCAAATTTTGTCATTAGACTTCGGATCGGAAAAATATAATTCATGTTTATGCTCTCAATTACATAATTCATTCATATACAACTTTCCGATAAGGACCAACGTTTAGAAAAAAGAACTTTACAAGTTTATGGTTCACAAGTTGAATTCTGCGATTCAAGATATGTTGAAAACATGACTCCTAGCACAGTATTTCCAAATGCAAGCCCAGATTAATCTACGCACCATTTTGAATCTGTCTATGTTTTGTATAGTTTTACGAAGCAAATAATATTTCAGATACGTTACAAAGCGGACAATATCTCAAATACACGAGAATTGACAACAATTCTATAACTAGAACCGAGATCGGAACAATATGATTCATGTTTATGCTGTCAGTTACACAATTCATTCATATACAACTTTCTGATAAGGACCAACATTTAGAAAAAACTTTACAAGTTTAAGGTTCACACGTTTTGATTTCTGCAATTCAAGATATGTTGAAAACATGAGTCCTAGCACAGTATTTCCAAATGCAAGCCCAGATTTATCCACGAACCATGTTGAATTTGTCCACGCTTTGTGTAGTTTTCAACAAACTCTAAGATCTCCTCAATCCCAATTTCAGATCCACATCATGCCCTAAACAAAAGAGAAAACCAAAATGGTTTAAAGTAAAAAAGTTAATCAAGATTTAACATTAAACCTAATTAGATCCATAGATATAAAGCTAGAGTGTCAATGTTTGACATGATAAACATATAAAATGAAGTGAAAACTATGATAACAAAATTAAAATTGATTGAAGAGAAGACCATTAAATTCAAATATGTAGTGTTAGAAAAATGAATGGAAAAGATGCTAAATTAGTCTCAAATTTGAATGGAACTCACTTCACCACAAAATAGAAAAGATCAAAATAGCCATGTTTCAAAGATCATGAACACCCTAGTGAGTGCATAATGATATTTGTGGTCACT
>Ga0214543_1007026_pt1 | contig 19612 bp, 13 predicted proteins | sample CNSS2metaG_FD_160094 | JGI IMG/M metagenome (GOLD analysis project Ga0214543, IMG submission 160094) | Root nodule microbial communities from cowpea collected in UCLA plant growth center, Los Angeles, California, USA - CNSS2 | ecosystem: Host-associated > Plants > Roots > Nodule | place: USA...
ATTAAGGATGAAAAATCAGTGAGTTATATATATAATTGAAGAATAATATTATTATATAATCATTGATTTGTCTAATTTATTCTTAAGTGAAGAGAAACATTTTATGAGGTGCATACCGAAAATGATCGACTCTATAAATATATCTTATGCCTTGGAATTATTGTTTATATCACAAACTGAGTTGATGGTTATTATCATCATTTCTTTTTCACCTACAACTGAGTTATTACAGCGTTGTATATAGTGAAATGGTTTTATTGGTGGACAATGCGACTGTAATACAAGTTAAATAGAATCTATACATGCAATGGGATAATAGTTTCTAGAACTAAGTTGTTTCTAGAATTTAATTTTGAAATATAAATTGTTTCTAGGTGAAACAATGTAATTTTTTAAGATAAAATCATAAGGAAGGGTGATAGTATTACTATCCCAATAGAGTTCTTGAGAAACTTCTTAGGAAGTTTAGAAATTATAAATGAGTGAATATCCCTTATGATACTAATTAAAGGAAAATATAGGAGAATTATTTTCTCAATCCTCAATATGCCCAGATAATTGGGAGCTTACTACCTATGATGGTCTTTTCTAGACCAAGTGTTGTTTATGCAGTAAGTAGACTGAGAAGATACACTTAATATTCTAATTAGGAATATTGAGACTTATGAGACGCTTAAGAGATTCAATGGAATATGTCATTGAATATAGTGGATTTTCCCATTGTACTAGAAGGGTATAATGATGTTAACTGAATCTCTGATTCATACGAGATAAAATCCATTAGTGGTAATAAATTCACACTTAGGGGTAGTGTGATTCTTTAGAGATCAGCCAGGCAAATGATATTGCTAGATCAACAAGAAATATGAGTATGTGGTTCTTGAGAAGGGCTGATAGTGAAGCTGAGTAGTTGACGAACTTCTTAGCTAACATTCCACTAGGAATTAAAATACATTGTGATTGTCAATCGGCAGTAGCTACTGAAGAGTGAAACAATTTCCATTGAGTATGTGAAGTCAGAATGGAATCTAGCAGATCCTTTGACAAAATCCTAGGATGAAATATGATTATAGAAACATCGAGGGGAATGAGACTTAAGCCACTTGAAACAAACAAGTGATGGTAACCCAACCTTTGTGATTGGAGATCCCATGAATAAGGTTCATATGGGTAAGAACAAGTCACTTGTTAGTTCTGATAACACTAAATTAATTGATTGATTTTAAATCAATTATGTCCATTCTTATGGTGTGCATGTGAAAGTGCTAGAGACTGCATTATTGAGAGGTTAAACTTTGTAATTAAAATTCTTTGAGGTGTAAGAATTTTAGTGGAAACAAAGTTTTAATGATTTTCATATCCCTTATGGGTGGTGTATGATTTGCAGCATACACTTGATGAAATCACCTATATGAGTGTCAAGTGGGGCCGCTTGTATGAGATATTGGCATGATCTCTAGAGCACTCATGAATATCGGGCATGCGCATGGCCTAGTAGCGCAACACAGCGATAACAGTAAGAATTGTGGGGGTGTATTGTGATTGATAAAACCGCTAACACACATCAAGTGTCCTTGGTTCATATAGCTAGCTATACCAACTACAATGTGTGTTAAGTTTCTCAATCTAAGACTGGTTCATATAGCTTGTTATACCAGCTCTAATGCATTACATCTTAGTTGAGACCCAGGATCTTCTTTCTTTCTATCTCTTATCTTTTGCAATATGTGGGGGATTGTCATATATTTATAATAATATTGCAAAAATAATAGTCTTGCAGTTGTTGCAACGTGAGCAAGTCTCCCTCCTTTTTAGGATGGTGCATGTTGTTGCAGCGAGATCTCCTCCACATGTTGATCCCACATCCACATTTTATGGGATATTATTTTCCACACTAGACTTCAGTTACAGAGCTTGGATTTTTTTCATCACCTATAAATAGGAACTTAAATCCTCTTCTAAGACAGAACCTTTCTCGTCTCTCCTTTTCTTATTTCTTCCTTCTCTCTTATATCCTGGATTACTTATCTTGCTAGTTTCTGCTATCCTCGGAATATATCCGAGATGTTCCTGTTGTACCCTGGGGGGTTTGCGCATATACTGCGGATAAATCCTTAAGGGCAGTGTTTTCTACACGCCTCAAGAATTCCTTTTATTTATGGTTTTATCTATATTATGCATATTTTGCCTACAGATTTATTATACATTCCACATTGTGCAAGGAAATTAACAGGGTATTTATCATAGTGGATCTTGTAAATTCTGGTTTCTTAATTTTTTAATATATGCATTTTTGTATAAGCTCCCTGCTTTCTATAACTGGTGTATATTTTACTGTGTAGTTCACCATTGGTAAGAAACCTTCTTAAGTGACATGTTAATGAGGTTATTTGAAAATGCTCATTGCTATCCCTATGCCACAGATTCACACTGTTAGTAATGATGCTTTGTGGCCAGTAATTATGCTTTCACAGACGGCTATATCATGGTGAAGTTTATAGATTTTATGTGCCTTGTTTTCCTTTGTTGAATTTGTTCTATCGCAAATTGGCCTGATGCATTTAGAATTATTAATCCCCTTAGGTTAAGATATGTTGTTGGTGTTAATTTATTTGGGGAAAAATTGCTTAATTTGAAGCTCTTCTGAACTGTTGTTGTCATTGTTTTGGGAATTTTTTGTACCTATTTTTTACTCGTAAGTAGTCATTCTTGTTTGAAACATGCGAAATAAATGTTGGGGTTTGCTTTATCCATCTTATACTTGATTTGCTTATAAGCAGTTTCACAGAGATTCAGAGATTCAAAATGCTGAAGGACTAGCTGATGTGTTGATGTAAATGCTTAGTGCCTTGAATCCTAAAGACCATGAGGTAATATTATTATTATTATTATTATTATTATTATTATTATTATTTCTTGTTCCTCTTCTGCCGGCTTATTTCTGGAACCTTCTTTCAGTTTTTCTTGTCTATGGAAATATGTATAGGTTTGAGCTTTGAAATTGCTTTGTTTTGGTTTCCGACTTTTCATATCCTGCTAGATTGAACTAGGAGCTGCATCCTAGAAGTTGTTGCAATGAGGTCGAGGGTCCAAAGGATTATGTTATGGTGTGGTGGAAGTTGAGCAAACTATTACTATGCCATAGCTATGTCTAATATTTATTTTTCAAAGTGTAAGACCCACTTTTTCTACTCCTTATATTTAAGGGGTATGTCCTAATCAGTTGGGCCTAAGGCGCTATAGGGTGCTTAGAACCCCATTTTATTCCACGTAAGTTGCTTCTCAACCAGTACCCTCTCTTTTCTAAGCTCTATTTCGTGATTTCCAACATAGGTGCACGTTGATAACCTCGTTTTTAATTTGTACCACTATTCCCAGCTCTCGAATCTGCTCTTGGACTTGTAATGCTCATTGGCTTAGGTGTCAGTGTCTTTGGCTAGAATTATCCAAGTAAGGGAAGTTAGGGTTCCGCTGTTTTAAGTCATTTTCGCATGCTTGGCTTGTTTTATATTATGGATGCTTGATTCATGTTGTTTGTCGTATGAAAGCAGGGGAGGTTTTGCTGATCTCACCCAGGCGAGTTATTGGTCGCTCAAAATGAAACGCTCTTGCTTAAGTGAGGAGCTCTCACCTGAGCGAGAACAGCTGCAACCCACTTTTCTCTTTGGTTCGAGGGCTTGCCTAAGCGAAGGCCACTCGCCTGAGCGAGAGTAGTCTCGCCTAAGCGAGATGAGCTAGCTTGAGGGAGACCTCGACATGCCTTCTGTATGCAGTCTCGCTCAGGCGAGAGTTGGTAGCTTGAGCGAGGGATCCCTCTTGCCTGAGTAAAAGCTCTTTAGGCTGAGCGAGATTGACAAGGTTTGTTGGATACATGTATGTTTCACATGATCAAATGATTGATTGCTTTAAATAGTTCAAGTATGATGCCTTGTATGTTCTATATGATATATTGGGATCTGGAATTGATGGGCTTGGCATGATATGCATATGAAACATGGTTGGATGGTTGGTTGTATATTGGCATAAGATTGGTATGCATGATAATTCTATGTTTGGTTGATGATGCATGATTTTTGTATGGTTTAGGACGTAATTCCACGAAGGTTGGTGCCTCATGGCAAGACGTAATTTCATGAATCTCTTGGTGAGATCTCATAGTGGTTCCTCATGGCCATGACGTAATTCCATGATGGTTTTGTGGTGGTGCCTCATTGTCAGGACACAATTCCATGACCCTTGTTAGTGGGAGTTCATGGTGGTGCCTCACGGTTAGGACGTAATTCCACGAAGGTTTCGTGGTGGTGCCTCATTATATAATTTAGTAAGGATTCAAGTAAGGATTGCATCTTGAAACTCTAAGGAGTCAGTTAGTCTCACGTAGAGTGTACTGACTCAGGTGGTGAGAGTAGCATGAGGCCCTAGTCTTTGGCAGGATAATGGCCTTAGATGTTTGAAGGCTAACCTTGTGCGTGGTAGGGTGAAACCCATTGACAATTGGATCTGCAGAGCAGTAGAGGCCACCACAAGTGCAAGCATCCAGTGAATCTGACTGATTATATGTATCGAAATAATTGAGTCTTAGTGTCTTGTTTGTTGGTCATCACATGCTTGGTTGATTTATGTATCTTTGACTTTTAAGTTGCATGCTCAATTGTATGATAAACCTTTTTCCACTATAGCTTACCCTTTGAGTTTGCTTGTGTGTCTCGTGTGTGGTTTTCTCCTTTTGCGATGATCATCAATTTATTGATGTAAGCATATGTTGGAACTCCTGGTGATCGCAGTGGCGACGGGGATGTTGCAGCTTAGTTGGACATGGTTTAGTTTTGGGTCGCTGTTGAGCCCATGTTGAAGAGCCATATTATATTGTAATCTCTTGCTTATGAACAAGCTTTTGGTCAATTTGTTGAATCTTTCTGTTTGGGTTAATGGTACAGTGGGGTGCCTTGGTTTCCTTCATTGAATACTTGGATGGCTACGAAATCTTTATACTTTAAGTCTCGTGCCCTTGGATATTATAATATATACGATGTTTTATTTGAATAGATTTATCTATTAAATTGGGACATTACACAAAGAATAACAAAGAATAAAAAGCGTATGTGTAATATTTATTTTTCAAAGAATAAAAAAAGAGGACTAATCTGTCGTAAAGTGTAATGATATTTTTTAAGAAAATAAAGAATTGAGAGTTAGACCCTGACTAAGTTTAATATTTATCTTGAAAAACGAAAAAGTGGGGGTTAGACCCTCGCTAGTCAATAATATTTCTTTAAAAAAAAGAAAGTGAGGTTAGACCCTCGTTAAATTTTTATTTATTTTAAAAGTTAAAAAGTAAGAATCAAATTGTCACTAGCTCATTCAAATAAAATAACCATTAGATTAGCCACCTTGATATAAGGATGGGTTGATATTTCCCACACTTAGCCTATGTATAAAGTGTAGAGAGGTTTTTCACCTTTTGAGAGGGTTTTGCTCCCACGCTTTTTGTTTATTTTCTTGTAATGCTCAAAGGAGCTACCAATGGATTAATGTCAAGGTGGACTTATTTAGCCAAGTAGTTAAAAACAAGAAATGCCTCAATCATATCAAATAATGCATATTAACATTAGATGCAAAATAAAAAAAATCAAGATAAATATTTGAGTATAAACAAAACATGAGCAAGTCATTCAAGAAAAATAGGAATGACACATGGTGGTCCATCCTTTACATTGAGACTCAAAACTCACAAGGCAAAAAAAAAAAGACTCTTTCACAGAAGATTAAACCAAGGAATTCTCAAATTAACTAAATTAATAATTTATGATTATGAATTAATTAGGCTAGCTTCTAATTAATTCAACAATCCATTCACTATAAAACATGACTCCTATTTCAAGATTATGATAGTTTCAGTTACTACATCAAATCCTAAAAATCCAATGTAAATATGTTTTATTGAAAATAGAGAAATATTTTTAGGGGATTTTTCTGAGACATTTTGTTTAAAAGTTTCATCAAGAAAGTTAATACTTAAACAATTTTCTCAAAAAGATCTCAGTTTCTTTTTGTAAATGAAAATAAAAACAAAAATTGAAATAAATAAAAAAATTGGAACAGCGGCATATAAGATTGCCTTACCACCTCACCTGGCCAACTTGCATAATGTATTTAATGTCTCGCAGTTGAGGAAATACATGGCAAGTCCAGATCACGTGTTAGAAGCAGATGAGGTGCAAGTACGAGAGGATCTAACCATGCTAGTCGGACTGGTTCGCATATTAGATGCTCAAGTCAAACTGAGGGGTAAAGAGATAAGGACAGTGAAAGTGCTTTGGGATGAGACGACACAAGAGATGACATGGGAGATGGAGGACCTAATGAGGAAGTCTTATCCTTACTTGTTTCCTGGTAAGTTTTATTTTCGAGGAGGAAAATTCTTTTAGGTGGGGCGAATGTAAAACCCGTGGAATTTAATTAATTAAATTACTAATTAATTTATAAATGCGGGTAGTGGGAACCTTGATGACATTAAATGTTAATTGGTATGATGTGGAAAAGTACTAGCTCAAGTGGTGGAGAGTACTTTATTGTGTGAGAGGACTTATGTTTGAGTCCCATGTATGCCAATTTTGTGTTATAATTATATTATTTTGAATATGTGATGGATCATGATGAGTGATCACTTAATCTTAGGATGGTATGAATTAGCAAGAAACATGAATTGGTTTGATGGTTGTGCATATTACTTGGTGATTGGGAGGTTGTGTGTTCAAACCTTGATATACATGAATTAAACCTTTTTTTTTTGTTAAATTTAACTTCAACATGAATGTGAAAGGGCAAAGGAAAACCTAGTGTGAGGAGCAGCCAAAGGGCTGAAAAAAAAATGGTGTAACCCATAAATTCAATGAACATTAAGTAGGTATAAAATTAAATTTTCGTTTTGCACCTTTTACCTCTCATCAAGGCCATATTTAGTGATTAAGGAAGGTAGAGAAAGGGTTGTTTTGGCGCTGTCTTTGTGGCATAGAAACCAGAGCACGAATTCTGAGAATGTTACTGAATTGGAGAAGAACCCTCACATGCTACAAGTTTTGTGCAAGGATTCTAGGTTAGGAGAAGTTGTCCATGTGTGTGTAAATTAAATGTGTTGTGATTTTTCATTTTTTCTCTTCTCAATTGGTTCCTGTGTGTTGGGAATTTCGTGTTATGTGTGATGAGATTGAGAATTGGTTTGTTTGATGTTATGTGCAAAGTCCTGTTATGCATTATATGATTAGGATAAGGGTTTTGGCATGGAATGGTTATTGTTGATTAAATCTCGAGTTTTGGTAGTTCAAATGGATATAAAACATGTTCATGTGGGTTGATTGTTGATATGGAATGCATGGTACTGATTATGCTGCGTTTTGGTATGACTTTGGTTGTTTTCGGGCGTGACCAGGGGAGAACCTCTGCAATTTTTGCCCAAGCGAGTCACTCTCGCCTAAGCGAAGATCACAAAATCTCATTCCTGATTTTTTATTCACGAGTGTCGCCCAGGCGACCAATTTTTGGTGTTGAGCGACACGTTAACTGGCTCAGGTGAGAATGGCTCGCCTGACCGAGGTCGCGATGAAATGTGTTACGTTTTTCATTCAAATCCTTGTCCAACTGAGGGATTGTGTGTTTTGGTGAATGAGGGACTCGCTTAAGCGAGAAGGTTTTGCCTGAGCGAGGGCTCGTGGAGAGCCACTATATCACACTCGCTCAGGCGAGGGGGATTAGCTTGAGCGAGACAAATACACTCGCTTAAGTAAAGACCCCAAACCTAAGCGAGAACAGTGAAGATTCATGAGTTCGTATACTATTTGAGTTGGTCTGTGTTATAGTTTAGAAATTAAATCCATGTGTTTTGTAATGTTGGGCTTGAAGGACCATGTCCATAAAATCTGGGATGTTCTTGGCTTGAGTCGCGAGCTAGGAGTTCGTGATGGTTGGACCGCATGCGGAACGTTAACGGTTTAGTTCACCGAAGGTACTCTTGTTTGGGATGAGTGAGAAACGAAGTTCACTTCATCCTTAAACTTGAGAATGCTATGAGCGAGGGAGTTCATAGTAAGAAAGGTGGGTATTCGGATCGGGTCCGAGCGAGGAGTTTGGATGACGGGTGATAGAGTCCGTGAAGTAGGACTACGAGCGGGATACGCTCGTAGGTTGGACCACGAGCGAGGAGGGTCGTGGAAGCACATGAAGTCCCAAGATTATGAGTGCATGCATGAACTCATAATGGTTATGAGTGTGGGAAAGTGGGTATTTATTATAAATGGATAATTAATTATGAATTGTCGGGTGGGTTTGTTTCATATTTATTTATATTTATGTGCATAGCTCACCCTATTTGTTTGTGTGTGGCGATGATCATGTAACTTGTTATCCGGGAGTAGATGATGTTACAGGTGAGCCAAGTAATATCCTACCGGAATGTTCCAATAATTAACCAAGTTAATTGTAGTAGTAGATGATTCAAATGTATCTTCCAATATTGTTGATTCTTCTACTATACTTGGTTCCTCCATTGCATTTTTCTCACAACTTTGCTCATGAAAAAGATCGTTTGTACCGATATCATCATTAATAGATAAAAATTTATATTCACATTGAGCACCATCAACATATCCATCAATAGATATGTTTGTGTGAGAATCTTCAATTTCTTCATCAACAAATTCAACAACATCTTTAGTAAAATTAATATGTCCATCAGTAGACATATTAGTATGAGCACCCATGATTTCATCAATATATCCATAAGTAGATATATCAATGTGATGTCATTCTGGTGTTGGTTGATCTAACATTTGAATCGTATACTCGTTCACATCAATGCTCAATTGTTCCATCCTTTGATTCAACCCCCCTAACATGTTCATTATTTCAGCCCTCTGCTCAACTATCGTCTTCATAAAAATTTTTAAAGTGGGCTCCCTAACTTTCTCATTCATTAGTTGACTTAATTCATTAGACACTTGTTATGCTCTAATAGCCAACTTTAGGAGTATATCTTCTATGTCAAGACGAAGTATTCTAAATTCTGTAGTTTCAGGAAATCTCGGATGGAATTGGAGGGTGGAGTTAACATATAGAAGTAATTATACAAAGTTGTTGTTACTTTCATACTCCATCATGTTGTATAATACTTGATCATTTTCATACCACTCTTGCTCAATATCTTTCCATCGTTGATCAGCTCGCAACCTTTCATCTTTGACCTATAGTTTCTCTCTCATCTATCCATTAATAACACAACTTCCTTATTGGATGGTCCATTGGTTGCTGCAACTTGTTGTGGTGGTGCATGTTGTTGTTGTTGATAACCAAATGAAACATATGATGGTTGGGGTGAATACTCAAAATATGGTTATTGCTCATGGTAGGTGGTTGCTCATATTGATCTAGGATATAGATCATTAAATTGACGTATAGTTAACCTACTTATATCAGGTGTAGAAGTAGGTGTGACAATTTTGTTGCTGATAACAATATGGATAATGTGGTTGCTATGGATCATAATTCATTTGAAAATCACATTGTTGATTATTTTCACATGAAAATTTATTTTGCATTTTTGAAAGAAGTTTGTGAAAAGAAATAAGTTGAAAGCTGGTTGGGTATACTTCCTAGAGAGAGAGGTGTGTCTCAATAAACAACTTAAGTATCTTATCTTTCCTAAGCCAAAGTGTTCCTCAACTAGTTTCACAAAATTCCCAACAAAATTCCCCAAACAATAATTTTGCTTAAAAAAAATTAAAATGACTAAAGAAAATAAAATAAATGTTAGAAAAAAACAAAGAAAAAGATGTTAGTGATAAACAAAAATATAATCAAAACAATAAGAAAATAAAATGAAATAAGAACTAAAATGATAAAAATTCTAACCGTGTTCCCTGCAACAACACCAAATTTGATAACACTCTCGTGAAGCGATTAAACTAAAACTACTTATTGTAAACTTCAATATTGTAAGAAAGTAATGAACAAGATAGAAATAGTAAAGTCAACCCTAAGTCGTTTCCCAATAAACATGAATTTGATTATTGACAAATTGGTTCTTATAAAAACTATATAAAAGGGTTAGTCAAATAAAAGATAAAATAATGATCGATGGGAAGAAATTAAATTAAATTGCAAAACATAAAAAGATATAAAAACAATGATAAAGAAAATAAGTTGATTTCACTACTTCCAAAATAGATTGGTTATCTAAGGATTATCGTTCAACTAATTATTGTTTTAGATTTTCAAATTAATCAAAGTAATTTTGATTAATTCTTGTTAAATTTTTTACTTGTAATCAAAGTACATTATCAATTATTGAAAAAACCCTATTCAATCACATGAAAGTTTCTAAATTTAATCAAAGTACATTTTAATTTAAAATTAAAAACCCTTGAACTCATATGATTGATATGTTATGTAAATTTAACATCATGCTAGCTACAATGTAAACAACATTGCTTTTACTTGGTTAAAAGGCAAAAGACATAGAAAAATAAAAATAACAACAGTAATCAAAAGAAATTGTTTCATTCTAAACTCTGAATCTAGTTAATAAATTATAGTGGAACCAATCCTTGAAGCTTAGCCCTCCATAGAATGCAATAATAAAATAAAAGTAGAAGAAGATAGGGTAGATAGAGAAAACGAAATTAGGTCCTCGTAAGGGTTCCTAAACACCGAACTTCTAAGCTTGTTTTTTTTTTGCTTCCCCTTGGTCTCTTTATATAGGACTTGGACTGGGCTTTTCTGTTGCTAAAATCTCTCAAATATCTTTAAAATAATCATAAATATCATTTATCCTTATAATTGTTATGAATATCTAAAGATATGTCGACAGATATAACCAATTTTAAAACTATTTGACAAATAAAGTTTGTTGATAATATCAATATCTGATATAATTAAATAATGAATTATTTAAAGATATTTGATAAATTATAACTAAATAATATTTGTTTTAATTTTCCCAAATTAACCCTTTGTAATTAGAGATGGCAAATAAACCCGCCTCCATGGATATTGTGCGAACCTGTCCCCATGGATATTGTGCAAACCCGTCCCCGTTTTGACAGGAAATTCCCGCATTGACTGGGTATGGGTATGGGGAATCCCTGACTTTTTCAATTGAGTATAGGGATGGGTATGTGGATGTACATATCCCCGCTATAATACTCGTCCCCGCCATATCTCCGCCCCCATTTAAATTATTAAAACATTCACAATTAATTAAGTAACCATATATATATATATATATATATATATATATATATATATATATATATATATATATATATATATGTATGTATACTTTCTATTTTTTATTTCTTCTAATTATTCGGTTTGTCATGCAAATCATCCGCATCTCTAATATATTTTTCATCTTATCATAAGCTTTATGTAATTATGTTAAAATTATGTATGTTAATATATTTTTTTCATATTTTTATTTATTATATATCTTTCTTTCACATGAGAATGTTAAATACTCTCATTTTAAGTGTTTAATGGCATAAACCTTTCATTTACTAAATAATATAAAAAAAATATTATTTATTTTTTATTATTCATTTTTGTTTCATTTGAATAACTCTTTTGTTTCGCTAAAACAATTTTTGTTATTTCTTAACCATTGAGTATATATGTTGATATTTGAAAAGTTTCCTTAGATCTCTAAGGTATTTTTCATCTTATCATACCTTTAATTATACATTTGTTTTTCTTTTTTTTTTTTGTGATTTATTTCACTAGTATCTCAAATTGTTTCTAAGACACACATTTGTTAATTTTTTTAATATTTTTATTTGTTGTTTATTTTCATCATGTAGAATACTATTTCAATTTATTTTATCTAATTACTTTTTATTTTCTAACTCATTATCAATCATATTGCAATTTTTTTACTATAATTGTATAAATAACTTTTATTTACTACAATATAAAAATTGAATGTAATTGTCATGAATATTTTTTTATCACCATTCAAGATATATTGGAATTCAAAAGATATAAGATCTGTAAAATTCTGCAGGTGAATTCACATTTCAAATTAGGTTCACCTCTCATTCCATTTTAGCCTCTTTACATCACTCCCATTAGATTTCCTTTCATCAAGCATTTTGCATATGTTTTGCATCTCATGGTATAGTTTAGGCTTGCATCTCATGCATTGCATCTATGCATATCTTCCTTACTTTCAATACAATTAGCTTAGTTTTAATTGAATAAAAATTCAGCTTTGTTTTAATTTAATTTAATTTTATTTTGATTTCCCCCCCTTTATTTTAGCTTTATTTTTATTTTATCAAGAGTAAATTATACAAGCTATGCTCCATACGCACCATTTCCTTAGATTCGATTCCCGAGTTAATTTCCCTATACTTAGTTAGGGGGAATTATTTGGGTTTTGTTTAACTCTCAAAAACGACCTATGAAAAAGTGAGTTAACAACCTTTCATTCAGTTCCATATCGCCTACCTAGGCAATTCTGGTTGAGTCTTTCATGTAGTTCCTTGTCGCCTACCTAGGCAGTCTTGGTTGAACCCTTCATAAAATACTCCAAGTTAAAAACGTCCAATTAAAAATGGTGACTTTGTATCATTAAAGAATCTACTACTTGACCCTACATACATTGGCTACACCACTTTACTTAGAGCAAAAAATTATAAGTTATGGAAGGTAGAAGAAAATAGACAAGATCTAGCAAGAAGTGATTTTCGTTCATATTAAAGGAATCAACCCATATAACATCCAGACTTTACACATTTGACCATATGAAAAAAAAGAGCCTATTGCTCAACTACTTCATCAACATTCACCACATCTTCATCCTCATTCAACGTGTCGGTAGTAACAAAAGGGCTCACCCTGTCAGTCTCTTCGTTGGATGCATTTTCAACCCTGACATCTTCGACCATCACCATCTTCTTAGCCGCCTTCGCAATCACTATTTCATCCACATCCATCATATGACCTCAAAATATGTCTTTCCTTACATCATACCACGTATCCTTGGTCGAAAATTCTCGATACAGGAACTCGGCTTGCCTTAGCGCCTTGTTGAAGTCGTTAGTGTGCTCATTTATAATGTATTTTTCATAAGCAACAACCTTACTCAGTCCATCAATCTCTTTCTTTAGTTCCTTCTCCTTTTTTTTGGCATTCTTCTTAGAATCCAAGCACCCTAGTCTTCCAAGTCTTCAACTTTTTCTCATTCTCCTCAAAGGCCTTGTTTTCCTCGGCCCATGCCTCATTATCATCATCATACTTCTTGTGCAAGCTGGCCAAATTTGTTTTCTCCCCATCCGCCATCTCCCTTTTGTAGCGAGTTCGTTACCCTCGATAGAGCACCAAGGACTGACTCTGAAACTCTAATAGTCTATGTACAATGGTGGTCGACTCATCCTCCTACGCAAACTTTATCTCATCTTCCTTTAAGAATATTTGTACACTTTTCCCATAAAACCACAACTACCTGCTTGGTCGAGAATATCAACCCTTAGTTTCTTCTTTTATCTTTATCGACACCTCATTGTCTTGAATTTTGTTAGTTTTCATTATTCAAAGTGTTCATTTTTCCATTCTAGAATAGCTAATTTGAGCATATTAGGTTAGATTCCTCACTTAGGGCCATTTTTGCATTTTCATAAAATTAGTGTTTGTAGAGTGTTTTTAAACATCATTTGAGTGTTGTTGCATCATATTTTGAGTCCCAGGGTCTTAGGTTAGTCAAACATAGTGTTAGGAGTCGAATTTTGCTCATTTAGCCTTTAAACCATGACATAATTGACTTTAGAGTTGACTTTTTGAAATTCTTCCAAATTGAGTGATTTGACCTTGTGGAATCATTATAAATGCCTAATTACACTTGTTGGAAGTGGTCAAACACAAAAATTTGAGGTTTAGGGCCAATTGAGTGAAATTCTTAGTTTTCATGTTTTTGGTCATTTTAGCTTAGTTGTTCAAATAGTTTCTAGATAGAGCTAATTCACTAGATTTTTTTATCAATTTGCATGTCCTCTATCCTTAGACAAGGTTTAATTGAAGCTTTAAAGGCCTAGAAGTTCACATAAAAGTAAGGTCAAGTTGGTGGCAAAGCATGAAGTGTGCAAAAGTGGCATATTTGACCTTAGAGTTGATTTTTACCATTTGGATCCCAAATCAAGAGCCAACCATTTAGAGCACTTTAGGGCACTAAATGTGACTAGTTTGGGCCTTGGGCAACTCCTTGTGCTCATTTTTGGTATTGTAATCTAGATTTGAGCTTCAATGAATGAAAATTTTAGTATTGTTCATTTGGTCTATGGTTTCATAATGATCATCATCATTTTCCACTAAACCACCACCTTGACTACCACTTTTTGAGCTTGAACTCTATCCTACCTTACCAAATCTAGGTTCTAGAACCAGACTTATGAATTAGTGTCCAAAAGATCTCTATAAATAATTGTTTTGGAGTAAATAAGATGAATGGGTTGGATTCAAGACCAATGGTAGTAGCCAAGCTCATTTCATTCATATTTCTCCATTTCATTACACTTTTGCTACAATTTTGAGTTTCTTTTTATTTCACTACTTTAGACACACCACTTTTAAGTTTCTTTAACTATTTGCAAGGTTAGTTTTGAGTTTCTACCACTAAATCACCAAGACGCCATTTCTCACCATTTTAACATGCACACACACACACCATAGTTACTATTCCATTGAACTTCTCACTCATTTCTTAATCAATTTGAGTTCCGTAAATTTGTGCACACTCCTGGGATGATTCCCAAGCATATCGAACCATCACACACCCAATTCCAATGTCATTTCATAAATTCACATGTTTGCAATTTTTCCTCGTTCACGTTCACTCATAACCACTATTCCATTCTTATTTCGCGTGATTTAAGCCTTTTGATTTGTTCTAGAGCGTCATTCACCACCCTTGGATGTTCCCCAAGCGATTTGAATAATCAATTTCAGATTTCCTTCCATGAATCACCGAATTCGAATTTCTACATTTCATCCATTCGCGTTTCTACATAATTCAATGGTTGCATGATTTAAATGGTTGTTGGTGCAAATTGATTTGGGGTTTTATTCGCTGTATCATGACGAAGCTTTTTGCACATTTAATTGCATTTTCGTTGTAAGAGTTGGTTGAATTGGTTGAAATCATGTTTTTGTTCAAATTTAGAAATTAGGGTTCATGAAATTGGGAACTTTACGTGTAGTGCACCAATCGAGTGACTCCAATTTCTAAATGCAATTGAGATCGTTTATAATCAATCTCCATCATTACATTTTCAATTGTATCACCAAAAGATCCCAATCTGAGGTTACCACGCACTTGACTTATGAACATGTTCTTGATTTTGGGCAGATTTCTAGTTTGATGAATTTGGACCAATTTAACCATTGCATTAGCCCAGTTTTGATCATTGAACATGTTTCGAGCATTTAGGATTAGCTAATTCATCATTCCCTATCATTTTGTGCATTGCAAGTGATGCATTCATGCATAGTTCATATCATTTCTTGCATTTGATGATTTTGAGTTTTCTGTTTTTTAAGTATTGTTTTTGAATAATTTTCCCCACCACAATTCAAGCACCAATATTGCATTTTACTATTCCATTTGACTGAGTCTTTTAGGCAACAAAAAGGTTTATCAGTGTCCACACCCGGTCCCATTAATTTAGGAACCAGATTCTCTCCAGCCTTCTTCGTTTCCTCAGCCAGTTGGTTCCTTAGCTTGCAAAATGTATCCTTATCAGTTCCATCTTGGTAGTGTGTCGAGCCATGTATCCTACAAACACCATAAAACTAAGTTACATGCTATTTTACACTTACCTTGCAAATAAATAATCGGTTGGGTGGACAAATACACCCTATTAACGTTTTTGGTAGGTAGTTTTCAAGGAAGCTTCTCTACGATTCCAACAATCGTCCTATCCTCTTAGAATAAAAGTCCTTTGACCACTCATTATACCTCAAGGAAGTCATTCTTAAACATCTTGAATAATTGTGAGTATGCATCAAGTACACAAGTGTCTGACTTGCTCACTAAAGATAACCAAGTAATTATATCTTTTGGCTGAGTAAGATAAAAGTGGAAGAAACATTCAAGTGATGGTGACATATAAAGGGCTTGACATACTAATCTAAACACCTGAAGACAACCCTAATATTTTGGATGGAGTTGTATAGGTGCGACATTCAAAAGTCAGAAAACACACATGATGAACTCGTCAAATAGTAATCAAACAAGAAGCTATAAAAATAAACACATATACACAAAACAAAACTCTTTCTCATACCCATCTCGATCATGACAAATGTTATCTATACCACTTACCCTCCTCAACAATACTACATCTTTAACTATATTATATCCTTGAACACCCCATCCTTTATATGAATATACATACTAGTTAGTCAAAAATTTAAAATATTTGGTCACCTAAATTTTGGAAAGTGCTTTTTCACTAAAGGATCCATCCACTCGTACCCCTCTCAATAGGGAAACCCACCCTCGGCATACTCCTCAACATGATTTTCTCTATTTTTAGTAATTGTCTCCATCACTTCCTATATAGTCCTACATGACAATCCATCAATGGACATCAAAGACTGTCTACTACTATTACTAGTACTACTATTATATGTCTTTTTCTCTCAACCTATATTCGACCCACTACGATACATACCTTTTAGTAGTCAACACTAACAAGACGAACTCTTCTGACAAAGATATTGGTAACATAACTAATCTCTCAATAATTTGGTGCCTCATTGAGGCAAATGAGCCTTTTATATATAACAAATTTTTCTGACCTTTCATCTTCCTGCCTGATGGAAGCATGGCTAGGACCGTCATAGAGGTCATTGAGAAAATTTATGGAAGCATAGCTAGGACGTTCATAGGGATCTCGTATTAGCTTCGAATTATAGAATAGGAACTTTTAATTTGTGTTTGGTATTTATCGAGCCTTTTAATTGTTTTGGACATTTTGTGTTTAAGCCTATAGTATATAAATCGTTTTGAGACTATTTTGTAGATAGATTTGAGTAAATGAATATTTAAGTTTTTCTCTCAAGTCTCTTGAGGTTCTTCTTTGAACCGTAGATTCCACTACTCTAAAAATGATATATAACATCAGTTGTGTAGGATATATTACATTGGTTTTAAAACCTATGTAGATCCAGCCGATGTAATAAATTAAACATATTTTACATCAGTTAAGTAACAACCGATTTAATATTTTGAAAAACAAAAATAAGTTTGTTTGTCTTCATTGAACCATTCAGATTGAAAAACTCCAATGAAATCACTATATATAAAAAGTTGCTTTGTTGTTTGAATTCTCCAAAATTCTAGCCAAGTGCAAGAAAACGTTAGAGATGTTGGAGGTATGGAGATAAGAGACACGAAGTTGTTGGAGGCGCTAATTTTAGGGCTCACTAGATCTGAAACGACGCAAGTCTATTGGAGGCATATAGGTTAGTGCAGATCTACAACGTCGCACCTCCAGATATGGAACGACACAACGCAGGAACAACAAGCCACTAGATTTGGAATGACATGCCACAAGATTTACAACAGCGAGCCACCAAGTCTGCAACGAAGCTTGAACGGGAATGAAGGAAACCGTCGAAGGAATAAAGGACCATAATGACAAGCCATTGTGGTAGAAATGGTGTCCCACCAAAGCTTGAGAGGGAACAAAAGAAACCATCGATGATGCTCCCAAACTGTAGCAACAAAATGATGAAACGCAGAGGAAGAATGCTCGACGGTGGGGAGGGACGTGAACAATGAGAAGATGGAGGTATGTGTGGGTGGTAGTGAGTAACACGAATGACTCTTTTGATTGGAAAAAGATTGAACGAAAATGGAGGTATGTGAGTGCACAATGGACAAAAATGAAGGAAGAAAAGTTCTCAAAACAAAGAATAAAAATGAAGGAAGAGAGGTTCTCAAAACAAAGAACGAAGGAAGAGAGGTTCTCAAAACAAAGAATGAAAACGAAGGAGAAAGTAGGAGACCAAGTGCCCTGGTTTGAATGGAAAGAAGGGATACTACACCAGTTCTCCGTTATAACTGAGGTAATATGTATTTTGTTTTAAAAAAACATAAATATAATCGGTTGAACTAACAACCAATGTTATATCTTTTTCAATATTTACAAAAATGCCACTGCTCAAAAAATTACATCGTTTCTTCAAGAATAGATGTTATATTCTTTTGTTATAGCTCTATTTTGCATTAGTGTCCTTATCTTTTGATTTCCAAAATCAAAGTGGAATAGCCCTGAAGTGGGGGGAGCTACTCCTTTGATGGGTGTTGCAATGTGTAACATCCCGACCAGATATTACGAACTTAAAATAATAAAAATAGAGAATTGATAATTAACTTCATTTATTGAATAAAATTTCCTAAAACGCAGGAAAATTTAAAACTTTACCTCATTCATAATAAAACCATGTTAATAATCAAAGATTACAAATATGTAAAGTCCATAAATACATAAAACAACTTTTTGGAAAACTCCCAAGATAGCCCATGCTCCATCTCTAAGTCTCACCGGATCCATCTACAACATCATATGCTCCCGTGTACCGGGTAGACGATCATCGTCAAATACAAGCAGATAGGGTGAGCTAATAGAATAAAACATATATACAACACACACACACACACACACACACACACACACACACACACACACACATATATATATATATATATATATATAAACAGAATCACACCAAAGGAATTCCATCCTTTGATTTCATACCACATGTCAACAACCATGCTAACCGTGTTCTACGTCTTCTAGCGAGTACCTCAAGATGTCTTGTTGCCACACCTATCGGCCACAACCGATAAAGCACGTGCGGGAAACCATGCTACAAATCACACACCGTAATGCCAGGTGGAGTTCCTAGTAAGAATAATATTTGTAACATCCCAAGAATACCAAACTCGTTGGTCTTATACCAAGGAGGGTAATCTATCTGGACCCGTCGTACGAGCCACAACCTGCACACTCACACCGGCAACACTCGTCAACCCGAGCCACAACTGAAGAGTTCCTCATGTTCATCCGCCAATTCGAGTCACAACTCAAGAGATGTTATTCCAAGCTACAACTCAAGGAATACCACGTGCTTAACCCATATCCCGAGCCATAACTCAAGGGATACATTCCGAGCCAGAAATCAAGGAACACTAGCAAGCCAACCTTTGAGGTATCATATAAGTATTGTAGACCACGCACATCACGTAAACACAAAGTAAATCTGCTGCAGCAACATTGTAACATCCCGCCAGGATATTACTGATTTATAAATAAATAAAAGAAATAAATAAAACCACGTGCTTTTAATAATACTTCATTTTCCCAAAACGGCGGGAAAATTTAGAAACTTTATTAAACCATCAAATAAAGTCTATGAATACCAAAACAACATGTCATAAAATTACCCATCAGGGTTTACAACTGTTTTCAAAGGCAATAAAGAAACATAAGCATTTTCCCCACATCTAACCCCTCTCCGCGGCTAAGCGTCACCTGAGCCACCTGCATCAACAGAATCT
>Ga0214543_1007028_pt1 | contig 19608 bp, 12 predicted proteins | sample CNSS2metaG_FD_160094 | JGI IMG/M metagenome (GOLD analysis project Ga0214543, IMG submission 160094) | Root nodule microbial communities from cowpea collected in UCLA plant growth center, Los Angeles, California, USA - CNSS2 | ecosystem: Host-associated > Plants > Roots > Nodule | place: USA...
AAAAGGATATTTTTTTTTTTTTTTTTTTTACATTGGCAAAAGGAAAAATAATAATAAATAATTAAAAAAAAAGAGTAGTCCCATATAGGTGTCCGTTTGTCCCCTTTAAACGCAAATAAACCCTCTTCTGCTTTTCTCTCTCACCACTCAAAACCACAACTTTGTCACACTTTGTGTCTCCAACTCCCTATACTTTCTCACTTCACCTTCTTCATAATTTTCTTTCAACCCACCACAACAACCAGAAGCCATGGAAGCACAAGAGTTCTTCCAGAACTCCTTCTACCCTCAATTCCCCTCCGACAACATAACTGCCTCCAACACCAACGCCTCCACCACCGACCACTTCATCGTCGAAGACTTCTTCGACTTCTCCAACAGCGACGAGGCCCCCCTTGTCGACGCCACCTTTGACTCTCTCCCCACTGACCACTCTTCCGCCGTAACCAACCTCGACAGCACCACCAACAACTCCAATTTCTCAGCCGCCGACGGTCATTTCTCCGGTGACCTCTCCGTCCCGGTACACACGTGTCTCTAAACTCTATACATGTGTTATGCTAACAAATGCAATTGCTGCCTATGTGTAACTTCTACACCCAAAAATTTTAAATTTACTAAATTTAATTATTTCTTTTTCCCAATTCTCATGCCACGTCCAATCAATACAACAAATTCTTGTCCTTATTACATACTTCTTTTTCGCTTTTGTTAATGTTGCAATTTCGTTTTCTTTCACTGATATTATATTTTTTTAAAATAAAAAAATTAATTAATCAACTCTGTGTGTGTGTGTGCGCGCACAGTATGATGATCTTGCTGAATTGGAATGGCTGTCGAAATTCGCGGAGGAGTCGTTTTCCAGTGAGGATTTACAGAAGCTGCAGCTGATATCCGGTGCCGGAGTGCAAAAGGACACCGCATCGGAAACACGAGAGCCGAACCCGGGTGTGTTCAACCCGCAAGTATCAGTTCGGGGCAAGGCGAGGAGTAAGCGGAGTCGTGGGCCCCCATGCAATTGGTCCTCTCGACTGGTCGTCCTCTCTCCGAACAACACCATGTCTTCGGAGTCTTCTCATTCAGACACCGGTAAGAAGGTGGCCCCGCGGAGGAGGGATGTGAGCGACGGCAGCAGCGAGGGCCGGAAATGTCTGCATTGCGCAACGGACAAAACGCCACAGTGGCGAACCGGTCCCATGGGCCCGAAAACACTTTGCAATGCATGCGGCGTGAGGTACAAGTCCGGCAGGCTGGTGCCGGAGTACAGGCCCGCCGCAAGCCCAACTTTTGTGCTGACAAAACACTCGAACTCTCACCGGAAAGTGTTGGAGCTGCGACGGCAGAAGGAAATGGTGAGGGTCCAGCAGCAGCAGTTGCTCCATCTGCAACATCAGCAGAACATGATGTTCGATGTTCCATCCAACGGTGAGGATTACTTGATCCACCAGCAATGGGCTCCCACTTCACACACCTCATCTAATCTCCTGCTAGACTAGGAAAGTTCCGGTGGAGCCGAGCTTCGGGTATTTTGTAGCTACCTTAATTTCCTACCTAATTTTTCTAGGGATTTATTTTATTTCTTTTCTTTTTCTGTAATTTCAAATTTTTCACTTTATGCTATATGTAGACTGCTCTCATGTTTCTTCAAGTCATTTTGACAGACTTGAAAACTCCCAAAACTCAGAATTTCCCCAATTCATATCTTTTTTCTCTTTAAACTATGTTATAGTTGGGTAATATATATCAATAGAAATAATAATATTGAACTATAACTTAATACTTTTTGTGTCTTTTATGTTTAAGCACAGTTTGTACTATGTTTGTAAATAAGACTGGTATTTGAAGAAAAATTAATTGAAGTGTTTAATACTACTAGTAGGTAATAAGAGTTGCTTTTCTATGGACCACTTTAAGAAAGTCTAACTCAATTTTCCGGCACACTGTTAACAATGTCCAAGCAATTAAATACTTGAGCTACCACTGTACGGTACGAAACCTCCTAAGTTTGTAATGTAGAGGAAAAACAGCAAAAAAATAAATAATATATTGTTTGTGTGCTCTATATTTCATGTGATTAAAGGAGGATAAGCATTAGAATGACATAGAAGTTGCAAATTAAATAAAAAAAATTGAATAAAAAACAAAGAAAAAGAAGATGTGACGACATTTTAGTAATAGGTGAATGATAAAAATCGCATGCAATTTGCAAATACATCGATCTCGCATCCATTCATGTCAGGGCATTATTGGTGGCAAATCTATGCACCAGTCATGTTTCTGAGTCGTCAGCATAAAATTTTCATTTTTTGGTAAATGTTCCTTTCTCCTATTTTGCCAGTGTCTTTTTTCAAATAAATCTTTCAGTATAATTGTTATTTATTGCTGCCAGTTATTTTTTATATACCTATATTATATCATCATATCGAACTAATTACTGTTAAAATTATAATTCATGTATATTTATTTTCTCTTTGTCTTCTTTAAATCATCCCGGTTTATAATTTTTTGACTAGAACTATAGTTATTGTTATACATAAGATTTGTCTTGTGAGAATGATTAAATGTTTTTTTTTTTTCCAATAGTTATGGTATGTACCAAATAAGTTGTAATCCTAATAGTACTTGTTAGAGTCAATGATGATTCCAAAGGTCAAAACTCCATTGAAAACTTCATCAAAATGACGCCCCACCAAACTAAGAATCCCGAGTTACATTATAAGGTTTGAGAATATTCAACAATTAGTTCATTTTCTAGTTTTTTCTTCTTTTTTACGAATAATGTGGTTCACTCGCATTTATTAATGTGGTGTTATATAAATAAGTATTTCTAATGTAAAATATTTAGTATAATTCTATTCTATTGCAAATAAGGTCATTTTATTGGTATGATAATAGAAGAGTATTATCGAGGTATTGTCTATTTTGAAACAGTGTGAAGCTCCGTCATAGTTTTGTTCTTAAAAAACATCTTGGAGGGTGGAGAGAAGTAGGAATATTTAAATTGTGTTTGACCTTGACTCCTCAATGATGTGAGACTTATTGGGTGTACCGGAACAAACCCCCCAGTCGAGGGCAAAGAAAGTTGAAGGGGAACTATCAGTCTTCACGGTGAACGCCAATATTCCGATTCTATAAGCTTAACTTAATTTTTCTTAGAATAGCAATAATAACTTCAATCAAAAAATATGAAAACACTAAGCAAAAATCTCTTTCATAGACTGATTTTACTGAATTGATTGATCAAATCAGCTCACTCTCAGTTACATCAACAGATTTTTAGAATTATAATCGATAACCAAGGTATTTAAATCTAAACTTGCAAGGTATTCCATACGTTTTACAAATATTAATTATTTGAAAAAGCATTGCACTTATTAACTAATGTGTAAGATAAAACATACGTTAGAAGAGAAGTAGTGGATTAAACAAGAAGAAAATCTCTATAAGATTGATGAAAAACAATTATACAGAGAACTAACATGGGAAGAAGTGAAAAAGGTTCCCTCTGTGAAACACTAAACAGACATGAGATAGATATGTGAATGAACCATCATCACACACTGCAATAGTAAATAAAAATGTAAGAGTAAAAGTTGGTTTTGTTGTTAAGAGTGTGTGTGAGTGGTTGAAGTATAATAGGTTGAATTGTGATGCACGTGAAGGAATTTGTTCTTGCTTGGTCTGAACCCAGTTCGTAATGCATGTGACAGAAGATGGAAAAAGGAAACTTCACAGCCATTTCTCCACCCCCATCACTCCCATGTGATCCATCTATTTTGAACTAATTAGGTGATTGGGTAAGTAATGAAATCGAGAAAAAAGAATTTTCATGAATGCATTTTATATAATTGTGGGAGTGTATGTACGACCTCAGACAACACAAATCCAGAGGACTATTATATAATACAACATTACTTTATCAAGATAACGTCTTCCCATTAATGTTAATTGCATTGTATACTGTGTTATTATATTACTCATTTCAATAGCTAAATATGAATCTTCTTCTCTTCTTTTTTTTTTTTTTTTCTTTTTATTTTTTAATTATTTTTTTTTTTTTTTTTTTTTTTTTTTTTTTTTCCTTTTTCTTTTGCTTGAAATTGTAGGTTGCGTGTTTTGTTCAGTCAATATATTATAAAAAGTCTCAAAAGAATATGCAGAGAATAAAGCAAAAAAGAAAAGGGAAGAAGAGGGTTATTTAATTTACCCCAATCTTATTTATAAACAAAAGCTCGACTATATTAAATTAATTAGCAGTGCATTATTAGACTGAGAGGAAGCTAAGATTGCGGTGGTCACATGACACTGAACAAGATCACCATACCAATGAGTGATGTATCCATACACTCTACTATACGTATACTTCTATGGCAAATACGTAGTCACAGGACTCAACCCTCCAAAAAAAAGGTCCTCTTCACTCACACTACCTTCATGCATTTATTTAAGGCCACCACGTATGTTGTTTTCGATTGTCTCTTTGCTCAGATTGAATTCGGAATTTTTTTTTTCTTCCTCATGCATTCTGAACTTCATTTCTCATGAAACATTTTAAAATGGAGCAAAAACGAAATTGCAATAACTTAGTGAGAATAATTTTGTGAATTAGATAAGCTTATATGATTGGTTAGTTAATTAATTGTGCAATTAAAGTAATAGTAGCTCTGATAAAGATTCTTTGACAAGCCATTTTCATGAAAAACTAAGTCAGTTGTTAACTGGAGAAATCAATAAAAAAATAACAACTGAGTTTTTTTGCCCTATAATACTCTAGGATTTTGGTGTGTATGTTTGTTACTGTTGAGGGTATTTTTTTTTTAATCTTAACGGGTCAAAAACAAATTATTCACGTGTCTGGACCTCACCTCCCACACAAGCCCAACCTAATGAAACTAGGATTTTTCTTCTTCTCTCACACTCATAATGTAAAAATTAGAGAAAAAAAAAATGAGACTTGATTATACGTAATTCAAAATTTATATTTTTCATTCAAAATTTATACTAGCCCAAATTTAACCTATGATTTGGACAGATTTTGATATAAAAGGTTGGTTAAATAAAATATTGAATATGGTATAAATAAATGAGCGTTCTTAAATGTGATAATATAAATAAATGAGAAGGCCATATTTTGTAAATAAAAAAAAAGTAAGGTTAGATATTGATGTCTCCTTAGCTAAGCCATACACATCTTTGACCAAGCTTCATGCAGAAACAACAAGAAGTTGCTTGAATATTTACTATTTAGAATATTAAGATCATGGCTAGCTACATGCCATGCCATGCCATGCCATACCATACCATACGCATAGTGGCATTTAAATCTGAAAGTCTTCCAACAAAAAATAATACTGTTCAACTGCATGAGCATGGGGTAGTATTTGCCATGTTCATCGATACTTTATTCTATGCTCTCTTTCATAATAACCACAACACCCTCCATATTGCTTCAACAAATATCTAATGCATTAAATAAACAAGAATATCAGAAGACACGTTAGGAGGATAAAAAATTGTGTTTTGTGTAGTTTAGGAACATTTAATATTCTTGCTTAGAGTGTCCGTAGTAAAATAAAAAACTTGATTCAACATTTGTTCATTAAGTATCTGTTAATAAGAATTTTCTACACACTGAATTATAATGACGATAATTAACTCTCTGAATTAAGTTCACATTTTTACGTGTAATTAAGTTAACTAAAACCCAACTCTACCCTTAAGCGCTCCTCTGTAATCATTATATTAAAGTGTTGAAAAGAAAAAACATAGGAAAGTAAAGTGACAAGAGTTGCGTGTATTATTAGGCATTTTGGATAAATAAAGTAGTAGAGGCTACGAGGTACGAAGGAGTGAGGCTCTCACATGCTCATGTATGGTTCTGACGGAGACATAGTCTCTTTCGTCAAGGCTGTTATCACAGAAGATGGAGACATGTCATTGTTTGTCTACACTTCACTTTATTTACCTGCACATCATGTCCCCAAATAGCTATACTCAACATAATTTTCTAACTCCACTTCTCAAACGTCGGTTCTCACATACATACATATCATCATCATACACACACGCTTTATCTCAATTAATCAACCCTGAACTGCACTTATTATTGATGAGGGAAGTGAATGCACTGATTCTAATGCTATTGCTAACAAGTTCAGGAACATGCATGAGCAGAAATGATGACCAGGTGAATCAGAAATTTTTTTGTTTTTTATTCACCAACTGAGGTTGGCATAGGTTGATCTGATACAATTTGCACTGGAATGATCAAACATTTTATGGGAACCGTTGCAACAGACACAAGAAGTTCAAAGGATTCTCCCAATATACTTGATATAGTGAAGTGTCTAGAAAACTTGAAAACAGTTAACATGTAGAGCATCCCTGCAAAGCAAATAATGTCTCTAATCTGCCCATCAATAATATAGTCTTCAAAACCTCTTATCGCGGGGTGCTGAGACCCATTTCTGAGAAAATTTGAAAAGAATAATACGTAAGCACAGGAATAGAATAATAACTCAGTAAAGCAAGGGACGTTTAACATAAACAGTACCACAGCAAAACTACAAAGCCTCGCAGTTCGTGAAAAAATGGCTGTGAAAAAAGGCTGAAGCTTGAAGGTAATAAACGTACAAGGAAGCAGCAGGCAGCCAGAAATTGAGCGGGAATATATACAATTAAGTGTTGCATCCTTTGGTTTTACATCCCAGATGAATTATTTTGTTCACATCCCAGATGTGGTTTTACACACTTACTGAGAACTTAATAGTTTTTAGCTTCTACGTTCCAAATACCATTTCTTACTTTTGAATGGGTTTCCAAATGCTATTTATCACATCACATGGATGAAACTAATGAATTTCAAGCATAGCGTTGATGTCACCTAAGTTGTTTATTCAGAGAACGCTTAGGAAAAGTGTGATTGTGTATGACAGAAACAGGGTCAGAATTATAGAGAAAATGAGAAAAGTCCCCTGAATTTAGTATGATCACGCTCACAGAGATTTGGCAGTCTGCACTTTCCAGTGTCCAAAGGCCCTAACCCTTCTCAATTGAAAGGATACCCTTTCTCTGGATCCTCCGTCCCATTTATAACCAACAGCATGCCTTACTCCGTATTGTCCAATCCCCTAATTACAAAAAACTAACTGAATCTAACAATTAACTAAGACCTTTAACTAACATGTACTAAATAGCAATGACTCATGTCATTTGGAGGGAGGGAGAGTTGCAATCTCCCCTCACTCTTGTGGAAATCAGAATTTTAGTAAAACCATAAGTGTTCTCTGGCCACACCTTGATCTAAGTGGTCTTCTGTTCCAGTCTGTCGTATGTTCTCTCAGCCCTCAGTTATTGTTGTGTCCCTTTATTCTCTCTAATTTGATTACCCTTTTGTTGCAGTATATTCTACATTCTGAAACAGGTTATTCAAGATTCATCTTTCTCTACAGTGTCTTCTCTATTTTACCATTTTTTAATTCTCTAATTTGGGTTTTAATATTTAAACATTTATAAACTAACATGTATAATATAATTTTTTTAGTTCATACAATTCAATACCTAACCTAATCGCAGTGTAGCAGCCCCACTATAGAATTTCAGTGTTTTCCTTCCCAAGGTTGGTTGGTAACTGTACTGAGCAGTTCTTTATTTAGTGTGAACTATAAAAAATGAAATACAAACGACGCCTTTGAAATGGCAGAAAGGTTTCACTACGATGAGTTGCTACGTACAGAAGTTCTACCCAATAATATGGATAATCCACTATGTATACTTATGACTTTCTAGATAGGAAGAATAAAATGCAATAATATGAATCAAAAGCTCAGATCTTCGTTTAACAAAAAATATTTTATTGCTTCAAATGTGGTCTGTTGTACGTACCTTGATATCATTTAGGTACAGATCATATCCTTAATTATACAACCTAAGTAATCGGTTCCTACTCAAATTCAAGAGAAACAGTGAGGGGATTTGGAATGGCAACTTGGTGGTGAACATGTGTGCAATAATTTGCAATGGATAAATCAACGGCTTTCCAGGTTCATATGCATGACCTTTGAAAGTGACAGTCAACAAAGCACAAACAACTTATGGAGTGTTTGTTTTTGTGTTGGAGAGGCCACAGCTCAGGTTATAGGATATGTTTTGCATGAAAAGATCTAAAGATCATTTGACAAATTCAGAACCCAAACTTCTTGAGTCTTTTGAGCCCCTCAACCTGGAAGCAACATTTTGCTGCTTTTGCATTGAGTAAAATATGGCTTTGGTGTATTGATAAAAAAATTCTTCTTAAATTGATATTATCTTACTGTTTCAATAATATCAAACAAAAATAATATCCTTTATAGCAAATATAGATCTCAAAGTGACTTCTGATCAACACTATCAAGACAACATTCGTCATAAAAGTCATTTGCCAAATAAATGTTTCCAAATATAGTGCACATTCGGATTCATATTAAATCATCCAAAATCATGTTGAAATAACAACTGATGTAATTTTACAAAAATGTTCATATGTTTAGTCTGACTTCAAGTTGTTGATTACGGGACCAACATTAATTGAGTTGAGGTAACTTTAGAAAGCTTTTGTGTTGGATAAAAATACTTTAAGAGTTTTACTACTAACTAGCTTTTAGAATAAAAGTCAAACATAAATCACTTCACTTTAAAATCAGTTTTGTGAGTTCATTTAGGGTGTGTTTGGTTCAGCGTTAGAGAATTGATTCCAGCTGAATCAATTCTCCAACGCAGAAGTAATAATTAGTTGCTTCTCATTCAACGTGAATTTTTTACTCTTCAATTGACTTTGGAAACCAAACACGTAGTGATTCTGTGTTAGAAAATCAATTCTAATCGATTCTACATCAATTTGACACAGAACCAAACACACACTCAAACTCACATAAATCCATTCACCCAATTCCCCATTTTAACCAAAATCAATTTTAGAAAACAATGCTCATTTAAAATAAAGTTTATAAACTCCAATTTAAACACAGCCTTAATGCTACAACTATACTGCAAACCAAGTGCTACACAGTGTGAATCAGTGAGAAAATAATAAAAGAAAATCACAAAAACATTATGAACAATGACATAGAATGAACTATCACAATGTAAAGTGATGATATTCTCCACCAAATATAAATTTCATTGCTCTACTGTTTTAATGCCGCTAAACTTCATTTTATTTACTTTCCTATCTGTTCTTCAATATGAATGTGGACACAGTAGTTTTGAGGCCGCTCCCTAGGCAAAACTACAATCTTATACAGGACAATGAATATGCGAGGTTAAGGCTGCGTACAATGACACCCCCCATTCCTTCACATAGAGAGGAGCCTCTGACACAAGAGTGCGTCAGTATTATTTAGTTTTTTATTCTCCGCAGATTATCAGTTGTTTACGATGACATCTGATTAACAATAGCTCACAGGCCACTTTCAAAGCAAAACTGCAATCTTGTATTGGTTAAAAACAACCTGATAGCAACTTCCTCTTGTTTTGCTAAAATAGAGACACAACAAGTTGCCTAATCATGAACAGAATGAAACAAGCACTGAGACTCTACGATGCATGATAAATAGGGATTTGGAAATTGGAACTCCACGAAATGAGAATGCGGTTAGTGTGAGAAAAATTCAGTATGCCTTAGTTTGATTGGGAAGATGGCATTAAGAAAAGAGGGGAAGTAGCAATGAAGCTTACAGAGAAAAAAGGGGTAAAAAAGAATTGGAGAAATCAAACTCCGGGGTTGGCACTGCAGAGCATACCCTGGGACAACGACCTCGACCTACTCGAATCGATGCCTAGACAAGAAGTGAGGCGCGCCGAGGACACCGCCGAGTGCAGCGGAAGCAGCGACTGCACGCAACCGAGCTCCCCACCCACCCGCCTGAACAAAAAAAAAAACGCAGAATAAACATAAAATCCAATTGGGTCAAAGAAAAAGGATCACTTCATAGGGGAAACGGACTTGCCTGGCCGTAACCGGAGAACGAGTTTTGAGAAGAAAAGCTGAGGCTGTGGGCTTGGAAGCTGGTTTTGTGATGGTGGATTTGATAAAGGACAATGCTGGTTGCGAAATAGATCTATAACGAGAAGCCATTGCAGCCATCCACCAAATTCCAGAGTTAGGGCTTTCACCGGTCACAGTTCAAGAAAGGGTTTTGCTGAGGGTTTTGTCCTTTTCACTGATATTTTTCTTGTTCTTGTTCTTCTATTTTTTCTTTTCTTTTTTTACTTTCTCCGTCCTCCTTTCTTTTGCATTTTAATGTAAAAGAGGAAAAAAATGAGGGAATTTGTAAGGGAGAAATGAAAAATAAATAAATAAATAACATGTCTTTGAGTTAAATAGTTGAGATTAGAGGTGTTATTTGTTCGTTTTAACGATAAGTAACATAAATAATTATTTTTTTATTTAAAAATCCAGTTGATCTCTAAACTCGTTATTATAGTTTTCTGTTTTAGGTTTAATAAGATAATTATTTAATTCTGATTCCCAAAATTTAAAAATTGTATGGTATAGTATTTAACATGAAACTACAATTACATTTTTTATTAAATGTAAAAATGTAAACTAAGGAGTTTTTCTTATAAAAATTAAAATAAAATGTAATATTTTCATATACTGTTAAATTGGACTTGTTCCACGAAAAAAAATACTTAAATTTGAATTTTGGAAATTAGAAAAATAAAAATATATATAAAGATATTTTAGTAAAGAACTAATTATTTGTTTATTAATATTAATCATTAATAAAATTAATAAAGTACTAATAATATAGTAATCCATATAATTACTTTTAACTTTTTTTTCTGACTTGCAAACCAAAAAACAAAAGATTACTTCTTTAGTTATCTTTATGATTGTCGATATGAAGTTTAATCCAATTAACCTGTTAAGATTTCAATTGTTGATTATCGGATTTAGCTATTATTAGGCTTGCCACTCAAAATTAAACAGATAATGTTTGGTTTACGATTAAATTAGTCTAATCTAACTAGAAAAAATTTCATGCATAAACTTGAATGTGTCAAGGTTTACTTTATAATTCTAAGGAAAAGCTGTCATTTTTTTTCTTCTCATTTTGGATAACACGATAGAAAACGAAACGAGTGTACTAAATATCAAAACTATGTTTATTATAAACTTATGTTTTTTCTCATAGAACTTCTAATTGTAAATTATTCTATCTTGAGCTCAATTTAAAATTAAAATGAATTCTACAATATCATGTTCGTTAGCATTCAACACATTCTTTTACAAAATATTTTATTTGACTCACAAATTTAGGGGAAAAAATGACCGTTAAAGAGCTTAAAATTTCTCTCTCTTTCATTTTTGTATCCAATAAATATTAGATTTTCTTTTTAATTTCAATGTTATCTTCATTGTAAATTACCCATTTGTCCTAATAATCTTAAGACGTGAATAATGTTTTTATTCATCATAACATTAATGAGTTTTGATGTTAGTCGTTACACAATATGAAAATTATCACTTTAATTTCACAAAAGACTTTTACTTTCTGCACGCTCAAAATTTCTTCGCACACCCTCCAACTTTTTTAAATGATCTCCCAATTGTTTATTCCAAAAACTTCCCTGAATAAATTTTCTAAAATAAGATTTTCGAAATAAAATCTCTAGAACAACCGAAATGCGTTCTAAATGAGTTTTTTGAAATAGAATTTCTAAAACAAAATATGCGTTTTAGAAAGAATCCATGAAATAAATTCTGGAAATAATTTTTCAAAACTAACTTTTTTTTCACATTCCCTCTCTCTTCTTCTTCCTCTGCAGCGATGAGGAGGACAGCAACAACAGTTGTGTGGTATGGAGCAACACGATATTATAGTTTTTTTTTTTTTTTTACGTTAGTGAGCAGGTGCAGTTAGTAATTGTATTCTAACTTTTACAATAACCTTTACAAAACTGATACAATAGGCTCAAGCAGCCCAAACCAGTTACAGGATGAATTAGTGAAAAACAAAGTTCTAACGGCTATGTTCATTACTTGTATTGCTGGACCACCATTGAAAAGAATTAAGCCAGAGTTTAACTTTCTCTTATCATTATTCAGCAACCTATGAACCTCAAGCTACACCAAGAAAGTTTATCTAAACGAACATCAGATATTTAATCAATCACACCATGGTACATTTAATCGACCTCAAGTACCAAATGTTATTAAATTTAAAAAAACTAAATATATCTTTTATCCCTTAACTTTCAGTAAATTTTGAAATTAGTTAATTTTAAAACTTTGAACCAATTTAATCTTTCATTTTTTAAAATATGTAAATTTAGTTCTTTTAATTAAATTTTATTAAGTTTATTTGATGTTCCGTACGTATTTTAGAATTATATTTGAGTTGTTTATACTGTTTGACACATTTTTGCTTTAATGTTAAGTCAAATACTATTATGAAACACGCTTGAAATGTTAAATAAACTTAACAAAATTTGATTAAAATGACTAAATTCACGTATTTCGAAAAACGAATAACTAAATTGATCTACAAAATTTCGAAATAGACTAATTTCAAAATTCGTTGAAAGTTAAGGACAAAAAACATATTTAACCCTTAAACTTATTATGCTATTACTTAATCTTAAACTTAATTTAACTTTCTGTCAAATGACATAATAAGCATAAAATATATTTATACTTTTGATATAGTAAATACTTTATTTTTAAAAGAAAAAATCAACTTTTGAAAACTTAACCAGGATGAGACTGATTAAACTGTCCTACAACAATTCTATACAATAACAAATAAATAGTTTTTGTTCATCATGGTAGAAAGGATGATGAAATTCATGCAACTACACCTAATGGACACAAGCATACCATAGCCATATAACGCGTTAGAACACAATACCAAGTAGCAACAAGCTCAGGTATTTATAATATTAGGACATGCTTCTGGAATGCTGTCAAAGCAGGGGCAATCTACCAGTCACCGCATCCACAGATGATTTTGGTCCTGACAAAAAATGCAGCAATATGTAAAGGCATTCCATCAGAAAGCAGCACATTACAAAAGCTGTCAACAAAGAACAAAGGTAGCAACTTTGAAAAACATCAGCATCAAATTCAAGACTGTGACATTCAACTGTTCAATTAACTACAGAAGCATTTGGATTTTCTTGCACATGTTTTTGGTCTTACATGGCATACAAGCAACAAGAAGCTTACCAGGTCCAACAGCAAGAACAGTTTTTGATCCTGCCAAAACCTGAACATATAGAAGCATTAGCAATGATACTATCAAAAGACACAATGTGAGGACGTGAGATGATGAAAGCAAACCCTTCAAAAATCAATGATATTGCATTGCGAAGTTAGTATTAACAATTACACAAGGAGAGTTCGTCCGTCACTAGGTGTCAACTCTATGCTAGACCTATAAGGTGATTACTTTCACTTTTAGCCAAATATGAAGTATTACCTGTGTTCTTCCTGCGTCAGCAACAACAAATGTAGGAAGGCCAATACTCTCAGCTGTTTCCTTTAGTTTATTCCTGATCCAAAGAGAAGTCATCAATGCAATGTAGGTCTTGTTCTACTGAACAAGTGAATTAACAGTATCCAGATTAAAATCAGATGTTTACATCTCTTGTTGATTCCTGCAAGTCACAACAATTTTGGGCTGGCCACACTGTTCCCATTGTCTCAGAAGAGACCGGTCACTGCAAAAGTACAAGGTGCTCAAGTTTATTACAACAATAAACTTGCTGGTAGAATTTATTATATCAAAGAATATGTAGCCTGAATGAACTTAAGTTTTAACATATAATAATATGGCTACGAAGTATAGCAAAATCACAGGTATGAAATAATCATCATTTTCATGTTCAATATGAAATGTTTAAAACTAAACATGTCAACTTCCTATTTTCATTTGCTTTAAGGTAAGGGAAGTTATCTCCTTGAGTATAACCAACTTTACAGTATGTATCTAAAAAAACTGACAAGCATGTCATCCCAGCACAGGATTATGTGAAGTCACTGCCATAACGGCCATCATGCAGAGCCTACAAAAATTGTCCTGAAGGTTTAACAACATGGCACGGTCTTTTAAACATTATGTTAACCTAGATGTCGTCTTGTTTCTTCATGAAGGAGATGTTGGTAGGTGGATTCGTAGGACTCACAAGGACCACTAATCAGAAATCTAGAAGATGCCCAATGCTTTGAAATGGACACTTGTCAGAACAAAAGTACCTTTGCATTAACTCAGCATACATGCCAGTTGCAGCATCTGCAACAAAATGTGAATGAAAAGGCATAAACTAAGAAACTTAAAGGAGGCAAAAGGGAGTAATAAGGAAATTTGTAATGGTGAAAGGAGACTCTTGACAAATTTGAGATAAACAACACTTCAAAAGTTAACAATAGTTTGATATCTTACGAGCACATTGAGATGCAATCTTTCCAGATTTCATCTTCAAGTCTTGTCGAACGACCAGAACCTGACAGAAAACCGTGCACTTTTTAAAATCAGAAGTGTTTTTTGTACATAAAAAATGGTAGATGTTTATTAAAAAGAATGCATGTACCATCTATTTACCCTGGCCATGAAATTTTTTGAAACAGAAGAGGAGTTCAATTAATCTAATTACTGAGTAATTACATTCATGGATACAAAAAACTTTGTATACACTGCTGCTTCATATTACTCTAAAAAAGTAAAAAAGAAAATATAAACTTGTTCCTGAGTTTTGTTCAGTGATTCTGCAGAGAGAACTATTCACATGTAATCATCAATGATTAAACAAGTTCATTCGGCAAACTTTCCTCCTAATTGAGAAAAAGCAGATGGATAGTAAGGGAACAATTTCAATCATGCATGTCCTTCCGATAAAGAAGAATGACTTGCTTATATGATGTACAGATAGTGGCTAATGTGATGAAATGACAAACCATTTTAAGTTCTCGGTCACCATTGCTGGAGACTGAAAGTTGCTCTTGAAGCTTGGTAGATGACAATTGTTTCTTGGGCAAGTGATTTCTACTGGGCTTTGTTAAATCTAACAACAACCCAACAATGAAACCTATAACAAGACCTGGAATGAAGTTCTCTGCCTTGAAACTCACTGCTAACCATTCTCCTTTTTGTTTCTGTTGTTGCTACACAAACAACACCAAGAACACTCAGGCAAAAAAATAGCATATTCAAGGTAAATAGCGTATCAAAACTCACAAAATAGAATTGACATGGTTCCCAATATATAAGGGGTAAAAAGAAGTAACTCAAAGATTGGAATTTTGGACCACCCCTGGGGGAGAGGTGCATGGTTGTTCGATAGGATGGTGGAACATTTGTATATCAAATACGCGTTAAAAAATGAATTACCCTAAATAGACTATGAGGGTTTTGTTCAGTTGTTGGGACAAAAACCACAAAAGAAGACAGATGAGGGAAGTGAAAGACATTAACTAACCTTATCCCGAGGTTGATTAGAATTTAGGATTGAAGAGAACATTGAGTTTTTGCAGTGAAGGAAGAAGGAACATGAATGGGTAATTTTTGAATGTTTGAAACTGAAAATCTTAGTCTTAGATCAAAAGGGTAAGCGAATTTTGAGAAGATGAACATTTACTGGTGGCTGCTTTGGCCAGTGGAGAGACCATGCCGCATTTGAAATTAAGGATTGAGTTTTTTTAAGGAAGAGAAGGTTTAATGGTTATGAACTTATGCTTCGGTGTATACTTTTTGTTTTCTCACCTTTAAATTTTTATTTTTTAATCAATTTAAAGTCTTATAACTTTCAGGGTGATAAAGATTAACAGATTTGCAGTGTTGTTTTTTCTTAGTTTTGATAGTGGATGATGCACCCGTTCTCTTTTCTGTTATTAGTTTATTCATATTATCTGAAATTTTTATCTTAATCGTTAACACCTTTCTTGGTTCTGTATTATTTTAATGTTTAAACACTAATCTTTTATGAAGTAAGTTTTATTCAAAAATCATTCCAAAATACTAGCTAAAAGTACGTGAATAACTAATAAAAAATCTTTTGCTTTTATATAATATAAAAAATATAATGCTTAATTATTAATTTAATCCTTCTATTTATTTTATTGATTCGGTTCATTTTGATTTTTTATTATTTTTGGATTCAATTTAAACATTCAATTTTTTAAGAAAATTCAATTTAGTTTTCTTATTATTTTTAATTCAATTTAGTTTTCTTTTAGTTAAAACGATCAAATTTTATCTTATTCAATTTGAGACAAAATTAATAATTAAGTTTAATTACGACATATATCTACATGTTAAAATAATTTTTTAGAATTTATATATCAAATCATTCTCGAATTATTTTAAGTCGCTAATTACTCTAAAGTCCACTTTTTTTAAAAAAAAAAAATTTGGGTCTGGTTTAATTAAAGGGTCCAAGGTCAGTCCACTTATCTTCCCAGAACCCTTCCAACTTACTCACTTACTTCCATTTTGTCTCCTTTTTTCTAAAACAGTTCATTTTCTATCTTCCCTTTCTGAAGTAGAAGCTAAGCTATGACAGTTGGAAAACCCTTTTCCGAGCTAGCAGAAAGTTCCTTCCTCCAAGTAAGTCAATCTCCAACCTCTGTTCCATTTTCGTTTTAATATTCTGGAGCTATAGTTCCACTTCAATTCTTGTATGGAGATTCACTCTCCCTTCCTGTGCCTTGTGTTTTTCAGCTCTGTAGTTGTTTCTGGATCTGTAGTACCTTTCCCTTAGGTTTTTTTTTTTTTTTTTTTTTTCTGAGTTAACATTTGTCAAGGTAAGGGAACCTAGGGCTTTAAAACTTTTTTTTAAGTGTCTTGCATGTTTTGGTTTTGAATTGTGTTTAAAATGTTGGCTTGATGTTCGAGGTTGTGTTTTTTAGTTTTGTTGTTTGGGATTTTGGGTTTTTGCATGCTGAAACTAGTGAAAACCTGCTATTATCTATGAAGCCTGGATACGGACATGGATACGACACGAACACGAAGATACGACTAAATTGAAAAACATAGGACACGAGATACAACGTGTATATACATATTATTTTCAAACTTTCAACTAAAACATTGTCAACTAACACAGAAATGAATCTAATTTATCTATCTCATCTAAAAAAAAGTGAAAAGTAGTGATCATATAATACTTTTCCCTTAACTTTTTTTGCTGAGTTAACCTTTGTCAAGGTAAGGGAAGTTGGGGCTTTAAAACTTTTTTTTTTAAGTGTCTTGCATGTTTTGGTTTTGAATAGTGTTCAAAATGTTTGTTTGATGTTCGAAATTGTGTTTTTTAGTTTTGTTGTTTGGAATTTAGGGTTTTTGCATGCTAAAATCAGTGAAAACCTATTATTCTAGCTTAAGCAAGAACTTTTAGCTTAAGCGAAATCAGCTAGCTTAAGCGAGAATTTTTAGCTTAAGCGAGAATTTCTAGCTTAAGCAAGATCAGTCTAATTTAAGCGAGATCAGTCTAGCTTAAGTGAGATCTGTCTAACTTAAGCGAGAATTTCTAGCTTAAGCGAGATCAGTCTAGCTTAAGCGAGATCTGTCTAACTTAAGCGAGAATTTCTAGCTTAAGTGAGATCAGTCTAGCTAAAACAAGAATTGGTGCAGAATTTTAATTCCTTTACTTTAACTTGTGATTGACTGAGTTAATGTTGAAAATATGATGTATGAAGTTATGCATGAATAATATGACATTTTTTTGACCTGGACTTGATGTGTTTAGCTTGGGATGATAATTATTTTGAGATAACATGTGGAATGTAGATGGTAAAAGAGTTTCAAGGGAAATTCTTGGCTATTGTGTGGTTAGTGTATGCCTTGATATAGGAGATGTCTAGATAAAAAAAGTATTATGAACTCTAATAATCACTCACACTCACGTAGAGTAGAGTGATTATATGGTGAGAGTGGTAGAAGATCTTAGTCTTGGGAGGTGTTTGATCTTACGACATGTTGGGATTAACCTTGTGATTGATTGTGTGATAACTCCTTGTTGCTAGACTCTGCAGAGTTTAGAAATCAATGTAGGTGCATACTTCCTTATAATTTTATATCAAGCGCATAATCTGATATTGAGTCAAGAGTCAGTTGGGTGTTTAATTGAGTGAAAACTTTGTGAGTAATGTTTCTTTTCTGATGTATATGTTTCTTGGGTGATATACTTATGTAACTATATTTACGTATAAATGCTTAAATACACTAGCTTACCCTTCTTTCTTTCTGTGTTTGTTTCCTTGTTGTGTTCTCCTTTTTGCAATGATCACCAAATGTTAGTGTGAGCATATGTGGAGACCCCTGGTGATCATCAAGACAGCGAAGATGTTGTTGTGTAGTTTAGGCTTGTTGGTTATTGCTCTTTTTAGCAACTTTTGAAAAACTTGTCTTATGTAATTCCTTGCTCTTTTGAGCAATCTTTTGCCAATTTGATTTATGTTTTAAGACATGTCTATGATATTGTTCTGTGCTCATGGTACTTTTGCTTTAAATATATTTTAGGATGACTGTAATGGTTAAATTCTAATATATTTTTTGCTATTTGCTCTATTTTATTATGGTATGTGATGTTTTATTTATTAGAATTATTTTATTAAATGGGATGTCACGATTAAAATCACTTGTTAGTGTTGTCTTTCTTTTTCATTCACTTGACATACAAACCAAACTATATTTTAGCAATAGTAACCTCAACAAAATCAAGAAGAACTACAACAAAACTACCATGACCACCGATAACATGGACATGACTACTCTAGTTATTAGGCATTTAGTTATAATTTAAAACTTGTAGATTATGTTAGCACTTGATTGTTAGAATTTGGATTACATCTTATAGTTTCAGTTTGGATTATGAGTTGTTAGCACTTGGGTTTAGATTATATGTTGTTAGTTGTTGATTTGGATCATATGTTGTTATTAGAGCTATCACTTTTTATTTTAGCCCCTGGGTCAGCCCTGGCCCCCTGTAAAGCTAAGCCCCATTTTTGTGGCCCACTTATCAAGGGGCTTTTTTAAAGCCCCTGACCCCCAAAGCCCCCCAAGCAGTGGGTTAGGACAAGCTAGGGCCGGGTAGCCCCCTCATAAACGCTCTTCATTCAAAAAACAATGTACACGCGTCTTCTTCCTTCAACAACTATTCTTCTTCCTAAATTTCTTTCACCCAACTTCAAGCTATATCTAACGTTTTCCAACCGCCACCGTCTACGACGAAGCTTGACGATAACATACGACGGTGTAGAGCGGTGGTCATAGTGATAGAAGAGGAGAATCCTGATTCGTCAACGAAAAAGTGATATCAAAGGTAACCCTTTTGTCTGTGACTAAGAATGCCTCTTTGAAATCTAACTACAAATCCCCTTTTGCAATTTTTTTCTCCAGTTTTGGGACTGCAATTCTGATATAGAGCAACTTTCGTGATATTATATCAAAGAAGAAACAGGGGTAAGTAATCTCAGTGTTGTACCAATCAAAAGTGGGTAATTCTGAAATTAGTTATATATTTAAGTGTCTGTAGTAAAGTTTATGGTTGTTTAAAGCCTAACTATTCTGGGTTCTCTTAATTTTCAAGTTGATTTAGAACTTGTGGAAGTATTAGCATTCAGGTAGCATG
>Ga0214543_1007032_pt1 | contig 19598 bp, 5 predicted proteins | sample CNSS2metaG_FD_160094 | JGI IMG/M metagenome (GOLD analysis project Ga0214543, IMG submission 160094) | Root nodule microbial communities from cowpea collected in UCLA plant growth center, Los Angeles, California, USA - CNSS2 | ecosystem: Host-associated > Plants > Roots > Nodule | place: USA...
ATGACAAATTTCTTGTGGAATGTGTCCCTTAAAGTTGTTAGAACCTAGGGAGAGATAGCTTAAGGATGAAAGATTGCCCATGAAGGATGGGATTCTTCCAGAAAAATTGTTCTCGAAAAGGAACAGTTGTTGAAGCTTCTGAAGTAAGACAATTTCCACTGGTATGTCATCAGTAAGATTGTTCCCATTTAGGTACAAGATTTTGAGATCAGTGCAAGCAGTCAAGTTTGAAGAAAATTTTCCTACCAACAATGAGTTATTTGCAACAGAAAGGTACTGGAGTTTTGACAACTTACCTATTTCTTGGGGAATTTCTCCATAGAAGTTGTTATTTCCAATGTTGAAATATGTCATGTGAGATAGATTGCCTATGTGTGGAGATACGAATCCCTTCAACTTGTATCCTCCCAAATTCAACTCTGTAACTCTTTGAAGCATAGAATTGCACGTGATTCCATGCCAGTTACAGAAGTGTGTAGAAGTATTCCATGAAAACAAGATTCTATTTGGATCACTGGATATGGATTCTTTGAACTTCAGCAACGCAAAATGATCGGTTTCATTTCCTAATGCAAAGACAGTGATGTTTGGAGTAAACCATATTGATTTCAATAGAAAGAGAGAGAAAAGATGAATGAGTATAGACCAAAATGTAAGTAGTGTACGACAAAAATACTTCATTTTGATTAAGAAGTGGAAGGTAGTAGATGATGGTATCTCTGTTCTTATGGAAGTTATATAGAATTTGGTAATTGAATGTGGTGACATGTTTTCCATGTCAAGTCAACTTAATTTATGCTATATCACAAAAGTTTTGTCGTAAATTATAGGTAGCTACTACTTTAAAAGGAAACGCACAATGAGTATAGGAGACTTATACGTTCCCAAACACTAGAAACACGAGAAAGAAAGTATTTGAGAGAGAAAATATTTGACTTGAATGGAAAACACGATGTGCTGTTGTCGGCCAACTCACAAAAAGAAAGTCTGAGAGAAATATAAAATAAAATAAAAAGTCGTTGGGGATCTCTTCTATAGACTTTAGAATTTAAGTCTTGAGAAAAATTATATAAAAATAGATGAAAATAAATATAACACAGAGTAAAATAAAAAGTGATTGTAAAACAAAATACAAAAATAAATAAAAATATGCAAAACGTAAAAGAAATACGGATTGTAAAGCCCAATTTTATTTTTTGTCCTAAAGTTCGAGGGCTGACCTTAATCTGTTGGGCCTCAGGACTGGCCCATAGGGTGCTAAGGCCCTAAAGCTGCTAGGGTTCCCTTTCTACCTCACTTTTACGAAAACAGAATCTAAGAAGTTGCCCTCTTCCTTTTCAGAACACTCTGTTGGGTTGGCCGTCAACTTCCCGAAGCGAACTTAAGCCCTTCCTCTCCATGTAAGTTGCTTCTGAACTCGTAGTAGTCTTCCTTTAGCTTTATTTTCGGCATTTCCTTGAGGCTAATCTTAGTGACCCGTTCTGTTTGTCCCACTGTTTCCTTTCAGCCACTGATCCTTGTTCCTAGAGCTGTTGCACTCTTTGTTCGGTGTCAAGGTCGCGTAGGGATAGTCCACTAGCTTATTTTCAGGTAAGGGAAGTTAGGGTTTTTGCCAAATCTGTGTTTCTTTCGTGATTGCTTGATGATATTGCATGATTTGATGTCATGACATGCTACTATGAGTTTATGAGATGATATTGCGTTGGTTTGGTGGTAATATTGGACTGTTGCACGAGAGAATAGTGGTGGGCACCGATTTTCTCGCCTAAGCGAGCATTTCTCGCCTAAGCGAGCATGTCTCGCCTAGGCGAGATCAACAGGGGCTCGCCCAAGCCGCTTCACGCGAATAGTCGCTCAGGCGACCCACATCCTTTCTGAGCGAGCGAGCATTTCGCCCAAGCGAGAGGGGTCTCGCCTAAGCGAGATCCTGCGTGAGGCTATTGTTCCCCTTTTCGAGCCCTCGCCTAGGCGAAGGGGGCTCGCCTGAGCGAGACCCTTCAGCTTGAGCGAGGAGCTGGGCGAGGTAGTGTGACGCTTGGTTGTTTATTGTTCTTGAATGATTGACACTTGCTTGAGTTTGATTGTTATGATGAAAAACATGTGATGAGTTGCTATATATATGGGTGATATGATTCATGGATGGTGAATGATGGGTATGGTATGAACTTGGCATGTAAACTAAATGAGATGGTTGGTGTTAAAGTGGCATGGTATTGGCATGAACTGAAATCCCATATCTATGGTTTGGGAGTAATGGATGGGTATGGAACCACTGGGAAAGAAATGAAGGAGGTGAATTATCAAGAGCTGGTATGTGATGTATATGTGTATGTGTGATAAGTCTTTCTTGATTGGTCTGGTATGCTTGGTCCATGTCAGTGCGTAATTCCTTGGAAATCTCTAGGTGGGATTGCAGGGTCGTGCTTCAGTGGTCGGGACGTAAGTCCATGACCCTTGTTAGTGGGTGTCCATGGTGGTGCCCCATCTATATAACTTGGTAAGGATTCAAGGTAAGGATTGCATCCTGACACTTTAAGGAGTTAGTTAGTCTCACTTAGAGAGCGGACTGACCCCTGTGGTGAGAGTAGCAAGAGGCCTTAAACTCATTAAGGGCTAACCTTGTGTGAGGGAATTGATTCATTGTAACACTTGTAACACATAGAGCTCGGGGGTGAGCAGAGGTATCCACCACAAGTGCAAGCATCCGCTGAATCCGACCAGGTTATATGTATTCGGATGAGTCGAGTCGAGTCTTAGTGTATTGATTGAAAGGTCATAACATGCTTGGATGGTATATGTATGTTGGACTGTGAAGGTATATTTGATTACATGATAAAAATCTTGTTGGCTCTAGCTTACCCTTTGCTTGTTTGATTGCTTTGTATGTTGTTCTTCTATCCTTGCGATGATCATCAATTTATTGATGGGAGCAGATGAGAGAGGTACTCGCGGTCAACAGAGGAGGGATGATTCCGCTGCATAGTCTGCATGGGCTGGACTTTAATTTCTTATTGGGCTTTTCTTTAGGGCTATGACCCATGTACCTGTCCGTATTTTGATTTATATACATTATGTTAAACTTTTTAGCTTGTTTCCTTTCCGGCATCATGGTGTGCCTTGGGTTGTAAGGTGTAAGGAGTTAAATTTTAAACTCCAGGACTGCGCTGTTATGTTATCTCTATGTGACGCTTCCTTTAGTTTCGCTTATTAAATTAAATGAGGTGTTACACTGATAACTTCTTTTATCACATTTTTATTCAATGAAATAATCAATTATTTTTACTTAAGTATTGATTTTGATGTTTGGTATCGCATTTGGGTAGGTTTGGAATAGTTTTCTTTTTTCGATATACTCTGGACAACTTTCTTTTACGAACACTACTAAAATAAACAAACAAAATGGAGAATTAAAATATTTTTTTATGAATTAAAAATAGTTTATAATGAAATTAAAAAAAAATCTGGATAAATTATAATTGAAAATATCCATACATTAATCATGTATAAACCAATCTTGCATGACAAAGTAACTTATTTTTTTTATTTTGTGGTTAAATATCTCAATTTATATGTAAAATAAAAATTCATTTATTTCTTAAATTTTGATATATAAACTTTAAAAATGACGATTTAGATATTTTAAACTAATGATATTTATGTTTTAATTTGTCAAATGACGATTTAGATTAGTATTTAAATTAATTTTTAAAATAATGATATTTAGTTTTTGATTTGTTAAATGATGTTGTAGATTAATATTTAAGTTAGAACATGTTAAACTGTAAAGAATTCAAATATTAATATGAAATGTATTTAACACGTACAACAAGATTAACCCAACTGAATTAAAAAGATTATATCAATGTATTTTAAGACTTGAAAACTATAATGACCAATGAATTTTAATTTTTCATTCAAATCTATTACGTATTAAGAAAAGAAGATACTACCAAAATTACTACATTATCCATTTTCTTTTATTGACATGTGTTAAAAAAATTAATTTTTTCATGATTTTAAAACTCTGGTATAAAAGGACCCGGGTTCAAATCCTACAAAAGTTAATTTATTTTTATTTATTTATTTATTTATGATTTCAGCAATAATATTAATTATAAATGATATTATTATTTGTAATATTTTTATAAGTATTAGTATTTCTAATTATTAATAATATTATTATTATAAATATTATTTATAGTGATAGTAGTAAATTATAACAAATATTAATATTATTATATGTTACTATTATATATTATTACTATTAGTATTATTAACATTATTAGTGGTAAAGTTATTACTCTTATTTGTAATATATAATATTATTATTATTATATATTTTTGTTAGTAATCACGTCTCAATTTTTATTAGGTTATGATAAATTATTTTTTTGTCTTAAACTTAAAAAAAAATAGGTATATTGATAAATATATGATTAGTTTAAAATTTCACTCCAACATGTCATTGTTGATTAGAGATAACAAATAAATTCATCCTCATAGGTATTGTCCGAACCCATGTCCGTTTTGACGGGGAATCCCCTCGTTGACTGGGTATGGGTATGGGTATGGGGAATCTCCGATTTTTTCTATTGGGTATGGGGAATCTCCGATTTTTTCTATTGGGTATGGGGATGGGATGAAGATGTGCATATCCCCGCCATAATACTCGTCCCCGCCATATCTCCATATCGTCTAAATTATTAAAATATTCATAATTAATTAAGTAACCCTATATATATATATATATATATATATATATATATATATATATATATTTTCTATTTTTTATTTCTTTTAATTACTTGATTTGTTATGAAACTCATTCGCATATCTAATATATTTTTTATCTTATCATAACCTTTATGTAATTATGTTAAAATGATGTATGTCAATTAAAAAAATTATTTCTAACATTTGAATATTTCTATTATTTTTTAATATTTTAATTTATTGTATATTTTCCTTTCACACGAGAATGTTTAATAATCTCAATTTAAGTGTTTAATAACATGAACATTTCACTTACTAGGTAATATAAAAAAAATTACTTGTTATTATTAATTTTTGTTTCATTTGAATAACTCTTTTGTTTCGCTATTTGAAAAGTTTTCTTAGATCTCTAAGATATTTTTCATCTTATCATACCCTTAATCATACATTTATTTTCCTCTGTGTGTGATTCCTTTCAATAGTCTCCATATTATTTATAAGACACACATTTGTTAATTTGTTAATATTTTTATTTTTTGTTTATTTTCATCATGTAGAATACTATTTTGATATATTTTATCTAATTACTTTTTATTTTCTAACTCATTACAATCATACTTAAATTTTTTCACTATAATTGTATAAATAATTTTTATTTACTACAATATAAAAATTTAATGTAATTGTCATGAATATTTTTTTATCACCATCCAACATATATTGGAGTTCGAAAGATACAAAATCTATGTTAAAATTTTATTATTATGTTTATTATTTGTTCTTTGTGTCATTTTGATTAAATGATGTATTATAACTTTTATTCGTGTATAAAAAAGAGATTCATTATAAGTTAAAAAATTGAAGTAAACAAACATTTAAAATATATTTTAATTTGAATATTTTTTCCTTTTATATTTTTTTAAAAATATTTTTAAATTTTATCAACTAGGTTTCATTAATGTTTGCAAATTTAATAAATGTTTTGGTTCTCATGAAATTTTATTTGGTATTCTAATCTAAAATGTAAACAATTATAATTTATTTCAAAGTATTTGATATCGAAGAAGCAATCCTCCTCCTAATATTGAATATTTGATAATATTTATGTTTCCTTTATCGTAATTTTTTATTACTTTATAAAAATTAATTAAAACTAATATTAAAGTAGTAAGAAAATGGGTACGGGTATGGGTACGAGATTATACCCGTTACCCGGTGGGGATGTGGATGAGACAAAAGTTTGATACCCGTTGGGTTTGGGTATGAGGATGGGGATGAATTTTTTTTAGGGGGATGGGTATGGGATAGCAAAACTTGTCTCCGCCCCGCCCTCTTACCATCCCTATTGTTGATGTTCATGCCCATTCAAATTTGAAGGATTTGTCCACCATTATTGAATTATGTCAATCTTTGACAAAAACAAACAAATTAAAAGTATTTTACTTGATTAATTGTCTAATTCATTTTATTTAACTCTTAATATTTCATTTTCTACAATGAAGATTATCAAAACAAAATTTGAAATAAGATGAAAGATGAATTTCTTGAACACAATATGGTTATTTACATTAAAAAAGGAATAACTGGAGATTTTTATTCTGAATAAATTATTGATGAGTTCAAATTTTTTACTATAAATTATTTTGGCTCCTCCAAAATTATTGGTCAAGATCTGTCACGTGTTATTATTATTAACTATAATTAATAATCATTATTACTATCAACTATAAATATTATTATCATTATTATTAATTATAATTATTTCTATTATTATATTACTATTATTATTATTATTAAGAACTATAATTATTATAATAGTTATTATTATTATTATTGTTTTTATTATTATTGTTAGATACACATCTTACTTTTACTTACTATGTAGGAATCATGTTTGGTTTACTTGTCATTTTTATTTGTTTTGTTGTTTATTTATCTTTCCATTTGAATAATTATTTCAATTTAAAAAAAATAGATACTAAAATTAGTAAAATAATAAAACTGAAAAATAATTTTTTAATTATAAATAATTATTTAAATTTGAAATTTAATAATTAAGAGGATAAAATTGATAAAATAAAAAAGATATGAAAGATGTTTATCTCTTTATATATGTAATTGTATTAATATTAATATTATTATTAGTAGTAGTATTAGTATTATTATTTTTATCACTACACGATATTATTATAGTGATATTATTATTATTATTATTATTATTATTATTATTATTATTAGATACATATTTTACTTTTATTTACTACGGGTCATATTTTAATTACTTGCTTTTTGTATTTGTTTTGTTATTCATTTTATATCTATATCTTGGTATTTCTTGAATTGAAAAAAATAGTTACTAAAATTAGTAGAATGATAAAAGTGACAAATAATTTTTTATTATGAATAATTATTTAAATTTAATAAATAATAATTAAGACGATAAAATTGAAAAAACAAAAAAGGACATAAAAATGTGTAACTCTTTATATATTTAGTTAGTGGATTATTATTTTTTATTATTATTACTATTGTTATTATTATTATTATTATTATTATTATTATTATTATTATTATTATTATTATTATTATTATTATTATTATTATTATTATTATTATCACTGACACTGTGGGATATTATTATAATGGTATTATTATTATTATCACTACGGGATATTATTATAATGATATTATTATTATTATAGTTAGACACACATCTTAATTTTATTTACTATAAGATCATATTTTAATTAGTTGTCCTTCTTAATTATTTTGTTGTTGATGTATATCTTTATATATAATTATAAATTATTAATATGTCAACATTAGCCTGGATATTTGCATTGACATTAATATTTATAGCACAAAAATTATTATTATTATCATTTGTTTATTATTATTATTATTATTATTATTATTATTATTCATAGTGATGTTATTAGTATAAGTTCTTTTTTTAATTATAAAAAAAATGTTATTATACTAAATTCTTTTGCTAATTAGATTTTGGTTAAAATACTCCGTTGGTCCTCGTTTTTGTAGCAAAATCTCAATTTGGTCATCGTATTTTTATTAGTCTCAATTAGGTCCTCATTTTTGTAAATTAGTATCAATTAGATCTTTTCCGTTAGTAGATAACTAACACCGTTAAGTAGGTGTCACGTGTCAGCTTCCTGTTTTTTTGAATTTTTGAATTTTTTTTTTTGAATTTTTTTTTGATTATTTTTTATGCCACGTGTCACTTCTGTAATGTGCCACGTGTCAATCTAATATGGTAACACGTGTCAAATTAATGTATAAATCTCAATTTGGTCCTCATATTTGTTAATTTGATTTGATTTTAGTCCCAAATTTTTTTAAAATAATTTTAATTTCATGTGCTCCAAATTTAGAACAAATTTAATTTTTTTTATAAATGTAATGATGATACTTTTATTACAAGTGATATTTCTATTACATATTTTTAACAACATTTAATTTATTTAAATTTATATTTTACATTAAACTTTATTTAAATTTTATTTTAAAATTTTAAATATATAGATTAAGAAATTTATATTCGAAATATTTGTATAATATTCAATATCAACAATATTTTAGAGTTGGCTTAAAAATAACAATTTTATAAATTCAAATTTTAAATTTTAAAATAATTTTATAAAAAATTAAAATAAATATATTTAAAATTTTAATAAAAATAATCATAACATTATATAAAAGTAAAATTTGGTCTAAATTTGAAGTGCCTGAAATTGAAAATTTTTAAAAAAAATTGGGACTCAAATCAAATCAATTTAACAAATATGAGGACCAAATTGAGATTCATACATTAATTTGACACGTGTCACCATATTAGATTGACACGTGGCACACTACAGAAGTGACACGTGACATAAATATTTAAAAAAAAATTAAAAAAATTTTAAAAGAAAAATTCAAAAAAATTCAAAAAAAACGAGGAGCTGACACGTGGCACCTACTTAAGGTTGTTAGTTCTCTACTAACGGAAAAGACCTAATTGATACTAATTTACAGAAATGAGGACCTAATTGAGACTAATAAAATTACGATGACCAAATTGAGATTCTGCGACAAAAACGAGGACTAAGGAAGTATTTTAACCATAGATTTTTAATATTTTTAATATTTTATAATTTATAATTTATATTATTATTATTTTAATGGTTAAATAAATATAATAACAATAATATTGTTATTCTAAACAGATTTGAAATAAATAAAAAAATGTGCATGGGTCATATGCTATTATAATTATTTTGTAAAATTAATTAACTGCACCATATTGTGTTATTAATTTTATTTATTATATTTAAGACTGAATTTACACTTCATTTCATTAATAATAGCATTTACAACCATATAACCTAATTTTCATGATATTTATTATTTTATTTTTATATTATTGTTATTATTATCAATTATAACTATTATTATTATTATTATTATTATTATTATTATTATTATTATTATTATTATTATTATTATTATTATTATTATTATTATTATTATTATTATTATTATTATTATTATTATCAGCTCTAATTATAATAATAATAATAATTATTATTATTATTATTGTTAACTATAATTGTTGTTATCAACTATAATTATTATGACCAATATTTACTACCAACTATAAGTATTATTTTTATCATTATTAACTACAATTATTTATATTATTATATTACTATTATTATTATTATTACTATATTATTATTAATTAGAACTATAATTATTATAATAGTTATTATTATTATTATTATTGTTTTTATTATTATGGTTACATACAAATTTTACTTTTACTTAATACCTATGAATCATGTTTCAATTACTTTACCCTTTTATTTGTTTTGTTGTTTATTCATCTTTACATTTGAATAATTATTTCAATTAAAAAAAATAGTTACTAAAATTAGTGAAATAATAAAACTGATTTTTTTTTATATTTTAAATAATTATTTAAGTTTAAAATATAACAATTAAGAGGGTAAAATTGAAAAAACAAAAAAGGAGACCAAAGTTGTTTATCTTTTTATATATGAAGTTGTATTATTATTATTAGTATTATTTTTTTTATTACTACGAGATATTATTTTATTATTATTATTATTATTATTATAGTTAAACACACATTTTACATTTATTTACTACGAGATCATATCTCAATTACTTGCACCTTTTGTTTGTTTTGTTGTTTATTTTATTTTTATATCTGTGTAATTATTTGAATTAAAAATATAGTTACTAAAATTATTAAAATGATAAAATGGACAAATATTTTTTATTATGAATAATTATTTTAATTTAAAAAATAATAATTAAGAAGATAGAATTGTATAAACAAAAGAGGACACAACAAATGTATATCTCTTTACATATGTAGTTATTGTATTATTATTATTATTATTTTATCACTACGATATATTATTATAATGATATTATTATTATTATTATTATTATAGTTAGACACACATTTTAAATTAATTTATTACAGGATCGTATTTCAATTATTTGTCATTTTTATTTGTTTTGTTGTTAATGTATATCTTTATATATAATTATAGATTATTATAGTTTACATTAATCTTAGTGTTAGCATTAATATTAATATTTATAGCATAAATATTATTATTATTAGTATCATTATTATTTTTATTATTATTATTACTACTCATAATTGTGTTATTATTATAAGTGTGTTTTTTTTAATTATAGAAAACGTTGTTATACTAAATACTTTTGCTAAATAGAATTTTAATCTTTTAAAATTTCATAATTTATAATTTATATAATAATATTATTAGTAATTTTAATGGTTAAATAAATATAATAACAATTATATTATTATTTTAAAAAAATTAAAATAAAAAAATATACACACAGATCATAAGCTATTATAATTATTTCGTAAAATCAATTAATTATATTATATTGTGATATCAATTCTATTTATTATATTTAAAACTGAAATTATTATTGCATCATTTAGATTTACTAATTACTTTAATAACAACATTTACAATAATATAATTTAATTTTCATAATATTTCATTAAATAATACTTTAAATATTTTATTATTTTAATATAGGGATGACAACAAGACGAGGCAGAGACAAGTTTCACTATCCCATACTGATCCCCATCGAAAAAATTCATCATCATCCCCATGCCTAATCCAACGAGTATCAAACTTTTGTCTCATCCCCATCCTCACAAGGTAACGGGTATATACTTGTACTCATACCCATACCAATTTTCTTACTGTTTTAATATTAATTAATTAATTAATATAAAATAATAAAAAATTATGACAAAGGAAACATAATATTATCAAATATTTAATATTAAGAGGATAGTTGTTTCTCCAATATCAAATATTTATAAAGAAATTATGTTATAATTGTATATATTTTAAATTAGAAAACCAAATAAAATTTCATGAAAACCAAAATTTTTGTTAAATTTGCAAACATTAATGAATTGTAGCTGATAAAATTTAATTGTAAAAAAATATAAAACGAAAACAAATACTCAAATAAAAATATATGTTAAATGTATCTTTACTTCAATTTTATTTTTTAAATTCAAATGAATATATTTTTTATATAATAAGAAAAGTTATAATAAATCACTTGACCCAAATAACGCAAAGAACAAATATTAAACTAATAATAATAAATTTTTAACATAAATATTCTATCTTTTGAACTTCAATATATGTTGGAGGTGGTAAAAGAAAATTCATGACAATTACATTAAAATTTTATATTATAGTAAATAAAATTTATTTATACAATTATAGTGACAAAATCAAAGTATGATAATGAGTTAAAATATAAAAGATAATTATATAAAATATATCAAAATAATATTTTACATTATGAAAATAAAAATATTAAAAAATTATCAAATGTGTGTCTTAAAAACAATTTGAGAGACCATTGAATGAAATCACACGAAGGAAAATAACTATATAATCAAGGATATGATAAAATGAAAAATACTTTAGAGATCTAAAAAAACTTTTTAAATATCAACATAACCAATGCTTTAGAAATAACGAAGATTGTTTTAGCGAAACAAAATAGTTCTTCAAATGAAATAATAATAATAATAATAATAGAGTAAAAAAAGATAATTATTTTTATATTACGTAGTATTTTGACGGGTATGAGGACGAGGACGTGACAAAATGTACATCCTCATATCCATACCCATACCCAGTCAATGCTGGGATTCCCGTCAAAACGGGTACGGGTTCAGGCAATACCCACGAGAAACGAGTTTATTTGTCATCCCTACTTGGGTCATAAGCTATTACAATTATGTCATAAAATTAATTAGCTGCACTATATTTAATATCAATTTTATTTATTATACTTAAAACTGAAATTATTATTACATCATTTAGATTTACTACTTACTATTTCATTATTTTAATAACAATATTTACAATAATAGACATAATTTTCATGATATTTCATTACATAATATTTTACTGCTTAATATACAAAATAAAAATAAAATACAACCCGTGCGTATGCACGGGCCAGTCTCCTAATTTAAAGATTAAAAATATATTCATTCTTTATTTTTCGTATTTTAATTGCATAAAAGGATGTCCTAAAAACATATATGATATTATGAATTAAATTAGATTAGAGAAAACTTTTAAAAGGTACTTACGTGAATCATATAAGGAATTTCTTTAAATTAGAGAATTTTTCTTAAAAGTTATTTTCGTGTTTCTTAAACGTGTTTTCTTTCTGACTTAATCTTTCTTAATTGGAGAGATAATTTTTGTTTAAGCGGTATAATTAGAGATGACAAATAAACTTGTTCTTGTGGGTATTACACAAACTTGTTCCTATTTTGACGGGAAATCCCCGCATTAACTGTGTATAAATATGGGTACGGAGAATCTCCGACTTTTTCAATTGAGCATAGGGATGGATAGAAGATGTACATATTCATCCCCTTCCCCATACTCGCCATATTCCCGTCTCCGTTTAAATTATTAAAATATTCATAGTCAATTTAGTAATCTTATATATATATATATATATATATATATATATATTATTACACACTTTTTATTTTTTAATTTTTCTAATTGTTTGTTTTTCGTGAAATTCATTTGTATCTCCAGTATATTTTTCATCTTATTATCATAACCTTTATCCAATTAAATATTTTTTATGTCTCACATTTGAATCTTTCTATTTTTTCTTAATATTTTTATTTATTGTACATTTTTCTTTCACAAGAAAATGTCTAACACTCTCAATTCAAGTATTTAATAGTTAAACTTTTCATTTACTAAGTAATATAAAAAAATTATTTTATTTACTCTTTCATTTGAAAAACATTTTTTGTTTGCTAAAACAATTTTCGTTATTTTTCAACTATTCACTATGTTGATATTTCAAAATTTTGTATATCTCTAAGGTATTTTTCATCTTATCATACCTATAATTATATATTTATTTTCTTTTTGTGTGATTTCATTCAATAATCTCTCAAATTGTTTCTAAGACACATATTTGAATTTGTTGTTTATATTTATCATGTAGAATAGTATTTTGATATATTTTATATGACTATTTTTTTTTTAATTTTCTAACTCATTATCAAACTGTAATTTTGTCACTACAATTGTATAAATAAATTTTATTTACTATAATTTAAAATTTTAATATAATTGCTATGATTTTTTTTATAACAATCCAACATATATTGAAGTGCAAAAGATACAATATCTATGTTGAAATTTTATTTTTATTAGTTTAATCTTTATTCTTTGCATAATTTTGGTTAAGTAATGTATTATAACTTTTATTAGTAAAGAGAGATTCATTAGAATTTAAAAAATTAAAGTAAACAGACATTTAAAATAAATTTTAATTTGAATATTTGTTTTCCTTTAATATTTTTTAAAAATATTTTTAAATTTTATCAACTAGGTATCATTAATGTTGGCAAATTTAATAAATGTTTTTGTTCTCATGAAATTTTATTTGGTATTCTAATTTGAAATGTATACAATTATAATTTCTTTCTAAATATTTGATATCGAAGAAACAACCCTTCATTTAATATTAAATATTTGATAATATTATGCTTTCTTTCTCATAATTTTATATTATTTTATAAAATTTAATGAATTAATATTGAAACAATAAAAAAACGGGTATGAGTATGGGTACGAGTATATATCTGTTATCCGGTGGGGATGAGGATGAGACAAAAATTTGATTTGATACCTGTTAAGTTTGAGTATGGAGATGAAAATAGATTTTTTTTATGAGGATGAGTATGAAATTGCGAAACCTCGCTCCATCCCGTTGTTATCCCTAGATATAATATAATTTTAATATATATTGTTAGAGTTCAAATCTAGTATTTATCTCTTTTTTACTTAACATTAAATTACTCTTTGAGTCATATAAACTTGTTAAAATTCTTTCAACAAATCCTAGAGCTTTAACTGCAGTTTTATTGGCACTTGAGTGTTTAATTCTTAATTTGAGTGACTTAACGTATGTGCATAAATTATCAAGTTTCAATTAAAGTTACGTTGATCTCTCAAACTAAAGTTACATACTCTTGTTTGAGCTAAACAATGGTGAATAATAAGCCTAATCATTGCATACTGTTTCACCAGTAAAATATGATTCGAATGATATTTTTACTTTGGTGAGAATAATCCAAGTGTGAGTCAAAAGTTTTACATTAGATAGAAAAGACAAAGATAAACACTATATAAAAGTAAAGACTCATAACACCATTGCCTTCAGATTTTGTAGTAAAAGTGATGTCAAATGTTATATATAGATATAGAACCACAATCTAATAGGAACTTATCCTTGAAAAGAGATTGTCAAGAATAATTCAAGTTTAAGTTAAAAGTCTCACATTAGATAGAAAAGACAATGAAAGCACCATCCAACATTTCGTATATCTCACAAATACATCTTTAACCTTGTTTTCAACTTTCAATTAGACAAGACATTATATTCTTGCTCCCTATTATAATTTATTATTTTATTTATTTTGTATTTTATTGACAATTAGTGGGCTAACGAAGATTTAATGGAAAATTTTGAACAAAAAAGAGAAGGGTGAACTTGGACTTTATTGTGTGCAAAGAGAATACAAGGAAAATATGACCCAAACATCACACTTGATATACTGAATTTTGTGGGGGAAAAAAAAAAAGTTTTTGAGTCTTACCGTGATTCTTAACAGTTAAGTAATTTTTTTCATTTGAAGCTTATCTTGGAAAAGTATAAAATTATCTTCCTCTTAACTATTCTTCATCTCCTAAGTTTTCTCATATTTTTTCTTTCTTTTCTCCTTATCATTTTCGCCGTTCTTTTTATGTTACCTTGTTGAAGTTTCTTTGTCCTTATTTTACTCATAAATGCAAATCCTTAAACAAAGCAAATTCTTCCAATAGTTCAGTTAATTCATAAGTAAATATTTATCACTAAATAAACACATACTTCAAATAAACCCAAAATCATACTAAAATATAAATATATCATTGTTTATGTACACAGATTTTACAATCTGTCCAACACATATTTCACACATCTTAAAAATAAAAAACATTGTATAAATGTTATCATTGACTCTCTTTACTTAAATTAAAATATGCCTATTAAAAAATATCCTTTTGACACTTTTGTAATCCAAAACAATACATATAAGCTGTTCTAAATTTGAAAAGAGTTTTAAAGAGAATAGTTTTAATGAGATACAGTCCTGAATAAACTAAGTAATGAATGTCCAGTTTTTATTTATAAACTTTCAAATATTTATCCATTTAAAATTTATCTTAAAATGAAACTCGACTCTTACCATTTTTTAAACGTAATATCCATATAGAAGTCACAGAAAGCTATTATTTTATCATATTTAATTTTAAAAGAATACTAAATTAAATAAATGTGTCAAAAGAGCACAGAAGGGCAAGTATGAGAATTTGAAAGAAAAAGAAAAAGTTATTGTTTGAAGACAAAAAAATTATAAAAATATTGCAATACTACACTGGTATATTAAATACGATTAAAATAGATTTCAAATGACTGTTTTTAAATCGTCATTGTCTTAATTGTCAATAAAAGTGTAAACAAATGACGACAGTTTTAGAATCGTTATCAAAACTTTAAAAAACGATGATCATTGAAAACGTAAAAAGAAAAAGAAACTTTTAATTGGACAAACAATGCCGTCAAAACTCATCATTCAAAATATAAAGACAACCATTTATATAATGAACCGTCATTAAAAAGACAAATGATAACGATTTTTGTGAAGAATTATCACTAAAAGTACAAGCGACAACGATTGTTTTAAAGAACTATTGTTAAAAGTACAAAGGATGACGTTTGTTGTAAAGAACTATCGTTATCTTCTATTTTTAAAATATCAAATTTTTTATTTTAAAAGTTACAATTCTTGCATAAATTTTCAAAACTCATTTTGCAACCATTCATGACAACAATTTACCATATGCTAAACAAAACTTAATAAAATAATTTCTAATTTGTTAAGAAAACTAGGCTTTCTTAGAGATGTCAAAATGAGATTTAACCCGTGAGTCAATCTGGCTCACCACGGATTCGAGCCGGGTTGGATCGAGAAAAATTCAACTTTTTTAAAAGTGGGTTGAACTCAACCCGGCTCACCCGCGGGTTAAACGAGTTCGAGCTGGGTTAAAGGTGGATTGACCCACTTAATCCACCAACATTTTTTTACATTTTTTATTATTTTTTTTTACTTTTTTTTTAATTTTTTTTAATTTTTTTTAATTTTTTTAATTTTTTTTAATTTTTTACTACTCTTATTATATTTGTTCACAATTTCATATTTTTAAATGCTAAAATGTTGCTTAATTATATTTGAATAGTTTGAATGTTTAATCAATTTGATTGTCAAGTTATATATATGTTGATACTTTAATCTTTAACTATAATTTTTATAGTAAATTACTCAAGTAATCAACGGTCTTATAATCAATTTTTTCTAAATTAGCATGAAAAAAATGTATAGTTTTTTTTATTTATATTTTGTTGAATAATATGACAGAAAATTTGTAATATTAGTCATGCTTTCTTAGACTAATGGATATTTTCTTGGAAATAATTCTTCATATATGGGTGGTGAGCATGATCAAAACATTAGTTCTTGATTTTACTATGATTGTCATCTCATGGGTTACTTAAAAATTTATTTAAATATTTGAATACTAAACAAAATAATAATTTTTTTAGGTGGGTTGGTGAGCCAACCCACTTAACCCACCAACCCGTAGTGGGTTGAGCCGGGTTACAAAATTTCTGGCTCACTAGAAAGTGAGCCGGGTTGGGTTCACTCATTTTCAACCCGGCTCGTGGTAAGTCAACTCGTGTGAACCGGATTGACTCACTTTGACCTGTATAGGCTTTCTACATGTGTAACACACAATTTTTTTTAAAATGCACTTTCTTTGATTGTTTTAAATTAATCTAAATTTTAAATTCTGTTGAAAAAAGAAAGTTTGTAATAATAAAAATAATAAAAGTAATTGTCAATGATTATTGAACAATTATATATATTGTATGTAATAAATTTAAAATATATTGTAAAAGAAATAACTTTTTAAAACATATGATAAACTTTACATACCATCGTTTGTAAAGAAATATATATATTTTTGTAAATTTTTTAAATGAAATTTTAATAAAAGTATAAAAATTATGAAATATAATACAAATTAAATTAAATTAAATATAATTTTTATTTTATTTTAATTAAATTTAACTTAATAAAAATAAAATAAATTTATTTTTATTTTTTTACAAACAAGAATACTCGTAGGTACGGATGATACCAACATCTACCTCGTTTATAAATAAATATTAATATACTTGGTACTCTCTCCGCATAAATATATCACAAGGTACTAACTATCCACTATCCGCCAATTCTCGTCATCCTACCCTAAGTGCTCCTCTGTTTTATATATTTTATATTCCAAATAAAAACAAAATGAAATCGGCATAAAATCATCATCAGTGCATTAAAATTAACAGCAATGACATCAGCTCAGTAAGTTCACATTGAGTTTTCATCTTCTACATGTATTATCATATTATCATTCTCAACCTCGATTGTTTTGTTGGGAATTCCGATAGATCAAAAAATAATGAATCACGTAAAACATACAAGCACAACGTAAAATATATAAACACAATAAGTATATTGAGTGCATGGAACATTCCATTTGTTAAAATCGGCCATGAAAATGTTTCATTGATATGAATTCATTTATTTAGATAAATACAAAACCTCAGGCAAGTCAGCAAACAATTTGTTGTCCTTGGTTTATCCAACAATCTCTGTTTCCCTCGTCATGTAGAATTTGATTTCAACTTTAATTCTACTCAATAGTCATCCCCTGAAATCCAATAATTTCATTAAATTTGAAGTATTAGATATTTTTAAATTTTCTTTTCATTTATGATCAGATGGTAATGGAAGAAAACAAAAGTTAGTTATATACTAAAAATGTAAAACTTATTCAAGCTTATACCTAGTTTTGAAAATGAAAACTTCATTCTACTTGCGGAATAATTTATAAAAATAGACCACAGTTATTTTATTGAAACACAAATTAATTTTTAAATATAATAACTATTTTGTGTCCAGTAATTATGTATGGAGAGAGTTTAGTGTAGCTCTTTTGCTCACCAATCAAGAAACCTTGGTGATTTGATTAAGCTCTCTGATAACGTCAACCAAATTCATTCTTTCTTTTGGTGATTCCACCGAGCAAGCAAGTCCGATTCTGAAAAGCGAAACTACACACTTTCCAGCCTCTGCATTAAGATTACCACAGTTTCCCTCCACTGCAGTTGCTTCATACTCTGAAATGATTCTTGGATCCAAAATCTGCAAAAGATTGTTAGGAAATGAAATTGCAACAAAGTTACGAAGATTTTGACCATCTTTAAACATTTCATCTGTAGGTCTTCTTCCGGTCAGCATTTCCAATATAAGAATTCCAAAACTATACACGTCACCGTAAGTTGACACCTTGTACCTCTCTCCATACTCTAAAATATATAGAGAAAATTGTCAATAAATAATAATGATAAATAACAAGTATACAAAAACAAAGTGAAAATTTAGAGAAACAATAATGATTAAAAACTGAAAACAATACCCGGAGGAGCATAACCAATTGTACCCTTTATTCCATTTGTACTTGTTTGCCCAGAAGCGGTGTGATTGACAGTTGACAAAAGTCTTGCTATACCAAAATCACCCACATGCGCAACCATGCTATCATTAAGAAGAACATTGCTTGATTTTAGATCGCAGTGAATGATCAATTGTTCACACTCATGGTGAAGATAATGCAATGCAGAAGCAACATCAATTGTGATGTTTAATCGTTGATGAAGGCTCAATCTTCTCATGTGTCGTGCACTTGGTGAACCTGGATAAATCCACTGTTCTAAGCTTCCATTTGTCATATACTCAAAAATTATAGCTTTGCATTCTTGACCTTTGTAATCTGTGCTAGAGCAACATGTCAAAGTCGGAACCAGATTCCTGTGTCTAATATTTTTAAGTGCATTGCATTCAACAATGAAACTTTTGTCAGCTCCTTTCTTTTGAAGGTTTAGGACCTTTATGGCAACAATCTTGTCTTCTTGCTCAAGAGTTCCTTTATATACAGAGCTAAAACTTCCAGATCCGATCAAGTTTGAAGATGAGAACCCATTTGTTCCATTGTATAGGCTTTGGTATGAAACTTTAGGCAGTTGGTCTATTGTTGGTGAATCCAAAGATGGTTTATTACTCCTTTTCCTCA
>Ga0214543_1007035_pt1 | contig 19596 bp, 9 predicted proteins | sample CNSS2metaG_FD_160094 | JGI IMG/M metagenome (GOLD analysis project Ga0214543, IMG submission 160094) | Root nodule microbial communities from cowpea collected in UCLA plant growth center, Los Angeles, California, USA - CNSS2 | ecosystem: Host-associated > Plants > Roots > Nodule | place: USA...
TTTCTTTCTCTTCGTCTCAGGTCGATGGATCTTCTCACTTGAAAGATCCCCTATATCGATAATACACATTCCAGTTGACCGAGCCTAATTCGAATTGTTTTGTTCCGAAGCAAAGAGATCCACGGGCCGGTTATGGTTATGCGGTCAGTCACTCCGAACCATCGGCTCTGAGAATGAGTGACCCCTTTGGTTATGGTTATGCGGTCAGTCACTCCGAACCATCGGCTCTGATACCACTGATAGGTTATATATATTTCATATAGGTTATGGTCATGGTCATGGCATAGTTATGGTCATTGAGAGATTATGGTCGGCATATGGTTATATGACATTAGTCTTACACATATAAGACCTTAGACACCACTTTTACACCAAAACCTTAAGGCAATGTTGTTATGAGTCTTTATTCTTATATAGTGTTTAACTTTGTCTTTTCTATCCAATGTGGGACTTTTTCACGTTCTTCTCGAGAAAATACGACACCAGATCAATGGAATTTGAATAATTTTATTTTCTAAATTATGTATTTGAATTTATAATATTAGAATATATTAAAATTAAAAGCTGTAAAGAAAAAACTGAAAAACAAAAAGTTGATGAATGTCGTGAAAGCATAGCAACAACGTGCAGAGTCCACACATTGAGGAAGATCCATTCTTTACAACAAAAAATGAGGATCCAACATTTTTTTAAAGGTGGATCCATGTTGGTTGATAACTTACTGTACCAAAAACTTTAAAAATGACCACCAAGAAAGACATCAGATAAATAATAAAGTTTAATTACATTTAAAGTAACTTTTAAATTTTAAGTATTTTTAATTAAGTTTTGATAAAAAAAAGTGTTGTTTCTAGTAAGTATTTTTACACTTTCTATCGTTTTGTTTTTTGCTTGGACGTATAATTGTTAACTTTTGTTTTTTTCCCTCCAACTAACTACGTGATCAACTCAATCTTTTTTTATAATTTGGTCTAATTAATTTATATGAATAGTATCATGACTCAAATGGAGAAGGACTAATGTATTATTTTACAATAATTTTGTTAAAGTTGTTAGTTTGTTTAAATTATGGTCCAATTTTTTATAAAATTGAGCGACCAAATTATGCTTTGGTTTAATCAATTAATGTACTTTAGTTTAATTTTATTTCAAGTTGTAATAATGGTCCAATGGACAACTTAGCTTTCAGCCTTCGGGAGAAGAGATGGATAAGTGAATGTTTGTTGGTAACTTCTGGGTTGTCACAATTTCAGTTATAATCAGCTATTAAGTATTAGGATCATTAGTAGCTTAAGCTTAAGTGAGATGTAATTGTAATTTATGGGTCTTTTGTAATTACAGTTTCTGTATAAGCTGAACCATTTTATCAATAAAGACACGTTGAGTTTTATTTAAAAATATTAGAGTTCTTTCTCTTTTATCCTAAAGTGATTCTCCTAAGTTGAGTGATTCAAAAACCCTTAGCTATATCAAAGGACTTTTCCAATCCTTTGTGTGTTGTCTCCTTTTGGAAGAGTTATTCTTTTCTTTCACCTATATTCACCTCTTATTCTTTCTTCATCCAATTTTCACAAAGAAAACACAATTCTACCCAGATCCATCTTGTGATCATAAATATCATTTTACTCATTCAAATTTAGTGATTCTTACGCCTAAACTGAATTTCAAAACGTGAACTTTCTTGTTGTTTTAGAATAACTTCAATTAGAGTTTTATATCACGAGATATCCACGATTCTAAATTATTATCCAAACTAAAGTTTTAACCACTTTCCTATTTACCTTTTTCACTAATTTTCCTAATTTTCTACAAAATTCTAACCCTAAAGATCCTAAATGAGCTTTTGTACAAATGGAGTTCACATCATTAAGTAATAATAATATGTTTTAATTTATTTATATAAAATATTTTTTAATAAAACGGTTTTTAAGTTTCCTATTATAATACTTTCCATTTCTAATTCGAAAACATTAATGGTATATCCGTAATTTAAATTAAATTTAATCGAAAAGTAGAAGTAAAATTAATAAATACGTTACTATTGTTATCTTGAGCTCGAAAATGCCAAATCAATTTGTACGAAAATTGGTAAATAGGAAATAGTGCTGTTTTCTAAACTGGTAATTAAAAACCTCTAAAACTTAAAACAATAAATAGAACCAATATTATATTATATTTAGTATGATTCAATTAATCAACAAATAAACCGTGAATTGATGATAATTGACGTCATATCCTGTCCCAGTTAGAATATAGATATTAAGAAAATAAATTACCCTATAATTATAGAAAAGCAAATAAATTATCCCTTATACCTTGTGCTCGAAAAAAAAAAAACCCTATAAATATAACTAATGCTAGACCCAGCCGCACTACATTTATTTCTTTTATTTGCCTTTCTTTATCACATTACATATTAGCATTATTTAAAATTTTCCTTTTTTTGTATATATCTCTTAAATTAAAAACGAGAGTCTAAGTATCACATTCTCAAACAGAGTTTTCTTCCAGTTAAAGTTTGTTAGAAGTTGTAAAATTGGGAGGATGTCACCTCTAACTAGTTAATAAATTTAATTAAAAAATTTGTATTTTTATAATAATTTCAAATTAATAAAAGAAGTACAAAACAATGTTACATCATGTTATCTGAAGAACCCATTTTCCACCTTTTTCTTTGGGTGTTAACTATTTCTTATAATTTCAGCAGCTTTTACTTCTGATTCAGCCTTTTCTATTTTATACACATCTTAGGTTAGACAAATTACTTTTCATGAAATAAATTTTGTTTTATTAATATAGCTTAAATATATTCAAACCCTAAATTTTAAATTATGCACGAAGAGAAAAAAAAAAAACTAGGTTGAGTGTTTTGTCATGTAGTGATTGGCTATGAACTGATACATGGAACCCGACAAGGAATTAAACTGTCTAAGAAAGGTGAATTGAAAATTGAATTTGATAATAGAAATTGGTGGTTGTGGAGAGTAGCTTGCAAATGCACACTACATACAAAAAGAAAGCTCCACCATGATTCTGAAAACAAAGACGAACATTGGATTCGATTATATGCAACAAATTTTATATATATTGATATTGTAGAAAAAAGAAAATCACATGCAAATGGTAATGGATCCAATTGCAGCATGGAGGAACATTCCTAAATCCTACACGACATGCCTCATTATTACTTCTTTCCAATCAAATCCATTCTTCACATTGCTCCATCTCTCACTCGATCTAGCTTCATAATAATACCACCAAATATGCATATATTCTAATTAAATTAATTAATTAATTAATCACATGTAAATAAAAACACTATATATTCCATATCTTGTGTTTGATTCATGGGGGAAAATCAAACCCCACCAATTCCATGGCCACATAAAGAGAACCTAAATTTTGAGTGAGAGGGGAAATTGATTTTTGGGCGTCGTTTTCCCAAATTGAAAGCTTTGAAGACGTTTTCTGTGTCCGTAAAAGATTTTAGAAAAGTCGAAAAGATTTTGGTGTCTGCTCTGGGAGGGACCTATGTCAATATTATTATACGACTGTCTCATGCATCCTTCGTACCCTTCGGAGTCCAACTATATTATATTACATAATAAGTACCATTCAAGAATAATGTTTTTTCACATGTCACCTTTTTTAGTTTTTTCACATTTTCTTCTTCATCCCACACAGACAAGAAGAGAGAAAAACAAAACTAAACGATAATATCAGTTTTCTGTAGCTTTCATAAATACAAAGGATTCTTTGGGAGAAACGGACGACACAACGGTGGTTAGAGTTATTTCATGGTTGAATACATTCTCTTAATCATGAACCACTCAAAATTAATTATATATGTTAATTAAAAGAACATTATAAACGAGTTACATTTCAGTCTTTGATATTTATGTAATATTTTTTTCAAATTTAATAGAAAAATATACAAATGTAAATAGAAATGGATACAAAAATTTAAATTCTAATTCATAAATTAATTATATATTTTTGATTAATTATTTTAGTTTCTAAAATTAATTATTATTTAATGATTTTTTTATACTTTAAAGTATATTGAACTCAAAAGAATTTTCGTAGAAAAGTGAGGAGAGATGTTTTATGCAATTCAATAATTTGTCTTTGTGAAAGTGAAACCCTTTCCTTTTCGAAAAGTTTGGTGCATGAAATATATGAACACAGGTTTCATCATTTAGCAGCTGCAAATAATCTTCTTGCTGGCTTCAGAGTTGAGCTACCGTCTTTTTCAACTTTTACCAAAAGGAATCTGAAACCTAATCCATCTAATGTTAAATGGCGACAATAATTCATTAAACTAATGAGTTTATGTTGTTTTTTTACATACGTGGAAGTGTAGGGTAAGTGGTTGCCATCATTATAGTTGTCTTTTGAAATAAACAGTGTGAGGAGCAAACATCATTACTTATTATATTCAAAGTAGAATGCAGATATGAATATATCCACAAATGAACCAGCAAGATAGGAATAACATTTCGACTTTAGAAACTGGCAAATCCTATTTTCATGCATGCATGAGAATTATTGAGACAAATCCGTGGCAACAGAAAGAATAACAAAACACCTACTTTTTTAATGTTTCCTTATTATTTCGATCACTGAGATTGATAGCACAGAATTATAGCAAGTTTCCACCATCAAATTCAGCATCCAATTAAATTTGCATACATTCATGTATGCCCTGTATATATTGGGATAATTTGCACTTGATTTATTTCTTCTTGTTTGGTCATTTTAGTGAATTTTACAGGAAAGATATAACAGTAAAACACATCAGATCAATCTATATAACATATTAATATCATTTTCAATTTAAAGCTTTAAGACTTTGAATTTACGAGAGTGTTCCACTTTTTTATTTGTGATTTTAGAGACTTTCTTGAAAGAAGAGATACGAACTTTATTTTGGAAATACTTTGTGTTAGGGATCCAAGTGTGAGTCTAAGTCTCACATTGACCAGAAATAAAAAAGTAGAGTATTATATAAGAATAAAGACCCATAAACCCATTGCCTTAAGGTTTTAGGTTGAGAGTGGTGTATAGTATTGTATAAGTGTATGATTCTTTTGGTGTGGTTATACTATCAGTGAGTGTGTTCTCATCGTTCTAATATTTGTAAAGGGTGATAACATATTCAATGGAAATCTGGAAAAATTTTATAATTGATTTTATTGAAAAAAAGATGTTATTTATCTCACATCGACTAAGAGTTGAGTTAGGATTAAGTCTCACTTTTAACAATTTAGGATTAAGATATAGATAGAAAGAGATAATGAGAAACAAATTCATGGATATTACTTCAAAAAGATCGAAAATGTGAATTTAATTGTCGTTAGAGTTTTTCGAATGGAATAATTTTGGTGGAAAATATATCCTAATAATATATACAAGCAATTGATTAATTAATGTATTCCTTTTTCTCAATGATTTTAAATACTGTTCCCCATGTTCATATTTAAAAAGTTGACACCAAACACAAGTCTATGAAAAAGTCGTGTTGGTCCAAATCTATCCCCAACCTTATCTCCATTTTTTCAGTCATCACTATACATATATACAAAATAAAAGGCAACAGAAGTTACTATGCGAAGTGACATACTATTAATTTTCTACACTTCTAACAGTTAAGAAACACTGAAACACTGTTGAGGTCCATCCTTATCTCTCCATGTTGGGTAACCCATCACACAACTCTGTATGAAAAAAGGAACGAATCTTCAACAAAAACTTTCAGCGCGAGACTTCTCCTCCATTATAACTTCAACATGTACAATCACTTATTCATTAAATTTGCATCTTCTTTTTCACCATCACCATCACAATGTTAACACGTATTACAACTTTTACACCATTTATATATCCTTCCTCACCTTCCAGGTTAATGGCTTTTCGTCTACATGGTTCAACATTATTGCATAAAATTATAATTATTAACTTCATAATAAGATCATTATGGTGCCCTTACCTAAAATAATGCACAATGGGAGCAGCTATGTTCTATATGTTTTATAAACTTTACACGAACACTTGTTCTTGAGTGCATTATTATTCTTTTGCCAACAATTTGTTTAGGAGATCATGAAGTCGATTGTTGCAAGTATAGTAACCATGATCGCCATATTTCTAAATTCAATCTTAATCCACTTTCCAGCACGAAAGCTAGGGAATGAAGGAAGAGAAAAGGGATTCCTCCCCTTACTCCGGATTAAAGAAAAACAAACAAATTAAATTAAAAAAAAAACCGATAATGATTAGTTTGATATAAGTGTTAAAACACTTTGACATGCGTTTACAGGTGGATGGATTACATTAATTACCCTCTAATTAGCAAATCATGTTTCAACAACAAAGATAGACAGATGGCCCAAGATTCTCACAATGACCCTTTTGTTATGAATTTTTTATAATTATGTTTTTTTTTTTATTTTTTATGTCAAGTATTGTATTTTATATGATACTTCGAAAGATAAAAAGTTACACATTATCTTGTTTAAGTGTTTATATATCATTATATTATAAAAACTTTTAGAGTGACTACTAAGAGTGGTGGCTTATGTACATGAATTTGGGTTTCTAAGATTCCCTGTTGTAATACAAATCTATTATTGATTATCTTATCTCATAAGTATTTATAAGTTACATTATGTAAAAATTAAAACCGTTAGTATTTCTTTTTAATGTTTTTACTACACTAATTGAGTGAAAGTGGTGAGAAACTTAATCAACGAACCTAATTAACCTTAATAGATATCTCTTCTAATCACAATTTTTTTTTATTGCATTTTAGCTTTAGCATTAGGTGAGACGATAAGGAAACGTGCAGAGAGAAAAATAGTTAATTAATGAATGTCAAATGTAATTATGCATGTTGCGTGGATGGATATTTAAAATTGGTTTATGCCAGACATATGGAAGTGAGTGTGAAATAAAAAAATAGGAGGTTATTGTGGGAAGATTTTGACTACAGTGATGAGCTCGAACTTCGTAATTTTAATTTTAAACCTTTATTTGGGTTTGTGAGCTTCTTCTGTCTTCTGGGTATTTTGAAGCCTCGAGCGAAAAATGAGCGTGCAAAACATTTGTTATTACTTGGTTAATCTATGCTCTTGTATCTTTCGCTGTATATAAGCCACGTTATAAGGTGCACGTTCTGTTTGTATTGAGATTAAAACTTTTCAACAACAAAAACAATTGACTTACGAGGAAATCAAGCCTCCTCGTACTGTACAAACAAAAGAGGAGACTATAGTTTTTCATGCATGGTGCTATAACTACATTTAGTAAATGGGAACAAAAGGACTAACGGTACTATACAAGTTTTGAATTCAATTTTTTTTTTCCAAAAAAAAACTATCCACCCATAATGTAAAATAACTGCCATCCAATCATAAACTATCTATCTATGCATATATGTAATAAATTTGTTGACTTTTAGCATACTCTATTCAAAATTTTATACACCACCAACTAAAGAAAAAAGGTTGATTAATTCCACAGAAGTGGGTAAATTGGCATGAAAGAGATGATATCTGTTTGTAGTATTTGGATTTTGAATGGTCTGAAAGACGTGGCATTTAGTATCTGGTTTTTTGTATGTTGAGAAGGAGAAATGTTATGTGATGAACAAACACATAGTTACAGAGAGATAGTGACGGTATTTGATTGATGCATATGGGTTTTTGTGTGAAGTGTAAAATTGAGTTGGTTTGGATTTAGTGGAAGCGTGGGGTGAGAAACGTACGTGAAAAATCTGCAGTGACCCAGAAACGCACTTTACACACAAAAAAATGAGACTGGAGTTTGAAAGTTGGAAGGCAAAAGACTTTTACACAAAAAGTGAGCGAAAATTCTGAGACCATGAAATGGAGTGGGGCACGCGTCACTCCTCCCTAGGCGAGACAAACCCTGTGTATTTTTTTGTTTTAACAGTGCAAAACATAGATATAGAAGTGTGGTACAGTAGAGAATTCTCAAAGTTTGGAGAATTTTACCACTGGGGCATGTTTTTTCAAATTTAAATTAAAGTTGAAGTTAGTGGAAATAGAAAAGGACCAGACGGGCTTATTTCACAAAAGGAAAAAGGAGATACTGCAGTGCAGGATCCGCAGTACACTCTCTACCCATCATTTCTAACTTACAACCTAATCAAAAAACATTATTATCACACCCAATCTCCAACTATGTTTATGTTTATGTTTATACCTTCACAAACAATTCAAATCGGAACATGAGTTTGGAATAGCCTATGCAAGTGTATGTGATTCTTATGAGATTGTCCTAGGCTGTCATAAAAAAATGTTGAGTTAATTGAAACAAGTGTTAGAAACTATTATTGAATTTGACTTTTTATTTATATATAAAAGAGGTGGCATTGCTTATTCTGTGTTAAAAGAAAAGGAAAAGGTAAAAGAAAAGAAAAGTTGGAGTGAGAAGGTCCAGATCCGGTTATTCGCTGTGTGGAAGTGTGTATGTGACACAAAATAAGGCAAGCATCTTCCTCAAACCCTTTTTTGTCGTTTTCATTTCTCTATGTGTCACAACTCCTTGTCTCATTTCTCAATGTTTAATGTTGCCACGTTTAAATTATTGCTGACTTTTCATTTAGTCTCACTCCATCGCTTTAAAATGTAAACAGTCATACTCTCATCGCCTCTTCTCACACCAACTCCAGCAAAACCAAAATAAAGAAGAAACTAAGAAAAATTAAAAAAAAAACATAACTATGATGTGATTTATGTTTTTTTAAAGGTGTTTGTGTCTTTGAGAAAGAGTGAAAGAGAAGAGCATAGATAGATTGGATTCATGCGGTTCAAATATGTATGTATGTTGGTGTTGTTGTTCTAAGAAGTGATGTAGTGGGCTTAGTCATGGTTTGTCTTTACTTGCATATGAAATTAATAGAACATGACGTTGATGTGTGATTTTCATCCATAGCTGAGATGGGAAACGGAAGGCTGGGTTAGTAAGTAAACTAGAAAATTTTAATTTCAAAACAAGATAAAAATTAAACCATAATATGGACAAAGTACATGTGTTGTGCTGGGTAAAATGTCACCGGGGAGTCAAATGCGCAACGCTGGTTAAACACATACGCAAATATCTTTATTAATAAGATGACAGTGAGCAAGAAGCAACAAGAGTTTGGTTTTTAACATGGTTTGTGCCAAGTGTGCTTTCGGCGCAAATCGCTGGGAGTGGAAAATAAAATCCCATTATTTAAGAATAATTGGTGTATGACCGAACCAGTTATCACTCTCTCTCGCCTCGATCTTATAACCCATCTTCATTTGAATCAAGAACAAAGTCTCCTCATTCTCACTCTCTTTCTCCCCGGGGGACACCATTTTTGTTTTATTTTTATTTCCTTTCGTTTTTCTCTCTTGCACTTTCACTCCCTTCTCTTGTGTGAACACAGTTCAGGCTTCACTTTTCTTAATTTGTTTGGTTCTTCATTATAGCATTTCCCTTATGGCTCACAAGTACTTGTTGCACGAGCTACTTCAGGAGGATCAAGAGCCCTTTCTTCTAAACAAGTACATTTCCGATAGGCGAAGCCAGATGAAACGGCCTTCCCCGAACAACACTTTGCAAGTCAAGAAACGCAAATCAACCAATCCAACCACAAGCTTCCCGGGGAATTTGTGCAAAAGTGCTTGTCTTTTTTCCCTCACAGACACCCCAGATTTCAGAAAATCTCCACTATTCGAATTCGCTTCCGCAGCAAAAAGCCCTTGCAAATCCCCCAACGCTATCTTCCTTCACATCCCTTCCCGAACCGCGTCTCTGCTTCTCGAAGCCGCTGTCAGGATCCAGAAACACTCCTCACCCACTTCGCGGCCCAAAACGAAAGCCCAATCCTTCGGCCTCTTGGGTTCCCTCTACAAGAGACTCACGCAACGGAGCCAGAAAAAGCGCGAGATACAGGGTGGTGGAAGCGTCAAGGTCTCGGTCAAGGACATTCTGAAGTGGGATTCCTCTGTTGGGCGAAAAAAAGGCTCCAACAAGAAAGAGGACGAAGAAACTGTGAATGTGAATGCGAATGCGTGTGAAGTGGGTGGCTTTGTGTGTTCTTACAATGGTAGAACTAGTAGTGCTGTTTGGTCAGAGACCAATGAGGATAAATCCCTCGACATGGAAACATCTAGTAGCGGCTACTCCGACGAGGTTCACTTCATAACCAATTACAAAAACCCCACCTGCTTCTGCGAAAGTCCGTTCCGTTTTGTTCTTCAAACCAGTTCTCCCTCCTCCGGCCGCCACACGCCGGAGCTTACCTCGCCAAGTTGCCACGCAACTGAGGTTTGTCTTTCTTGTTCTTGTTTTTATTATATTAATCTTTTACGGTAATTTGTTTTTTAATTTTATGTTGAACCTGGTTTGTTCTGTGGCGAGTGAGTTGACGAGGATAAAAACAGGACTCGTGAATTGAATGGTGTTCTGATTTTGTCGGTAATGGAACGTGGGTCTGTAAGTTTGGCCGGAATGTCGCTTTTCGGTGGCAATCATGGCCCTCAGTCTTTCCGAAATTTGTTAGAGAACAGCCCTGTGAGGACTGTGGAGGGTTACATATGTCAATTTCGTGTTTTTGTTTTGTTTTTCTGATTTTTCTCATAATTGTACTTTTCGATCGTGTTTCTGCCATGCAAATCTTTTCTCTCTCTTCTGGTGGGTTGTTTGGTAAATTGCTTCTTTAAAGAGTGACAAATTATGTTTTCCACTACTTCTAGTACTGGGTTGGTAAATGACTCTTTCAAAGGGTGAGAAATAAATCAGTTGAAAAGTGATTTACCAAACAACCCACTATCGAAAAATCATGTTAATATTCTAATGGATTTTTGTGTGGATAATGTTGACAGGAGAAAGAAAGTAACGAAGGCGAGAGTGTGAAGAAGTTCGAATCAGGGGAAGAAGAGGAGGAAGACAACGAACAGTGCAGTCCGGTGTGTGTGTTAGACCCACCGTTCGAGGACGATGAGGAAGGGCACGGGAACGGTGACGAAGGAGTGGAGGGTGGTTTTGATTTGGAGTGCAGCTATGCGATTGTACAGAGTATGTCACTGCTTATTTATTTTTGTACCATTCTGTGTTTGTTGTTGTGTGGTCGTTTTCCACCAACGCACCATCGTACACACTTCTTCAAAGTTGCTTGTCTGTCACAAAATACAATAAGAGGAGGGGCTAATTGCTGATGTAGTGATGTGATTGTGCTGATCTTGAACCGTGCTATCCTTGTGGGTTCCATCCGAAAGATCACAGTTGCTCTACATCCAAACGGCATTTCCCATTTATTGTGGATCCTTCACATCTAGATACAAGGCCATTGGTTATAAATTTCAATGTGACCCACTATTTTTCTTGTTAGGAGCTACGTCTTAATTCCCACCACTGCATTCAATTTGTTGGATAACATATGAGCAATCAAAATCCCACCTTGTTTCATAATATTTTTATGTACCCCAGCTTCACAATTCTTCCATACCAATAATGCTAGACACAAATATAATCTTACACTTTTTCTTTCATTAATTCAAGATTTGCCGCTAATAATATATAGCATTGAATTTTACAGGAGCCAAGCAGCAGTTACTGTACAAGCTTCGTAGATTTGAGAAACTGGCAGAGTTGGATCCGGTAGAACTTGAGAGAAGAATAATGCATGATGAAGAAGATGAGGAGGAGGATGAATCATTTATCGAAAATGAGGATAAGGAAACATCGCGTAAAGGAAATGACTGTAGAGAGGTGATTTTGAAAGGTGTGTGGCAATCAAGGGTGCATGACAGACAGCACATCCCAGATGAGTTTAAGAAGCTGGTGTCTGATCTGATAATGGAAGAAGAGAGAGCAGTTGATGGGTTTGAAGATAGGGATATGGTGATAAGAAGGATATGCAAGAGGTTGGAGTTGTGGAAAGAAGTGGAGTCGAACACAATTGATATGATGATAGAAGATGACTTCTGTAGGGAGGATGGTGGGTGGAAGAAAAATGCGGAGCAGATAAGAAACATGGCTGGGGAGCTTGAGTGTGCCATCTTCGGCTTTCTGGTGGAGGAATTTTCAGAGGAATTAGTATGCTAATTGGGGGGTAAATTCTGAAGCAGACGAGGGACTTATTAGTATGAATGATTTATCTTTATTCTTTAGAGTACAGTCTGACTTGCATGTATTGGGTATGATAGGCTAGTAGTAATTGAAAAGGAAAAGAAAAAAAGTGACCCATAAAGATAATCAGGGTATATATATATATATATGTACATGACTCATGTTCCTAGTTGGTTGTGGGGATGCTGTAAGTCACTTTTCTTAATTTAATAATATAATTTCTTATCATGACATTTTGTTTTCAGTGATTTGAAGAAGGCATAAGCCTAATGGGTTTCTTAGATGATAAATGAGAGTTGATAAGGATTTTTCTTTTTTTTTCACCGGACCAAAACCGGACCAAAACATGTCGCTAAAATTTGTTTGTATGTTTGGGGAAGGAATATTTGAAGGTAAAAGAATTAGAGTTTGGTGCAGGGAATGGAATATTATAATTGGGTGATCTTTGTCTGGGAAAGAGGAATTTGACAGCAACTTATCAGATTAATCTCATGTTCTTTTCTTTTCCAGTGATCCTTTTATTGTTTGATGGATAAACAACTTGTCTAATTTGCATCTTGCTTTTTGCCTTTTCCTTTTGTTCTAATTACTCCAGGTGGCGTCTCTGCTTATGCTTTTCTGCTGCCATTCATCCATCACTATCATTTGGAACCTTCAAATTTGTGTTTCTCCTGGGGAACGCCACTTGTTCAATTCCGACACTGTTGCTCAAACACGTCATCGTCATAATGTCAATAGTCACCAACAAATTTAAAGTAAAAATGGCACTGAGTAATTAATGTATCTTACAGTGATTTAAAGAAAAAAAACATTACATGGCTAAATTAGATATACAGTAATAAAAGGATAACCCAATTGAACATAAAGTATGCTTCTTTGGGTCCTCGGCTTCAACACTAGAAAAACCATTACACACATATGAGTCGGACTCCGATTGTGTAGCACGTGAAATGTAATATCTTTCATGTATTATTGTTGATCAACAGCTTTGATAATAAAATCTTGCATAGTAACCTTTTTGCAGAATTCTTGGCTCTTTGTGCAGCAGAAGAATGGATGGTATTCACAGACAAGACATATATAGCAGCAGAAGCACTCAATACCTTTGTCCCTTAGGTTCATGCGGGTAGGTACAATTTTGCTGCATAATATCCACACAAACACTTTCACCTTACACTCATATTCAATATAATCCTCCAAACAGTGACCTTAGATCCTTAGATCCTTCCCCAATTTCATCCATAGCCTTCATTTAACACCACATGTGAAGAACGTATGCGCCACGAGTAAATGGGGTTATGTCCCATCTTAGCTTTAAAAAAATCCACTACTGGATCGTATTTGACTGGAAAGATCTTAGAAATCATAGTATCCGGGTTGGTACTTGTAAAAGATGTAATTTTATTGTAATTACAAAACGTCTACAGTTCATAATTAGGAATGTTTTTTTTAGGAAATGAATAAATTTTTAATAGCATTAGTCATAAACGACCTCAAGACGAGACAGTTGATGTGATGTCACTTGTAAAAATCCATTATTTGAAATCACTAAAATTTCACCCAAATGTATTAATTTCCAATGCTATTTCTTGTGTTTGCTTCCCAATCTTTCAATTTCCTGAATCCAAATTGATGTGTACAATTGAATACCAAATGACAAGTTTTCTAACTATATAAATACCATTTCTCAATAAAGCACAGGGGTTTTGAAATTTTTTGAAAAAGAAAATAAGAAAAAGAAGACAATTTGAAGGAAAACTCATCAATAACATAACAACAGAAAATATATAATTTTTCCTACAATGAAAGAATGGCAAGAACACACAAAAAAGAAAATTGAATCTTCACTTTTATTTTATATTTGATCTCAAAGTTGATGTTTAATTTCGTCTATCCAATATGAAATTGTATTTTACATACGTGTGAGTGTTGGTTGATAGGAAATGTCAACTATGAAGATGAGACATGTTTGGACCGATTAGAGTGACGTGTTTGTGCTTCGAACCATTATTAATCTCCGTTATATATCTTAAACAAAAAAAAAATTCAAGTGTTTAACTAGGAGTGGGCATGGATTGGATATTTAATGATCCAATCCACATCCATTTTATATCCAAATAATTGGATTAGATTTTTGACCCAAATCCATTTTTTTAGCAAAAATAATTTGGATTTTTTTAGAATCCAGATCCAAATATTTGGATCAAGATTTAAATCCAATCCAAATATTTGGATCAAGTTTAAAATCCAGAATCCATTTTTAATAAAAGAAATTTAAATTGAATTTCTTAAAACTTGTGTCATTAAGGCCCGAATGACTCAGATGGGATCGACGACCCGAACGGACCCGACAACCCGGACGATCCAGATGGGCCCGACGACCCGAACGACCCAGACGGGCCCGATGACCCGAACGGGCTCGACAACCCGAACGGGCTAGACAACCCGAACGGGCCTGAAAACACAAACAGGCTCGACGACGCGAACGGGCCAGACGACCCAAATAGGCCCAACGACCCAGACGGGCCAGACGACCTGGACGGACAGGTCCAAATAGTCGGGCCCAATCGGGTAGTCGGGCACGTTCGAATCGTGGGGCCCGTCTGGGTCGTCAGGTACGTCAAGGTCATCAGGCCCGTCTGACTCGTCGGGCCCATCCGTGTCGTAGGGCTCGTCCGGGACGTCGAGCCCGTCTAGGTCGTAGGGCCCGTCCGGGTCGTAGGGCTCGTTCGTGTCATCGTGCCATCCGGGTCGTAAGGCCCGTGTAGGTCGTCAGGCTCGTCCGGGTCGCCAGGCCCGTCAGGGTCGTCCAAGTCGTCAAGTCCGTCCGGATCGTCGGGCCCATTCGGGTCATCCGACCCGTTCGTGTCGTCGTGCCCATCTGGGTCGTAAGGCCCGTGTAGGTCGTCATACCCATCCGGGTCGTCGGGCCCGTACGGGTCTTCGGGCCCGTCCAGGTCGTCGGGCCCATCTGGGTCGTCAGGCCCATCCGGGTCGTCGGGCCTGTCTGGGTCGCCAGGTCGTCCGACCCATCTGGGTCTTCGGGCCTGTTCGGGTTGTCAGGCCTGTTCAGGTTTTTGGGCCTGCCTGAATCGTTCTGGTCTTTGGGCTGCTTGACCTGTTTTCGTCATTGGTTCTGCCTGGTCCGTTCGGGTTTTCGGGTCCGCGTGACTCATCAGGTCATTGGGCCTGATCGACTCGTTCGGTTTGTCGGGCCTGTCCGATCCGTATAGGTCGTCGAGCAAGGCCCATCCAATTTAGCATAGCTCATCTCAACCTTTAGTCTAACCCAACTAAATTTAAATTGAAAATTTGGATTGGATTTTTTGGATTATCCATATTTAAAAATCTTGATTTATAAAATGGATATCCAATCCATAAGATATATAAAATGTAAATTATATTGGAATCCATATCCATTAAATGGATTTTAAATGGATTAGATTTTTAATAGAATGGATTATAAATGGAGTGGATTGGATCAAGAAAATTAAATTTTTTGCCCACCCCTATGTTTAACACAAGTATTCTATTTTTCATGAGTGAAGATGTCTAACCAAGAAATACTATAATAGGAACATCGAAATTTTCAAGCTCTCTGTATCTTACCAAAGAAGAAGCATTGAATCATAATATGTGTTCTCGCAAAAGGGAATTCAAGGTGTACAATGGTCGCAATAGGATACTTTTTTCTCTGTAGTCGTGTCTTTCTCAATTCTTTTTGTCGAACTTTCTTTGGAGAGTAGCTGCTTAACTTTATAGAGGTTTCCAGCTTGTCCTTGTTTCAGTTTTTTCTAGGATCGCGGTAGGTGGTTGACGTATGTCGGGGTTATCTCGACTTCCACGAGAATGTGGTTACGTTTAGCCGTTATCCTGCAAAGAGGAGATGGACTGTGAGTTTATGAATTGGGCCTTCATCTATGCACACATGTTGACTTCAAATCAGACCCAACACATTTATGCATGTCGCGCATATATGAAATGGTAGTTATTTGAAAATGATAGTTTCAAAATAACTTTTTCCTTATTTGAATGTGAAAAAACATTTTTTAAACATCATCCACATTTTAATATTTTACGACATTAGAAGGACAATCAATTAAGATTTCCAAATGTCATATTATTGATACGTGACATAACATTCAACTTACAATAGTGATATTTAAATCAATTTTTAGTATGAAAGTTTTCAATTAATATATCATAATTTTTTTTCTTCTAAAATATTATGAAATCCTTTATTTGTACTAAAAATCGGTTACTCAAATTTGAAATGAAAGGTACAAACAATTCTTTTTAAAAGTTTTAATTAAAAGTTTTAATCAATTATAACTTTGTTATTCATTTTTTATCAATGATGTGATGCATATTAGGAGAAGGATAATATACTATAACAACTAAATTTTGACAACTTCCTTTTATAACATGAGTTGACATATTTTAAGTGAGTTTGGAATATAAAAAAATGAAAAAATGGAAAAATTGAAAATTACTTAAAAGTTTACAACTCAGGTTGTAAGAGAAATTTATCAAAATTTAGTTAAGAAATATGGGAACAGCCTACTCTCAAGAATGTCATAGAAAAAAAAAATTGAGAAGTTTATGTCACCATATCTTGTTTTGGAATCATATATATCGTCATAATTTAATGTTTAATACTAACCGTATTTGAATTTAAATTTTTACTTAGGTTTTGTCTAATCCATATATTCTCATGTTTTGAAAGAGGGATTCAACCCATTGAAATTGACTTCAGTTTAAAATGCAAACTATAGGACTTTTTTTTTCTTAAGGTTCGAATAGTGGCATGTGTATACACTACCATTAAGTTTTTTATTTTTTATTCTAATAGTGTCAAGTCCAAGCAAATGACACACCTTACTTTTCCAGGAAGATCAAGTTCTTGACACTTGCCAAGAAAAAATAATGTAATATTATATCTCCGTTTACTTGGACAAAACAAATTGAAACTTCAAATATGGCGACAGCTGTGGAAAAATCAAACTACTGATTAATAAGGTGGCCACATTGAAATTAATACAAGTCGTTTGTCCCTATATAGTTCTTACCACCTAATTCTCGTCAAATATTGATAGTGATCAATAGTCTTTGTTCCCCTACTTTCCTTCATTTCTAATTTAGTAAACTTTATAAATCTAATTTAATATATTTTGAAGGCAACTTTGTCTGAGTTCTACCAATTCTAATACCGTGTTCTTTTAAAATTATTCTTTAATAATTATAATATTAATAAAATTTCTTAATTTAATAAATAATACCTGTATAACATAATGTATAGCAATAAAACCTATAAAAGAAAATCTATAGCTAATTCAAAATCATTAATGTAAAAATCATCAGCATATGCTGATGTGACTGAGAGAGACTTTGTTCAGATGCCAAACACTTTTTGTGGCCGAATGATTTTGTAATCTTTTGGAAATTTGACAAATATGAATTGTTCTCAAGTCTAACATATGTATGAAGTCCAACCTATACAATAACACATTTGAAACATAAGCAATCATTGTGAAGATTCCAATAGCATGGATATGGAGGAAGAAGCCAATGATCAGCACACAATAGACATATGGAAGGTAATAGACAGAGAAAGGTTGGCGTCGATGGAGATGAAGATTTCGGAGAATCCCAAGTTGCTAAGCAAATCAGCGGGGAAGAGATTGTGCTGCATCTTCAGGATACCGCAGAGCCTAATCGAGGTCAACGGAAAAGCCTACACACCTCGTATCGTGTCCATAGGACCATACCACCATGCCCAACCTCGTCTCAAAATGATCGAGGAACACAAGTGGCGTTACCTCGGTTCTCTTCTCAACAGAACCAAAACCAAAGGTTTTGGCTTAGATGATTTATTCAAAGCCCTTGCCCCTTTAGAATCCGAAGCCAGAGAGTGCTATTCAGAAACCATCCCCCTTGACTCTCACGACTTCATCCAGATGATGATCCTCGACGGGTGTTTCATCGTTGAGCTCTTTCGCAAAGTCGTTGGATTAGTACCCTTTGAACGCGACGACCCTCTTGTTACCATGGCCTGGATATTACCCTTCTTTTACCGAGATTTTCTCAAGCTTGAAAACCAGATCCCGTTCTTCCTCCTGAACCGGTTATTCCAAGTTACGAAACTACCGGGAGAAAAGTCAACGTGGACTCTGTCAACTCTCGCCATGATGTTCTTCAACAACTCGTTGCAGAGAGCAGAAGATGTTGCTGCCTGGGCCAACGTGAAGGGAAAACACTTACTCGACTTGGTTCGTTCCAGTTTCATTCCGAACCACGAAGAAACTAGAGAGCCGAGAAAAAGAGTGACCACGCCGACCCACGTGATCCACTGCGTCTCTAAGCTTCGTAGGGCCGGGATTAAGATCAACCCCGGCAAGGAAAGCGAGAGTTTCCTTCACGTGACGTTCAGGCGCGGCGTGATTGAAATGCCACCGCTTACAATGGACGATTTCATGAGTTGCTTTTTGCTGAACTGCGTGGCGTTTGAGCAGTGCTACAGTGGCTGCTCCAAGCACTTCACGGCCTACGTCACTCTCTTGGACTGTCTCGTCAACACTTACAGGGACGTTGAGTATTTGTGTGAACGGAATGTGGTCGAGAACCACTTTGGGACTGAAGGAGAAGTTGCCAGCTTCGTCAACAACGCCGGAAAAGATGTGGCGGTTGATTTGGATTTGTGTTATTTGTCTCAGCTCTTCAATGATGTTCATAGATATTACAGAAACAGTTGGCACGTTCAGTGGGCTAGCTTCAAGTACACTTACTTTGATACGCCATGGTCGTTTATCTCTCTTCTTGCCGCCTCCGTATTGCTGCTTCTCACGGTGGCTCAGACCTACTTTGCGGCTTCTCAGTATTTTAAAGACTCCGCAAAACAATGATCTACGCTCCAGTCGTCTTGGAACGAAAAGTTTAGGATCTTGTAGCCAAAATCACTGTTTACTTTCGGTTCACTCAAGATAAATTTAATTGGATAGAAACATGTGTTGTAAATTCGATTATTTAAATTAATATGAAGTATGTAGGGTAGTGTTATTTTATATGAAAACTTTTTATATTTGTATACCTGGTGTTTCAAAATAAATATATATATTTACTTGTTGATAAAAAAAAAAATGTATGGTAGTGTTTTTGTGAATATTGTTCATTCAAGTACGGCAATTTTGGAGTTGTAATATGGTTAATTATTCAATGTGTTCACTAATATAGTTATTCTAGATTACTTATTTTTGGGAGTATGATTATTTTGAATTAGGTAGTTCAAGAATAACTTTGCTGTAGTATACCCCCATTAGGATGTATGGTTATTGTGGATTATAATTTCTTGGAATATACTTATTTTAAAGAAAAAAGCATGGGAATATATATATATATATATATATATATATATATATATATATATATATATATATATATATATATATATATATATATATATATATATTTTTT
>Ga0214543_1007037_pt1 | contig 19587 bp, 10 predicted proteins | sample CNSS2metaG_FD_160094 | JGI IMG/M metagenome (GOLD analysis project Ga0214543, IMG submission 160094) | Root nodule microbial communities from cowpea collected in UCLA plant growth center, Los Angeles, California, USA - CNSS2 | ecosystem: Host-associated > Plants > Roots > Nodule | place: USA...
CACGCATTTTGAAAGATGAAGGACTAAATTGGTATAAAGTTTTGATGAGGGACTAATTCCAAAATTCACTAAAACTTGAGGGACCAAAAACATATTTAACCCAAAGAAGAAAGGATCAGCTATGGTCTGTGTGGAATGCAGAGGTTATTTGAAGCCAAAGTCTATTTTTGTTGCAAAAAACTTAAATTTGTCATATTTATTAAGAGTAGGTTTTTATTTTGAAAAATTAAATGCTTTAAAATTATTAAAACTAAATACTAGGCATTAATCTAATGAATTGTGTTTTACATATTTTTCTTTAAAAAAAAAAAATAATCGTTCCTATTTCAAAAAGGAGTAAGAAAGTAAAGCTTTTTCACACTTTGGTTTTACATTTAAAGTGACCCTAAAGGTGGGTCTACATCATCAACTAAACTTTTCTACTCTTTTCTGGTATTTTAAACTCCACACAATAAGTCCAAGTCCAAGTCTCGCTTAATCCACCAATCTTATAGTATATTTTATAATACTACTTTTAGTAATATATTTAACTAACAATAATGACACCAAACCTACCCATAATCAACACTTCCTTAACAATGAATTAAATATGCCAAATGCACAAAACACATTTTTACATCACACTTGATATGTTACTTAATGGAAAAGAGGTGAAAAATAATGCAGTAGCATCTTTATAAATACTGAATCTGCATTTTATATTGTTCTTGTACTTAATAGAGAACAGAGTTACTACAAGATACACCATTTTGAACAAAACATTGATGTAGTATTTTTTGTTTGTTAATTACAAGAGCAATCAATGCTATAGATAAAATAGAGAAATTTTACTTGATTCAGTAATTGTGGAGGCCCATTTCTGTTTTAAATTTATTTTGGGCTTGATTTATTCTAAGGGCCCGATGCCAACTCACTTGTCTTCCTAGGACTTCTTCCAGCTACTTACTTACTCCCATTTTGTCTCATTTTTCCAAAACAATTCATTTCCTTTTTTCCCTTTTTGAAACAAAAGCTGAACTAGGACAGTTGGGAAACCCTCATCCCAGCTAACAGAATGTTTTTTTCTCCATGTAAGTTAAGTTCAAACTTCCATTTTTCTCCTTTTCCAACTCTATTGCATTGGTTTTGTCATGGGTTCTTCTTTAGAACCTCATTCTCGTCCTTGTGTTCACATTTTTCAGTCCTCTAGTTTGTTTTTGGAGTTGTGGTGCTCTTTCTGTAAGGGCTCTTCCTTGCAGTTTTGCTTTCAGTTTCTAGGTAAAGGAAGCTAATTTTTTTTTAAATATCTTATTTTTGGTTCTATTTCACGTTCTTAATGCTTGGATGATGCTTGTGATTGTGTAAAAATATACTTCTTGTGTTTCTGGCTGGATTTCTAGTATTGCATGCAGGAGTAAGAGAGAAACTGCTAATCTTGCCCAGGCAAGAACCCTCTAGCCTAAGCAAGAGTAACAGAGAACTCTCCTTTGTGTTTGCACGAGTTGTCGCTCAAGCGAAAATTCTCACCCAAGCGAGAGCAGTCTCTTTTAAGCGAGAACTTCTAGCTTAAGCGAGAACTCGTAGATGTGCATTGTACCCTTTGTTTGAGTTCTTGCCCAAACGAGGAGATTCTAGCTTAAGCGAGGGGACCCTATCCCTTTAGTGAGGCCTCTTAGCTTGAATGAGAATGAGATAGATTGGTTTTAAACTCTCTGATTTCACTTATGGTTTATTTAATTACTCTTAGAAGCATGAACCTGTGACAATGCATGTATGATGTGGTATGTTGAACTGAAATGTGTTGTGCTCGGTCTGAAATGATATTGGATGCGTGAGAATATGTATATGGTATGTGCTTGACGCAATTCCATGAGTCTCTTGGGAGGACTTTATGGTGGTGTTATTGTAGTGTAAGTAATGAAATAAGGATTCAAGCAAGGTTGCATCTTGATGCTCTAATGAATTAGTCAGACTCACATATAGTAGACTGATTCAAGTGGTGAGAGTAACAGGAGGTCCTAGTAGGATAATGGCCTTAGATGATCATGGACTGACCTTGTGAGTGGTAGGGTGAAACCCATTGGCAATGGCTTTAGAGAGCAGTAGAGGCCATCATAAGTGCAAGCATCCAGTGAATCCGATTTCACTACATGTATCCGGATAACTGTGTTAGAGGGTCTTCTATTGTTTGTTATCACATGCTTTGTGTGCTTACTACTATTTATAAAAAAAATAATTATTTTTCTCTAGCTTACCCTTTTATTTTCTATGTGTTTGTTTCTTGTTTGGTTTTCCTTTTTTGCAATGATCACCAAATGTTGGTGTGAGCATATGTGGAAACCCATGGTGATCACCATGGTGATGGAGATACTGTTGTTTAGTTAGGTGATGATGGATCTTGTTCATTGTTGAGCCTCCTTTGAAGAACAAATTTTATTTTAAATTCCTTACTCTGTGAGCAATCTTTGGCTAGACTATTTTGTTTTAAGAAACACATTTATGGCATTGTTCTATGCCCTTGATCTTTCCTTCTAGAGCTTGCTTTACTTTATATTATAATATGTGATGTTTTATTTACTAGAATTTATCTATTAAATGGGATGTCACAGTAATCGATGTCAAATATAATTAATTAAGATATTAATTCTCTATTTATCTTTTTTTTTACAAAAATTCTTCTATACATTACAAAAGCTCTTCAAATCACTGCTTAGTGAAAGTTATTCTTACAATATTATTCATAATAAGAATTTTTGTAATTATCGATGAAAATTAATATGTTGGTATAATCAAATTTATTGATGAATTTTGCAATTTAAATTATTGACAAAAATAATCGTCATTAATGAATTCATTTGTAAAATTTGTTGGTTAAATCTATTGGTAAATTAAAATTTATATTACCATAAAGAAGGAGGAGGAAGACGAAAAGGAGTTGAGGTGACAACGACTATGACGATGGAAAGGAAGGAGGGTGAGAAGGAGAGGAAGAGGAGGAGGAAAAGATGAGAAAAAGAAGAAACATAAGAAAAAGGAAAAAGAAGAAGAGGAGGTGGAAAAAGAAGTTTAACAAAAGATGTTTTTTTTGGAGCAAACAAGAAGAAGATAGAAACAAAGACTTTTATTTTCCTTTGTTTCTTCTACACCATGCTTCTTGTTGTATTTCTTGAAAAATCATATATGAAAATTTAACTTGATGAATTTTCTTTTAGAAAATTATATGTTTAAACTTTATTTTTTTAAGCACCATAAAAAAAGGGGAGATTGTTAGGTCAAAGTTCAACATACCCTTTGCTTGGTTTTGAATTTGTGCTTAAACAATAAAGTGTAAAACTTGTCTTCATAAGCATTAGGTCTTATCAAACATATGTTCCTTGTTTAGCCTAATAGAAGTAGGTAATATGGTTGAATATACACTGACAATTTGTTTATGTCCTTCATCTAATAAGCTTTTGCTTAAATATACATAAACATGTACACTTCATTTGATAAGCTTTCTTCGTGGAAAAAGATAAGTATATTTCATCTAGTAGATGATAGGCCTTGAGCATTCTTTATACACATTGAAGACTTATAAGTACTTATTGTCTATGCAAGAAATATTCATTTCTTCTTTTCTCTCAAACGAATCATATAACATTATTTCATCATTAAGAACTCTTGAAGAGTGTGCTTAAAATTGATCCATATAAACAACTTATCTGAAAAAGAAAAATGTCACGCTATAGTGTCTTTTATTGTGTCAAGACTTGTGCTTTTTGCTAACGAAGAAATAAGATACTTTCCCAAGCTTGATAAATCATTTCGTGTTTAGATATGTTTTGTAAAGAAATCAAATGTTATTAATGTTACATGAAAAGTATTTAATATGCATATGTGCTTGAAGTTGGTCAAATGATAGTTGACAAGGATTAAAGTCTCATAAACCTCACAACGAATTAAAAGTGATTCACAACAACTTTTTTATTTACAACTCTATATAAATAAGATTTATGTGAAGACAAAATGATGATTAATCTCTTTCAAGAACGCGAAAGAGCAAGAATAGACTCTTGTAATGTTAAGCAATTAGTAGCACTCTATTTATGAGGAAGAACATTATTCGTGTTCCATAGGAACCTGGAAAAGTGTACCTTATATTGTATCCATATTAGGACGTGACCCTCTTTTAATTAGCAACATTTAGCATTGTACACCACATCCTCTATTAATATTCAGGCTTAGTCAGGAGCGACTAAAATCTAAAGAATATTCAAACTTAGCCATGAGTAGTTGTGTTTCAAATAATACTCATGTTTAACAAGGAGCAATTGTTTTCAAATAATACTTGTAGTTTAGCTAGTGATTGGGTCCAAATAGCACTTGTCTTATATCTTACGGCAATAGTTTGTTATAGTGAAACTTGATCAAGAACTGGATGTAGTTTGAGATTATCAAACGAACCAGTATAAAATACATTATATAAATCTCTCTTATCCCTTATTCTATTTTTTAACTTATGTGTTATTAATATGTAATTAACATTTCGAAGGTGATATTTGCAAAACCAAACTTTAAAATGTTTTTAATGATAAAAGAGATAGTCAATAGTAACTTTGTGCATATTTATTGTAAATTAGAAATGATAAAAAAAATATTTGTAATTATTTATTGATTAATAAAATTCTTTATAATTGCAAAAGGATAACATAAACTTGGATGAATCATTATAAATATTAAATGTTCTTCTTTACTATTTATTTCACTTTTTAGCCGTCTTTTAAAACTCATAAGAAAAGTAGTGTAATGTAATTAGAAACCGTGGAGATCGGTTTGTCTGTTGTGTAAGAAGTTATTGAGTCTCTGTTGGTTTAGTGCAACAGTGTCATTTCAACTTTTTTAATTTAATAAAAGTTATTTACTTTAAAAACTATTTAGTTTAACTAATGCATTTAAACAACAATGTTTTACTTCTCTGTTTTTACTGTTGTAAAAATCCTATTCAAATGTAATAATGTTTTGCAGCTGCTCTTCATGTTTAAAGTTTTGCGTTCAAGGTTTCAGGTATTTTTTTTTCGTTTTTCTTTGGTTTTTTTTTCAGTACATTTAAATGTATAAATATATATTCCTGCCATGATTCATTTATGTTTTATGATGTATTTGATAAATTATTTTAGTTTTATTCATGCTTTTTATAGGAGTATTTGATGGATACAAGTTTGAGTCTCAAACTTGGTCTTGAATTTGATAACCTAGAAGATGCATGGAAATTTTGGGTTAATTATGGTGGAAGTAAAGGTTTTGGAGTTAGAAAACACTATCCTAGCAAGAATAAAAAAAGATGGGTGTATTACTTCTTACATATATGTTTGTTGCAAGGAAGGTATGCAAAAACCAGATAAAAGAGACTTTAAGACCAATAATCCTCGACTTGAGACAAGAACAGGATATGCTGCAAGAATGAATGATGATCATTATCACCCACTTCATCCACCAGAAACAGTTCATTTATTACCTTCTCAACGAAAAATAACAAATTGTCAAGCATATGATCTTGAAATGGTAGAACAGGCAGGGATTCAACAAAATGCATAATTTGATTTGATGAGTAAATATGTGGGAGGTAGAGAGAATTTAGGCTATACAAGAGAAGATACAAAGAACTATTTGAACTCAAAGAGGCGGAGAGATATGGCATATGGTAAAGCTGGAAGCTTGTTACAATATTTCCAACAACAACTAATAGATAATCCTTCATTTTTTCATGCCTACCAAATGGATTTGGAAGAAAAAATAACAACCATATTCTGGCTGATGCAAGAATGTTATTTGAATATCATTGTTTTGGAGATGTCGTTTCGTTGGATATAACACATTGTACAAATGGAGATCATAGGCCCCTTGGAATTTTCTCAAGATTTAATCATTATAGAGGATGGGTGATATTTGAGGCAGCCTTATTGTATGATGAGACTATTGAGTCTTTCAAATGGTTATTTCAAACCTTTTTACAAGCACACAATCAAAAAAATTCACAAACTGTTTTTACTGATCAAGACCAAGCCATGAAAAGAGCATTAGAGGAGATTATGCCATTGACAAAGCATTATTTATGCACATGGCATATAATGAGGAATGGAGTAAAGCATCTCAAAAATTTAATGAAGGATGGCTCACATTTTTTACGAGATTTCAAGAAGTGTATGCATGATTATGAAGAAGAAATAGACTTTGAAAACTCATGGAGAGATTTATTGGTGAAATATAATGTGGAGGGAAACACATGGTTGAATTCCATATATCAGAAAAAAAGAGAAATGGGCAGCATCTTATATGAAGAATGCTTTTATGCTTGGCATGAGGAGCACACAACTAAGTGAAAACATCAATTCAAATATAAAGAGTTGCACTAGACCTAATTTGAATATCAACCAATTTTTTAATCAATTTGAACGGATTGTTCAAGAAAAAAGATACAATGAGTTACAACAAGATTATGAGATGCGCCAAAAGATACCAAGAATGATAGTACAAAGTTCACCCTTATTTCGACAACTTTCACAAGTATACACTCCTCCTATGTTCAACTTGTTCCAACGAGAATGGGATCTAGTAACTGCAACAAACATAATTGAAAGGAAAGAAACAAATTCAAGTTGTGACTATGTCATAACAATGGTGGATGTAAAAGGAGAATGGAGAGTTTCACATTAGTCATTACAAGAGAATGGAGAGTGGACAATTACTTGTAGTTGTAGAAAGTTTGAACAATGTGGAATATTGTGTTATCATTCATTGAGAATATTATTTTGTAAGGATATCAAGCTTCTCCCATAACATGTTGTTGAACCTTCAGCATCCAAAGGTATTACCTTTAAGAAGAAAGACGGTCCAAAACAAAAAAGTATAAACGTTTGAAGAGTTGGGTTGATGAATTAAAACAAAAAAGAAGAAAAGTAAAACCTTCACAACTTCATTCAAGTCAACCTTTAATAGGGTCATCAACTTTAGGTCCATTGGAATCACAATCAGTACCTTCTTTGTCTCAACCTTATCAAATGAGCTTCACTAGAATGCTTATGGTATGTACACTTATTTTAGAATATGACAATACCTTACAACAAAATATTTTATTGAAGTTACTAACACTCATCTTATTCTATTATTTTAGGATGTTTCAAGATGGCTTGTTTCGAGATGGCTGCAATAAGTAGAATTTAGTTAGACTACTTTAGATGTTGTATCATTCCAACATTTTATTGAGGTAGCTCATGATTAGTTGTTTTTATGATATGACTAAGTGAATGTTTTATTATTATGAAATTTGATGTGTTTGTGTGGTCAACTTTGCAACATGTATTGTATAAACAAGAAACAAGAAGGAAAAGAAGTAATTTCATCAACAACTTTTTATTAGATCAATTAAATTATACATTATTACAATACAAATAAACTAGATATTACAACAGGAACTTTTGCTTCAAAAGATAATCTACATATTATAATAGGAAGTTGTGCTTTAAAAGATAAACTAGATAATACATTAGGAAGCTCTGTTTCAAAATACATTCATCGCTATCTAAATTCAGCAGTGCCCCAAGTTGAATAACTTCAATATGGAATTGATCCTTGAGGATTAAAACTGGAGCCAAGACAGTCAAGTAGTTAGGCCTTGATATGGTCTGCAAGAACCCAACGAAGAAACCAGTCCAAACATAGGAATTCTTTGGATGGAAACATCAATTGGAAAGATAAGGATAAAACCCTACAAAGGAAAGACCACAATTGCCAAAGAATACTATTCAAGTTCAAGTGCACACCATCAGAACTCAAAAAGTAATGTCTCGAAGTTCAAGTCCACCTTTATTAATAACTAGTAATAACCTGCTACAATTCTTCTTCAATCTTGCAAAGAAAATTATTATAGACAAAAATCTCATTTTAGATCAAAATTTCTCATATAAGTAAAAGACAAAAAAATGTTCACCAAATCTATTTGTCAGCTTCCAACAAAACACAAGTAATGGTTTCTTTTTTCTCCAATACTAGATTCCGAAACATTTATATTCTATTGAAAATATGGAAGACAAATGCTACAAATGTAAATTCAAAGCTATCTCCCATAAGTGTAGTTGAATGCCAATACCTTTTCTAGAGAATTTGGAAACATTGAAAGGAATCAATAAACATAATTAAAAGAAGTTTTATTTATTAACAAATGGTTGGAAAGCCACATTTCCCAAATGCTTCCCTGTAATTAAGCAAAAAAAGCCAATACAAAATAATGTGTCAGTCTAATCGTGAGTACAATGTCGTGAATGTTTGCCAGAAAGAGAAACCAATTGTACAGAGAACAAACCTTGCCCAAGGGTAAAGGCGACGATTGTACCAGTGTGGCCATTCGATGATGTTTCTGTTTGCATCATAGAAATGCCGGTGGCAGAAGCAAGACGCGACGCTTGGATTTGTGAAGACGAAGAAGCCCCGCTATTGAATGACCCCTCACACTACCATGACTACACTCAGTCCCGAAAACCACCAGTGGCCCTCCATTCGTAGAAGTTGCGGTTGTTCCTCTTGATGGTAGGGTTTGCTTTTTTCCCAATTCATACCATTATTGCACATTGCAAAGATAAAAAAAAAAGTGAAACAAAACACCGCGTTTAAATAAATTTTTAAACTAAATAACTTTTATTAAATTAAAAAAATTGAAACGACACAACTGCACTAAACCAGCAGAGACTCAATAACTTTTTATGCAGCAGATAAACCGAACTCGAAACCGTGATTATTACCTTTTATATAAATATTATTAATTTATTAAGATCAAATCCCTGATGTAGCATATAAAATAAATAAATAGTTTATAAAAGTTGAAAATTTTATGTTATAATTGTTGATTTAGTAATCTAATTTGTTGGTTTGCTTCATTTTAGTTTCCTTATTTTTTTTTTGTTCAATTTAGTCTTTTAATTTTTTTAAAAAGTTCAATTTGGACATTTTCGCTAAGTTGACGCTAGATCCATGTATTTCTTTTGTGTTGTCTTTTTTGTACTAGTAAATTAGAACAAAATCTTTCATAATTTTTTGAATTATTCTATTTTAGTTAGTTGTTTTCATCTTTTTCTTAGTTTTGAATCTGAAGAGTTATAAGTGAATTAAAAACCTAAATGAGGGTCATGTCCAAGGGTATAGGGATATCTGAGTAAGTGTTATTTTGGAAGGTACTGGTTGTGATAAAAAGAGTCAAAATAAGAAATCTATCGGTATTTCTAGATAGATTACTAACAAGAATCGACACAATACGTCCACTCGATTGGAATTGAGAAAAGTACATTGTGTTCGTACATGTCACATGTTAATTTGTAAAATTTTATTTTATTTTATTTTTTAATTTTTAAAAAGTTAAATGGTCACATGTCAGATTATGGTTGTGTCACAAGCCAATGATAGTGATTTTTTTCAATTTATTCTCTTTATTTAAATTTTTGATTCAATTTAGTCTCTCTATTTTGTAAATTGATCCAATTTGATTTTCTCTAATTTGTGACCAAATTAGTAATTAAACTTAATTACAACTTATGTAAATATTTAAATAAATTTTAAAAAATTTATACATCAAATCACTTCACCTGAATATTCAAATTATTTTATTTTTTATATGTGTAACAAATTTTAAGTGTAAAAAATTTCATAAAAATATAAAAATTAGATAATTTGAGTACTTAGATGGAATAATTTAATTACAAATTTTAAAAAAAATATTAAAATACACACACACACACACACACACACATATATATATATATATATATATATATATATATATATATATATTAATTAGTCTCAAATTAAAAATGACCAAATTAAATAATTTAAAAAAATATATGAACTAAATTGAATAAAAAATTTAAATAGACAAACTAAATTAAAAATAATCACTACTACGTGACTCAACTATATTATGATATATGACAATTTAATTTAAAATAAAAATAAAAAATGAATATTCCTAATTGATTTTAGGATTTATTATTAAGTTAAAATGTTTACGGTTATTTTTTCATACATTTAAATGAAGTGAATATATATTTATTAGTATATCGAGATTTAGTGAAATTTAAGATGAGAAGAGTATATGATAGGTATATATGGCAGGACTGATCTAATTTTTTTACTTTAAGAAACACCTAAAAAGATTAATGTAAAGATAATGAATTGAATAGACTTTGTTTAAATAAGAAAACATTTTGAGAAGACTCAAATAAAAAGTTTGCAATAGACTCCAGTAGTCTGAAATCTCTTTTTAAAACACAACAACATAACCAACATTTTTTATTTTTTATTTAGTTTCTCCACGTGTTTGTGTGCACCAAAGTTCAGAGTCAGCCACGTGCATCATAAAATATACTGGTCCAAACAATTTCCGCACGCTTCTCACACCATCCTGGTGCTACAATGACATGTCGCTGTAGTTCTGTCACGTTCCGTGCCAACGGTGTCATCTTGGTGCCGTAACAACATACCACACAAGTTCCCTCAAGTTCCCACTTCACTAATTTTTTTCCCTCCTAGTATAAAACTACCCTCATCCAACACTTCTCTACTGTCACTAAACCTACTAAACATAATCCCTTACAATTACAGTGCCAACTTTTGGATTAACACTGTGCACAAATGCAGAAACGAAAAGCAGGGAGGAAGAAGTTCCATGAGACACGTCACCCTGTGTACAAAGGTGTGAGACAGAGGAACGGGAAATGGGTGTCTGAGTTACGACAACCTAATAACAAAAACGCACGTGTGTGGCTTGGAACCTTCGCACGCCCCGACATGGCCGCTGTTGCTTACGACGTTGCTGCTTTGGCTTTCAAGGGTGATCGCGCTTCCTTGAACTTCCCCAACGCGATTTCTTCATTGCCGCGTCTCAACTCGGCTACCTCCTCTGTCCAGGCGATTCAGTTTGCCGCCACACAAGCAGCGGAGAAGCACTTTTCTTGCGCCGAGCTTCAAAAGCTGGGGGACGATGTTTCTTCGGAGGGAGGTTCTGGAAGCTTCTCTTGGGATGAAGATTCTTCGGAGCTGTCGTCGGAAGAAGGTTCTAGAAAGTTCTTTTGGGATGAGGAGGAAGTGTTTAACATGCCGGAGTTGTTGAATAGCATGGCCGAAGCGTTGATCATTACACCCCCTGCTTTACAAAAAGGATTCAATTGGGTTGGTGGGGAAACCACTGTAGATTTGACTCTGTGGTGAAACTCATGGCCACTTGGGTAAATTCAGAAGATTATGGAAGGTTGAGATTTGTTCAAAAGAAACAATCTTTGATGTACCATATTTTTGCAATAGATTGAGAATGTGATATCTTTCAAAATAACTTCAAAATATTATTAATGAATACTGAGTTCTTTAGAATTCTGTATATAAGTTGTTTAGTTGTTAGCTTCAAGTAATTAATATTGTTTAATCATTTCAAAAGATATTTTTTCAAATAAAAATGGGAGATTTTTGTGTGAATAGAAAAGTAATTGGATTGACTAAAAGAATTTTAAGGTATAATCCAATTTGAATTTTAAATGTTGGGGTTTGTTATCAAAGTAGAAATTAATTATATGTTAGATTTTAGGTGATTACAAAGAAACTACCAAGATAAGTTTAGAGTCTAAATTCATTTCTTCAATGGAAGATTCTCTTGGATGTAGGACATGCTTGCATAAAAGAAATTCAAAAGTAAAACGATAATAAATAAAACGATTTTTCTATTATTTAAATTATTTTATTTTTAAAATAATTTATAGAAGTATTTTGTATTTGCTTATTTTAAAAAATTATAACAATTTAAACTTTTTTTTAAAGAAATTACTTGTTTTTATTTATTTATTTTTCATCATACTTGTTTTTAGAAAAGTTTGTGGAATTAAATGCTTATATCACAGTTTTAGAGATGACAACGGGTCAGATCGGACACATATAATACTATCGGTAACAAAAAAATCCATCCATTATCCGTCTTACTATCCGTGTGAGAATCTGTTTAAAAAATATTTGTAAGTATTTTAAAATCTACGAGTATCCATGAATAGTCATACATATTTTAAAAAATATATTGTATAAATATTCAAAATTAAATTTAAATAAAATTATAAAAAAATGTAAAATTAAATATGAATTAAATTTAAATTTAAATTAAATCAGATTTAATAAAATATAAATTAAAATTAAATTTTAATTAAATTAAATTTAATAAAATATAATTTTAATTTTAATTTTTTATAAATAATAAATATCTACCGATACAAATAATATAATATTCACACCTAATATATTTATAAATAAGTATTAAAATATCTCTACCACTGACAAATAACAAATATTTACAAATATCAATTATCCGTCACATAATTTATCTTGCTTCAAAACCAGCTACCAAAAGAAAAACAGGTATGAAAACCAAACTTATCTTTTACACTTGGCTGACCCAATGACGTAATTGGATATGTCATTTTCCACAGGAAATTGTTTGAAGATAATTCACGTTAGTCTTTACTTTTCTGTTTTGGATGAATTATATTACTATAAAATTAAACTAAATTTTAAAAATAGTTTAATAAAATAAAATAAAATCATGTAATTATTTAGATGAATTATTCTTTTAATTGTTTGGACTAAATTATTTAAATATCATAAGTTATAAATCAATTTATTTTAAATATAAAATTTTATTTATTAATGATGTAATTTTTAAAAATAAATAAAACAATAATTTAACTATTTTTTTTTTTATAAAAATTTAGGTTTTTTTTTTACATAATTCAATTTGGTACGAGCATGAACCAATCTAAGCCTGATTCATTCTAATGCTGGTAACCCCACTTTCTATAATGATGACTCACTCTTGTATATTTGGCCTTACAGTTAATTGATGCCGGTGACCTCATAATATTTGTGATGAAATTATACAACAAGGTATAAAAACAGCTATAGAAGGATTTTATGATAAGCTTCATACATTTCTTAAAAACAATTAAGATGTGAATTGTATGTCCTTTATGTTTGATTTATATTTTAAAAAATAAATTTATTAGGAAATATTATTCCTAGAAATGTTTCCTGAACTGAGTTCTCACAAGCTGTTATTGGGAAAGGTATGAGAATCTAATTTTTTTTAATAAAAAATAACATCAATAACCTTAGCTTACATTAATAAAAAATAATCTTAATAATGCAAACCGAAAACCTTGACTAAATATCCGGTGGAAAATAGCTCCACTAATATCAATAAAAATATATTTTTAACATTGATCGAAATAAATATTAATGCTACCTAGCAAACTCTTTTTTATGTTGGCTGACAAATAAACTTAATTGACACCAACTGAAAATAATTCATTGGACAACAACCAAAAAAAATCGTGCCACTCAAAAAGTAGTGTTCATATTGACAAAAAATCTCAATTAATGTTAATTAAAAAATAATATTAATATACATGGTAAAAAAAATAACAATGTCAATGGAAAAGAAACCACAATTAATTTCAACCTAAAAGAAACGTTGTCAACGTCAGGAAAGAAAAATGCATCCAATCACAATGCTTATCCTTAATCAAGTTAATAAGATCTCAATTTCTATGGAAGTAATGATGTATCAACCAAACCAAAGATAGTATTAAAAGAAAAAATAATAATGTTAGGAAAAAAATATATAACAAATTCAATTTCTTATCTTTTAAACTAAATTACTTTCGTAAATTTTTAGAATTTCAAAATCTTGAAAATTTTATATCCAAATTATATATTTGATCAACTTCCCCAAATATTATATAAAAACAAATTAGATCTAAACAATTTGCATTTAAAAAGTTTTGAAAATCAAAATATGAATTTAAGTCTCACATCAAGTAAAGTAAAAAAAATTTAAGATGATAAAAATTTATAAACTCATTATCTTATGTATGAGTATAACTCTTATCTTCTTGGTATTTCATTTCGCAAGAAGAACTCTCTCAAAACACTCATTAATGATATAAAAATAAAAAAATATAGATCTCCTTAAATGTTATATATATTAAAAAAATGTCTTCTTATGTGTGTTAAGCTATTACATCTTATTATAAAAGTTTTATGAAAATTTAAAGCATGAATTTTCAATCCAAACAATAAGTATTACCCTTTCAAAATTCCCAAATATATCAATATATTAGCTAAAATAGGTGTATGTACAGTATGTTATTAGACACAATTTACATAAACGTATATATAATAATAAAATCATAAAAAAATTAAATATATTTTAGTTTTTAAATTTGAATGCAAAATTAGAATTCAGATACACAAACCTTATTAAAGAAATTACTTGCTTTTATTTATATATTTTTCATTATAAATATTCTTAGAAAAGTTTAAGGAATTAAATGCTTATATCACATTCTTGGTGAAAAATCAGCTACCAAAAGAAAAACACGTATGAAAGACGGCACTTATCATTTACACTTGGCGACCTAATGACGTAATTGGATATGTCATTTTCCATGGGAAATAGTTTGAAGACAATTCACATTAGTCTTTAGTTTTCAGTTTTAGATGAATTAAATTATTATAAAATTAAAATAAATTTTAAGAATAGTTTTATAAAATAAAATTAAACCATACGATTATTTAGATGAATTATTCTGTTAATTGTTTGGACTAAATTATTTAAATATCATAGGTTATAAATAAATTCGTTTTAAATATATAATTTTATTTATGAATGACTTGATCTTTAAAATTAAATTAAAACAATAATTGAATTAAGCTTTTTATTTTATACAATTTTGCTTTTTGTTCTTACTTGGTATGAATATATTCTTAACCCCACTTTCTATAACGCTGGCTCACTCTCGGATTAAACTCACACCGTTTGGTCTTACGGTTAGTTGATGCGGGTATACAAACAGTTAGAAGGATTTTATGATAAGCTTCATACATTTCTTAAAAACAATTAAAATGTGAATTGTATGTGCTTTATTGTGTTTGATTTATATTTTGAAGACTAAATTTATTACGAAATATTATTCTAGAAATGTTTTCCGACCTGAGTTTCTCACAAGCTGTTATCGGGAAAGGTATGAGAATCTAATTTTTTTAATAAAGAATACTTTTAATTTGATAAAAATATTATGTCATTCTTATCGTATCATTTAATACAGTAAATAGTTATATATTTACTGAAAATACTATTTTTAATTAGCAAAAAATGTAAAAATATGCTTATAAATTATTTGTTAATTAAAACTAATATTTTCAATAAAATTATAATTATTTGTTATAATGATTAGAAAATAAAAGTTGTCAAAGTTATCATAAGTTATCAGAAAACAAACATACATCACATGATGCTTGTTTCTTAAGTGTTTTGAGATATACTTTGTTTGTGATATATTTTTGAAGTCACACTCTTACACTACTATTTGCTTGTTTTCATCTAATGTGTCATCTAGACTCAGGCTATATAGCTTTGAGATTTCTTTTGCAGAACATAAAGTGTGAGCTTATGAATAGGATGAACATACATAGAAAATTAAAGAGAAATCTTGTCAAATTGAGCCTGTGAAATCTTTAACATTTTTTTGTTTCTTTGTCTTCAGAAATATGTTTTGTTTTGCTTGTAGAATAGTTATCTTAAATTATTATATCTCCTTTTGATAGGTTATAGGTGTTGCTTTCTTTTTTAGTTTTATTTGATTTTGTTCTTTGTTATTTTTTGTTACGAGTAAAAGGGTTGGAACACCCCAAATATTTTTTATTTATATATTTTTTATTGCTGATAAAAAAATCATAAATTATATTATATAAGATTATTCATAATTTTTTTTATATTATAGATATATTTGTTTTATGGGTAAAATTGTTTAACTTCTTAAAGATAATTTATTATATATTTTTTGTGTATGAATTTGATTTGGTTCTCATATTTTTTATGATTATTTTTCTAATAATATTTTTTATGCGATAATAAATTATTAGTATGCTTTAAGATGAGATGCCATAATACACAATAATACCTAATATTAGTTTTATACAAAAAAAAATTATAATTAAAAAAAATCTTCAATAGTATTTATAACAAACTAAACCAATTTTAATACTTTTCAAGAGTAATAATGTTATGATTCCTTTCTATTATTCTAAGACTTAATAAATATTATGTTTATACTATGTGTTCCCGTTAAACAATGTAAAACAAAGTTCCTAGCACACTGAGAGAGTAGCTTCTGCCCATTTGCTTTATGACCACAAACATGAACTAAAAATTCTCAAATAATGCATGAACTAAATATTTCATGCATTTTTATCATCCTTTAATTTCTTCTCTTTGATCAAACTAAATAAAGAAAGTGTTTTCTTTATCTTCTTAAAGCTGCCTATGTTGATTGTCATATTTGATGACAAGCAAAGGTCGATGGAGTCCCTTCAAAATATCTTCTCCAATTGCTTCTTTAATCAAAGACATTTTTTGGTTTTCATCAGGACCTAGGTTAAACCCCAAGTTTTAAATGTTTTACATGTTATAAATTTGTTTGAGTCATTTAGGTGACAAAACCAACGTCAACAACAAATTTTCTTTATTTACGTCAATTAAGGTTGTTTGGAAATAATGTTGATCTTAGTTTTGCTAATATTATCCAACATTACTTTTTCAACATTGTCGATAGGGTGTTAGGTTTAAACTCGTGAATCAATTAAAATGACTTGAGTCAGGATTAGTTGAAAAATATATAATTTTTTTTTTTTTAAATGTGAATCAAATTTAACTTGATTCATTTAACTTATAGGTTAATTAAATATTTTTTATTGTAATTGGTTGTTGCTTTTAGTCATGTAAATCGACACTTTGGATTATTTTAATATTAGAATGTTGTTTAATTTTTGAATAGTTTGAATGATTAATTTATTTGTTTATCTAATTTTATAATTTGATTTTTACTTTTTGTTTACAATATCAATTTCTAGTTGTAATTTAGTAAAATAGGTGAACATCTTCTACTGCTATAGGTCGGTGGATGAAGCCAATCCACTTTGATTGTACTTCAATAAATATAAATAAGAGAAGAAAATATGCTTACATGAGACAACTCACTTAATCCATTAACTTGTGGTAAGTCTAGTCCGAGTTATAAATATTTTGACTCATTAAAGAGAGTGAACTAGATTAAATTAACTTGTTTTTAGCTCAACTCATGACGAACTAACTCGTGTAAATCAAGATATTAATCATGATTTTTTTAATTGACTTTTCTACTAATTGATGAACCAAATGTATCTCAACCTGTGACTTTTCTATTATTGTGAGAGATTCCAACATCAATTTGGATGGAATATTTACAAAAATATCACTACATTTTCAATGTCAAATTTTGTTCCATGTAACATGCAATTGGTGACATTTGTAACACCTCATTTAAATAAATACTTTAATTAAATGACATGTCACACAAATAATATAAGAGAGGAAGATTCGGAGTATAACGTCACTCCACATAATTATCCAAAATACTCGAAAGGGAAAAAGGCACACCAAGATATCAATACAGAAATAAGTTCAAGAATTTAACAGTAGATGATAATGTGCTAAAGGACAAAACAGTACATGGGCCATAGCCCTAGGGAAAAGCCCAAATAAAAAGAAGTTCAGTCCAGGTAGACTATGTAGCAGAATCATCCATTCCCTACCTCTCGCATTTGCTCACATCAATAAATTGATGATTATCGCAAAAGGAGAAGAACCACATACAAAGCAACCAAACAAGCAAAAGGGTAAGCTAGAGTATAAAACAGTTTATCACACAGTTACATGTTATTTCACAGTCTAGGCAGTAAATGTCAACCAAACATGTTATGACCTTTCAAATAATACACTACGACTAAGACACGACTCATCCGGATACGTATAAATTAGTCAGATTCAGCGGATGCTTGCACTTGTGGTGGATTTCCCTACTCACTCCCGAGCTAAGTGTTACAATGTCTCAATCCCCCACACAAGGTTAGCCCTTAATGAGTTTCAGGCCTCCTGCTACTCTTACCTAGAAATGGCAAATAAACCTGCCCCCGCGTGTATTGCCCGAACTCGTCCCCGTTTTGATGGGGAATCCCCGCATTGACTGGATATGAGTATGGGTATGGGGAATCCCCGACTTTTTTAACTGGTATGGGGATGGGTATGGGAATGTACATATCCCCGCCATAATTAAGTAATAATATATATATATATATATATATATATATATATATATTTTATTTATTTTTTGTATATTTTTTTTTTTTTTTTTTCTAATTATTTGGTTTGTCATTGAACTCATTCGCATCTCAATTATATTTTTCATCTTATCATAACTTTTATGTAATTATGTTAAAAAAATGTATGTCAATTAAAATTTTTTTATGTCTCACATTTGAATATTTCTATTATTTTTTAATATTTTATTTATTATATATTTTCCTTTCACATGAGAATGTTTAATACTCTCAATTTAAGTATTTCATAGCACAAACCTTTCGTTTACTAGGTAATATAAAAAAATTACTTATTATTATTATTATTATTTTTTGTTTCATTTGAAGAACTCTTTTGTTTCGCTAAAATAATTTTTGTTATTTCTCAACTATTGAGTATATATATTGATATTTGAAAAGTTTTCTTAGATCTCTAAGATATTTTACAACTTATCATACCCTTAATTATACATTTATTTTTCTTTGTGCGATTTCTTTTAATAGTCTCTCAAATTGTTTGTAAACATTTGTTAATTTTTTAATATTTTTATTTGTTATTTATTTTCATTATGTACAATACTATTTCGATATATTTTATCTAATTATTTTTTATTTTCTAACTCATTATCAATCATACTGTAATTTTTTCACTATAATTGTATAAGTAAATTTTATTTACTGCAATATAAAAATTTAATGTAATTGTCATGAATATTTTTTTATCACCATCTAACATAATTGAAGTTCAAAAGATACAAGATCTATGTTAAAATTTTATGATTATTATTTGTTCTTTGTATCATTTTGATAAGTAATGTATTATAACTTTTATTAGTGTATAAAAAAGAAATTCATTAGAATTTGAAAGATTGAATGAAACAAATATTAAAAATATATTTTAATTTGAATATTTGTTTTCCTTTTATATTTTTAAAAAAATATTTTTAAATTTTATCAACTAGGTTTCATTAATGTTTGCAAATTTAATAAATGTGTTGGTTCTCATGAAATTTTATTTGGTATTATAATCTAAAATGTAAACAATTATAATTTATTTTAAACTTTTATTATGATTATTATTTGTTCTTTGTATTGTAAGACCCGAGAAAATTAAATAGTTATTTAAATAATTATTTAATTATGGCGGGTAATAGAAACATTTAAAGCAATTAATGTGAGGAACTATGACATGGAAAAGTATTAGTTCAAGTGGTTGAGAGTACTTTATTGTGTGTGAGGACTTGAGTTTGTGTCCTATGTGTGCCACTTGGGTGTTATTTAAATTATGCGTTTTTGTGTGTTTATATATTGAATGCATGGGGTGATGATAAATTCCTAGAATTGTAGGAGTTATCATGAAATCTGGATTGGTTGAAT
>Ga0214543_1007039_pt1 | contig 19581 bp, 13 predicted proteins | sample CNSS2metaG_FD_160094 | JGI IMG/M metagenome (GOLD analysis project Ga0214543, IMG submission 160094) | Root nodule microbial communities from cowpea collected in UCLA plant growth center, Los Angeles, California, USA - CNSS2 | ecosystem: Host-associated > Plants > Roots > Nodule | place: USA...
TATCTTTTAAATGCATGATGGTTTTCATATATATTTCATAAGATTTGGTAAGTTATATATACAGTGTAAATTATTTATTTAACTTGACTGATTATTTGGATATTCTTAAGTTCTTCTATACTTCTGCTGACTGAATGCTTTCCTTGATCTCTATGCAGGATAATGTTGCATATTATATAAATTAAATTGAAGGAGTTCTTACTTTTAAGGCCAGTTCTTGGGAGGTTTCTTCTCTATGCGCTTCTTCAGTACTTTTAAATTTTCAGTTTAATTTGTTTACCCGAGAATTTGTAATTAAGCTCTTAGCAGAACCGAAAGTTCGATCGTGACACAATGCTGTTTTATGCCTCAGCGTATCTTATATATATATATATATATATATATATATATATATATATATATATATATATATATATATACATATTCAAACATGATTTCCATGTTTACTTATGTAGTTGCTCCCCTTTTCATGCATCAGTTGCACTATGTAAGACGTATTTAAATAAATTTGGCTTCAATATATAATTTTTCTTATCTGTATAATATTTACTTTCTGTCATGAGTGCCTTTGGTGATCATCACAAAATTATAATGGTAACATGAATTCCTTAATATCTCTTCCTATATATATATATATATATATATATATATATATATATATATATATATATATATATATATATATATATATATATATATCAAGTGGACTTAAAAGACTACCTCAATCTCATGAAACTAATTTATAAAATGAGATTTGTATCTACTTATATACTATAAATTTATCTTATTTCTAGTTAATGAGGAATCTCCAACCTTCACACCAAGACATATATACATTTCAAGTGTAAGACTAGACATAAATGGATAATCTGTAATGACCCGCTAATGTGTAACACGATAGGCTCAACAAACAACAAATTTCTCGATAGCGAGATGAAATAACAAGTCCAACAAATAAAAAAACTCATTACGATAGACTCAAACTCATAACTTTGATATCATACTTAAAAGTGAAATATAAAACTAAGTCAACCTCATAAATTTGACTTTTAAGATGAGGTTTATACCGTAAACTTGCCTTAGTATATGTATTGAGTGATAAAAAGCTTAGGTTTTCTGATCAAATATGGAATGAGTACTAGGTGAGTTTGGGTTTTAGCAAAGTCTCAGTGTACAACAGTAAGGCAAACCTTACTTTTCTTATTGTTTTGATTAACCTGAGACAATCTTACTTTTGCTAAACGAAGTTTTATATCTGGCCAGATTGAGAATATTGTGTGAGCACTGAGAGTTATATTGTATTTTACTGAAGTCCGAAGTTGAATAAAGCATTGAAAGTACTGAATTTTGTATATAAAGATTAAATATAAATGTTATACTTATTCTGTTACCGGAAAAACAGTGTTATGGTTTGTGAAAATTTTGTTACAATGATTGTTCTAATCATCAATTGTCGAAAAGTTCTCTCTGTATTCCTTTATTTTTCAGAAAGTAGCCTCGTATATTTTGTCAAAATTGTAGCCATTCTTTTATTATTAGCGTTACCCATGTTTTGTAATCTTTTTCTTCTTTTTATTTTATATGTTTGCTTTTATATAATAAAAGAGCATTTAGCCAAACTAAACTCGTCATTTTTATTTGTACATAAAAAACGTCATTTCTTAACTATTTTGTCGAGATAAAACACGTTAACTGGTTAACTGGGCTAGAAAAAGATATATTTGAATCTAACATTATAAAGGTGTTAATGGCTAAATGTGTTTTTTGTATTATGAAATATGTTTTTAAAAGTTTGTTCGCATTACTAAAATTTAAATCCTGTAAAATATAAAGATGATAATAGAGAGAAGAAAAGAAAGGGAAAAAAGGAAATAAAAGAGAATGTAGACTAATTTTCTGTGTGCTATTACCAAAAAGAAAAATCTTATTTATACATACAAAATGCAACTTAAAGAATACAACTCAAGGCTTACAAATAGTTAATACAAATGGAAAATCTCATAAAGATTAATTAATCATACGAGTAATTGTAGCAAATTAATTATATGAGCAACTATAACAAATTAATGGGCAACCATTAATTCATAACACTCACCCTTGGTATCCATTGATTAGAGCATAGGCTTCATTAAAACCTTACTATAGGAAAAACCTTTTGGCATAAAAACCTAGTGATGAAAAAAATATATCATTCTTTATTTTCATACAATATTATTCAAACATGTGAACCAATTGCTCCCATTTAAAAGGAAAAAGAGTTCATCATTTCTCCTCATCATGTAAACTTACATCATTAAGATGGCGATGTCTAAATTTGTTAACCAATTGCTCAAAAGTTTTGCATGGCAAAGACTTTGTTAATAGATCTGCAAAATTGTCACATGAACCAATCTTTTGGATCATTTTATCACCATTTCTTTGAAGATCATTAGTGAAAAAAAATTGGAAGAATATGTTTTGTTTTGTCTCCTTTAATATATTTTTCTTTCAATTGAACAATACATGCATTATTGTCTTCATATATGGTTGTTGATTCCATTTTTCTCTAAGATAGACCACAAGTTTGTCATATATGTTGAATTATAGGCCTTAATCAAACACATTCACGACTTACCTCATGTAATGCTAAAATTTTCGCATGATTTGAAGATGTTGTTATTGTTTGTTTCCCAGACCGTCATGAAATCATTGTGACACCATATGTAAATATCTTTGTTTATGATCAACCTTTGTGAGGATCTGATAAATAACCTGCATCTACATAAACTATTAGATCTGATTTTGAATCATTTGAACAAAATAAACCCATGTTTATAGTACCTTTAAGGAAAAAAAGTATATATTTTACTCTAGTTCAAAGTCTTCTTATAAGTGAAGAACTATAGCAGGTCGAGTATAATTAGTAAGACACATTAGTGCTCTTATAACACTAAAATATTGTACTTCTGGTCCAAGAAGTTCTTTATGCTTGAGGTCTAAAAGGGACTTTATCAACGTTTGAACGATATTTATGTCATCTACATAAACAATAATTATGGAAAATTTATTTTCTGATCTTTTCATATAAATATAAGGACAAATAGGATAATTTCAATACCCTTCTTTTAACAAGTATTCAGAAAGACGGTTATACAACATACATCTTGATTACTTTAATCCATAAATGGACTTGTTCAAGTTTATTGAATAATCTTCTTTAGAATTTTCATTCTTGGGAAAATTAAATCTCTCCGAAAATTTCATATGAATATCATTCTCAAGAGAATCCTACAAATAAAGTGTAACAACATCTATTAGATCTAAATACAGACCTTCTTATGCAACCAAGCTAATGAAATATCGAAATGTTGCTGCATCAAATATTGGTGAATATGTCTCTTCAAAATCAATACCAGGTCTCCGTGAACAACCACGAGAAACTAATTGTGTTTCGCATCGAACAATTTCACCATTCTCATTTCATTTTTGCACAAAAATTAATTTGTACCCAACAAGGTTTACATCATCAGCTGTGTGAACTACAAATCTAAAAACCTTTTGTTTAGCAAGTGAATCTAATTATGCTTCAATTGCATCTTTCCATCTTGGCCAATCATTTCTTTGTCGACAATCTTCAATAGTCATTAGTTCTTGATCCTCATTATCACTTATAACATTCATCGCTATATTATCTTATTCATGACATAATTTATTGAGATCTCATGATTTTCAACAATTTTAGTAACCTGGGGTTCTTCGGAAACCGAATAATTAATTATGTCAAATGAATCTATTAGGATTTCCATTTCCTTGATTAAGTCATCTTGCTTGTTAACTCATTTTATGATTCGAGGGCTTTTATCTTTGAAACCAATAGGCATACCACACTTCAAACGTGTAACAAAAATTCATTCCAACAAATATCCCTTTGTTTAAGAACCAATAGGCCTACCACGCTTCAAACGTGTAATGATAATTCATTCCAATCAATATTCTTTTCCAATTGTTTTCTTTCTCCCCCTAATGTTGAAAAAAAATTATTCATCAAAATGACAGTCGACAAATCAAGTAATAAATAAGTCTCATGTTGATGATTCAAGATATTTTATTAATGATGGAAAATCATATTCAACATATATTCTCAATCATCTCTAAGGACCTATCATAGTCTTTTTCGGTGGAGAAAATGGAACATATACAACAAGCACAAAAATTCTTAAATAACATTTGGTTGCTAACTAAAAAAGAATTGTAGAGAAGAGTATTTGTGATAACTTGTTGACCTGATGTGAATCAATACTACAACATGTAAAATTTCATATCCTCAAGTAACCATTGGAAGATTAGCTCTCACTAGTAATGGTCTTGCCACTACAAAATATATTGGAAATACCAACGAAATTTTACCAACGGATATTTTTGTTAGTAAATTCAAAGTATCGATGGATTTTACCGATGAAGGTTAATATTTTAATTACAGATGAAAATATTTGTTGGTAATACATATTTCAATTACCTACGGATTAAAATTCGTTGATAATACAAATTTTCATTACTAACGAAAAAATTTGTCAGTAAAATCCATCAATAATAAGATATTCATTACCAACACAAAAATCATTCGATAAAATCTGTCGATAATACAAATTTCCATTACTGACGAAAATATCTGTCTATAAAATTTTTCGATAATTACATAACTTAAAATCTGTCGATAAAATCTGACGGTAATTTAAAAATTTTTTTATCAACGAATTTATCAACGGATCAATCCGTCGGTAAAATAAGAGAGAATTTTCCCGCCGAAAACTCACCTTAAGAGGGTGTGTCAGAGAAGAAGAAGAAGAATATGTAAAGATGATAAAGAAGAGAAGAAGAGGAAGAGGAAGAAAAAAAAAGAAAGAGAAGAAGAAAAAGGAGAAGGAAGAGGAAAAAGAGGAGGAGACGTCGGACGCTCTACGGTCATTGTGCGACGATGGTATAATAGAGACATGGTGGTGGCACTACGGGGTGGTTGCGCAGAGGGAAAGACGAAGAAAGAACAAAAAATGAGAGAATGAGGTAAGGAAGGAGAAGGAAGAGGATGAACTGGTAGTGATGACAACAAATTTACCACAGTGGAGTGGAGGAGGTTTTAGAACAAAAATGAAAATAAAACCCTAAAAGGAAGACAAAGAATGAGGGAAAAGGAAGAAGATGAATTAGTTTGCGCTATTTACTGACAGATTTTTCGGTCAGTAATTACCAACAAAATTTTTGTTCCATCGATAAAATTTACAGATAAGAGATTTACCGATGGATTTTTGATCGTCGACAATCCGTTAGTATTTTGATTTATCAACAAATTTTAATCATTACCGACTGTTCTGACCGTCGGTAATATCAATTTTTCTTATACTATGTAATATCAATTTGTAAGTCCATTTTGAGTATGAAGATATGCTACTGGATGCTAAATTTTAATTCTATTTGACATACAACACGAATGAGATGTAGATTCACTAGAATTATCATAACAAATTTTCTTAATTGGATAATCTTAAAAGTGAGCACTTAATTTGATTAACTAAGCTAATAACCTTGCAAATTCCTGATTGCGAGTTGATAATAAATAAATGTGACCATCTAGTTGATGCATTGATTAAAGCCATGAAATATCTAAGTGGTCCACATGATGGGTTTATTAGACCATAAATGTCATCCTGTATATTTTCGTAAAATAAGATTGACTCATTTGTAAATTTTTCTAGTTGAGGTTTTATTATCAACTTTCTTTGTGAACATTCAGTACATGAGAAACCATTGTACTAAAAAAGTTTTTGACTCTTAAATGGGTGTCCAGATGACCAAATTGACGACCACAACCATTACTACGGCCACATCCTCAACCATGAAAATATAAATCAAATGCTTATGCATTCCCTTTTGGGAATGGAGTAGAACTAGTTGGGTGAGTCTCATGATTTTTATCTAAAAATTATTGTTTTGTTCAGCCACATGAAATTAATTCAGAATAGTTCTGAAATCTTTTTTCATGATATTGTTGTTGCATGAGCAAATTAGGTTCTCATATACTTTATTTCTTTCTTTAATGACATCACTAAGATCCATTGCATCTAAATGTATTTTGAAATGTTCAGAATTAGCTCAGTTGGTTATAGCCTTCATGTTGATAAATGTGTATAAAATATAAAACTCATAAGAGAGATAAGAAGAAAAAGGAAGAAGAAAGAATGAAGACTAATTTTTTATGTGTAAGTACTAAGAACAAAAGTTCTATTTGTAGATACAAAATATAATCCAAATGATACAACTCAAGGGTTACAAATAGGTAATACACATCCTCGACCACGAAAATATGAATCAGATGTTTATGCATTCCCTTTTGGGAATGGAGCAGAATTAGTTGGGTGAGTCTCATGATTTTTTTATCAAAATTAGATGTTTATGCGTTACCCTCTACAAATTAATTAGGCGGGTTTTCTAAACCTCCACAATTAGGTTTGCCACAAGCTATTTGTGGAGGTGTTTTTCTGCAGGGTTTTAACTCCTTCTATTGGTGACTATTATTTTGTGCAAGTTTGAAACCTCTTTTATTTCAAACTATTTTATTGTAGATAAAACCTATATTTATCTTTTTATAGGGGTTAATACCTCTTCAATTTGGCGATTATATTGTAGAGGTTTTAACCCCCCTCATTTGTATTATTTATTTTGTGGGTTTACTACTTTATTTTTCTTACGTTATTTCTAATCTCTAAATATAATAATTTATTAGTAATTAGAAATTCATATACATGACAATGGATGTCACCATTTGAGATGTTTATATTTTTGTGTCAATAATATTTATTTGTAAACTTCATTAAAATACTTTAATTTTAACAAAAGACATGACAAACTTTTACCAAGTTGTTCAAATATATATCATTAAAATATTCAATTCTTAAAATCACCATAGTAACATTAAAGTAATTTAAACTAAAACGTAATTACAAATTAATTTGTAATAAATCAATATCCATAATAGGCTAAATATAGTTTCATTCTAAAAAGCATCATAAACACCCTAAATGTTGCTAGCACCAAATGATCCTTCTGTACCCAAATGAGCCTCAAGCACATTTTCATCACCAACTTGATGAAATAATATATCATTGATCGAGTATTTTGTAGGGGTTTCACTAAAATCTCTCCTACATCTCTGTCCTTTCCTGTCAAAAGCATATATGAGATAAACGTTTAATAAATCAGAAAAGAAAGATAAAAACACTATTGAGGTATGCACAACATCAACTGAAAGTATAATAGGTAATTGTGTTAGAAGGATGCAAGTAGAAATTGACCAGCATATATTAATGTGATATTATTGCAATAAGATACAATGATAAAAGTTACAAACCACCTGAATACCTCAACTTTCTAACAGAGGAACCACTTTCATATGATCATAATATGATTTCACAACTATTGAGGTATGCACAACATCAGTTGAAAATATAATAGGTAATTGTATTAGAAGGATACAGGTAGAAAATGACAACCATAGATAATTGGTGTCATATGATTGCAATAAGATACAATGATAAAAGTAACAAACCACCTGAATACCTCAACTTTCTATCAGAGGAACCACATCCATATGATCATAATATGATTCAATATATAGAAAATGATAAAATAATTGAAATATATTTTAATGGGAATGGATAAAATACATGAAGGAAAGGAATTTGGTCCCTCAATTATAATTGAAATATATATTTTAGTCCCCATTTTCGTAGCAAAATTTGAATTTGGTCCCTCAATTATTTTTTATCTCAATCTGGTCCCTATTTTGGGAAATTTGATCTAATCAAGTCCGTTCCGTTAGTGGTGGAGTAACGGTGTTAAATGGGGTGCCACGTGTCAGCTTCTGGATTTTTTGAATTTTTTTTATTTTTTTTTTTTTGATTTTTTTTTTTAATTTTTTATTATTTTTTTAAATTTTTTTAAAAAATTAAAAATTTGCCATGTGTCAAGCGGACATCGTGCCACGTGGCAGTGACAGTGCCACGTGGCAGTGACAGTGCCACGTGTCACTATTTGGGAGTTGTCATTTTCTCATCCTCAATTTGGTCCCTGTATTTTATTTTTTGTCTCAATTTAGTCCCAATTTTTATAAAAATTGTGCAATTTTGTCTCTCTCCAAATTGAAACCAAATTTAATTTCTATATAAATATGCACAAATATTTCTATCAAAATTGATATTTCAAGTAAATATTTTTAACAAGATTAAATTTAGTTTAATTTATATTTTACGTTAAACTTTATTTAAAATTGTTTTAAAGTTGTTAATAGAAAATAATGTTAATAAAAAAATTCCTAAATTATATTGATATTTTATTACATTATACTTTAATATTATTTTTTATTTGAATTTATATTTTAAATAATTGCATATTTTTAAAATGTGTAAAATTCAATAATTTTTATACAAATATTTCAGTTAGTATAAAAATAACAATTATATAATTTAAGAAAAATTAACTAGTTTATGTAACAATAAAAAACAAATAAATTTAAAATTTGAAAACAATTTTAAGTAAAATTTAACGTGAAACAAATTTAAAGAAACTTAGTTTTATTGAAAATATATAATAAAAATATCAATTTGAATAAAAAAATCAAATTTAATAAAAATATTTGTATAACATTTTATAATTTTTGTTTCAATTTGGAGGGGGACAAAATTGCATAATTTTTACAAAAATTGGGACTAAATTGAGACAAAAGATAAAATACAGGGACCAAATTGAGAATGAGAAAATGACACCTCCCAAATAGTGACACGTGACACTGTCACTGCCACGTGGCACTATGTCAGCTTGACACGTGGCAAAAGTTTAATTTTTTTAAAAAATTAATAAAAAATAAAAAAAATAAAAAAAAATAAAAATAAAAATAAAAATAAAAATAAAAAAATTCAAAAAATCCAGAAGCTGACACGTGGCACCCATTTAACACCGTTACTTCACCACTAACGGAAAGGACTTGATTGAGTCAAATTTCCCAAAATAGGGATCAGATTGAGATAAAATTTAATTGAGGGACCAAATTCAAATTTTGCTACGAAAATGGGGACTAAAAGTATAATTTAATCTAAATTAGAAGTTCCAAAAACTAGTACAAAATAAATCAAGATGTTTCAAAATATTTAAGCAAAATTAGAACAAAATTTTAGATACACAAATATTAGGATTTAATATCACAATTATATTTTAATTTTTTCCCATTTCAACTTGTTGTCAATTAGAGGTGTCAATTTGGCCCCTAGCCCATGGGCCAGCCTTGACCCACTCTTCATAAAGCCCCCTTTTCGGGGGGCCCCAAATGAGGGTGCCAAAAAAAAGCCCCAACCCCCAAAGCCCCTTTTCTAGTGGGTTAGGGCTAGAGCTAAGGTGGATTAGGCCCCCCCAAATAATACTACATTAAGCCAGAGTCAAAGATCAAGTCGAGCGACCCAGACGGGTCCGAAGACCTAAACAGGCCAGACGAGCCAAACATGTCCAATCACCCGGGTAAGTCTGAAGCCCCAAACGAGCTCGACGACCCGGACGGGCCCTAAGGCCCAAATACCCAAATCGACCCAACAAACTAGACGGGTCTGAAGACCTAGACGTGCCTGATAACACCGAGAGGCTTGATGATCCGGATGGGCCTGACGACCCGGAAAAGCACGATGACCTAAACGAGCTCGACGATCCAGAAGACCTTGACGATTCAAACAGGCCCAACAAAATGGATAAGCCCGAAAACCTGAACGGACTCGACAACCCGAACGGGCCCAATGATCCGGACGGGCCTAACGATCCAAGCGAGCTCGAAGACCCATACCGACCCAATGACCCGGACAATCCCAACGACCTGGACGAGCCCGACTGGGTCGTTGGGGTTGTTAGGGTCGTTGGGCAGATCCTAGTTGTTGGGCCTATTCGGGTCATCGTGCTTGTCCGAGTCGTTGGATCTGTCCCACAGATAATAATATAATTTAAAAAGTAATATATTTTTCATGTTGAAGATGAAAGCCCATGGATTGGTCCTGACCCACAGGGCTTTTGTAGGGTTTTTGGCCCTGTGGACTTCTTTGATGGGTTTTTTTTCAATGTGGGCTTTTTTGGCCCTAACCCACATGGTCCAAGGCCAAGCCCTATGGGCTGGGTCAAATTGACACCTCTATTGTCAATCAATATTATGAGATAAAACCATCAGATAAAGCATGAATTTTTTCAAGTAAAGACAAATAATAGTTTGAACTTTGAGTTAACTATGAGATGAGGAATCATCTCAAGTATCAATTGATGACCATATCCCTAGTGCTCCTCACCAACACCATGCTCTTTAAATTCATGAACCATCAAGGCAAAGATTTAAGATGAAAGGGGGTCAAAAGTGTGAAATTTGTCATAGCATTAATTCATGTATATGAATCAATTATTAATTCATTTGATGCTTCAACTATGTTATCTCCATCAATAAGTAGTTATATTTCTGAATTTTTATATACTAAGTTTATCAATAAAGAAAAGAGAATGGAAGAAGAAACTAAGCAAGGAAAGAAGACATAGACAACTTAGAGTATCTTTGCCTTGAAGCTTCTCTGCTCACTCATTCATAGTATATGGATCACTAATTAAAACATAGATAACAAAATCGACCCCCTTAGCCTTAAACTTCTCAACATTATCCATGTAAGTTGGAACATATTCTTTTGAGCAAACTCTTGTGAATGCAGCCTGATATATAGTTAAAACATCACAACGAATATTTTTGAAAATACAATGAAAGTAATGTCCATTAACTAACTTCTAACTCTTGAAAATCCCATATACAAAATTCTAATATATAATTCACTAGGATTTCGAGTAATGCCAATTTCCTTTTTGGCCTCTCTCAACGATGTCTGTACAAAGCGACTTCACCTGAAGCGCTAATGCCAGGCTCTGTGGAAAGGTTGAAACCTATAAGTGGATGAAAACCCAAATCAAAAACACACCCTAAATCAAAAAATTTTGTTTAACTTATGATATATAGATGAAATGCAAGATTGGCTGAACGTTTACCAACGAGCACCGACTAATGGGCGAGGACGGAGATGACGAAAACTAGACAACAAGAGAGGAAAAAGATGAACGCAAGTTTGAAGAATCCAAATCGAGCTTTCAAAAGGCCAATTTGATGATGGAACTTTCATTATGGAAACAAAAACGATAATGTCAAGGTTTGGAAATTTGGAGGGTTTTGTGGAGGGTTTTTATAACCTCCACAAATTAACCCCCCCTAAATAAAATATTTTTTAGTGAAAAATAGTAAAATCTCATAAAGAATAATTAATCATATGAATAATTATAGCAAATCAATCAATCATATGAATAATTGTAAAAAATCAACGAACAACCATTAATTCATAATATTATATATTTTTAAGTTTTCTTACTTATGATAATATTGATTATTTTAATTTATAATTTTCATAATTAAAAGTTATAATAAATATTTTAGAATTTTGAAAGGAACATAAATATTTAATATTTCACCCTATTCTTAATTAAAGCTAGCATTCTCAAGGTCATTACAGTCTAATTTAGTTACAACAAAAGAATATTTTTAATGACAAACATGAATTATTGATTTTGTCTTTCATTCTTCAAAAGATGTTTAATTTGACCAAATGACAACTTTAATAGTATTTCGGAAACATTATCGTTTTCTTTACTCCAAAATTAATTGCTTCCCAAAAAGAATACTCAATTTTAATACACTTAAGAGTATCATTAATATAAAATTATAGATTAATGAAAAATTTCTATTATGATTATAATTGTTCTTAAAATAAATAATAATATTTTAATAATTACTATGGGAAAAATATTATTTATTGATGAAAAAAATTCAATACTAACAATAAAAACATATATTAATTAGTACATAACATTTTATTTATATCATACATGCATTTTAGTACACGAAATTCACATTTAGCATAAGTCAAAATCCAACACAAAAGGATTGAAGAATACACTAATGGATAAATGGTATCAACATAGTATCACAACATCCACCCACACAAAAAAACATCAACATTAAAAAAATAGTTTTGTACCTTCTAATTGATGCTAAATTCATCTACTAAACAGACGTTTATACTGATACTAAAGATATTAATAGTGAAAGGGAGACCCAGAACCTTGTTGTCAAAGTAGTTATTTGTCATTTGATGTTATATACGACAATGTTTGGTAGGGGGCCAGATACATTACACTACTAAAAAGGAATATTTTCGTTTGTAGGAGGGCAAGTTGATCGAGGGTGAAACCTATATCATTGCATCCTCTCAAGTGGTCAAAGTGTTTGCTCTCTTAGCAACCATTGCAATTGTCCACTTGTCTTTGTATTTTATTTCACAACAACTATGTACACATGATTGGCAAAGATCACTAAGGTCTTTTGGGTTTCTAACGTGGCTGAGCTATCAAAGAACTTTGTTTTTCAATAACAAGCAAGACTCACTACTAAAAAGGAAAGCAACGTGCAAGTGCCATGAGTCCAAACTTATTCCAGCCAATTTTTCTTTTGTTTTTCTTTTGCTACAGCCCAAGTTCTTTTTGAATTTTTCATTCATTTTTGGGTACACCTGTAATTGCTTATTTTTATTTATCATTTCTGATTTGGAGTGTCCCAGTTCAGTTTCATTTTTGCTGCAACTTTCATTTTTCTTTGGTACTCTTGGGTATGCTTTAAGCATAGCCCAACTTTATTCGTTTATCCATTTCACACACATTTTGTTGCATCCTTCTCATCGGTAAGAAGGGTTTGATTTCCTATATTGTAAGCTTAGGTGTGTGTTTAAGGCCAAGGATCAAAAGGTATTTTTCATTCAAAAATCATGTAAGGTGGTTGTTTGGCCCTAGTTTAAACAAAAATTTCAACGAGAAACTTTCCTTGATCCTTTCTAAGCCAATCATTCTCAATAGCCATTAGTAATTAGACACAAAACTCGTGGCTCAATCACTTAGGAGCTTTCTCTCATTCTCATATTAAGTGCTTGGCTCACTCATCTCCCAAGGTCATATGCACTTCCCGTATCAACCTTTAACTAAGAACTGACCTACAATGCACCAATTTCCATTAAGCATTATTGGTTCTTCATTCTTTCCTTTCTTGCAATCTCAATTTTTCAAAACAGTTTCAATAGTGTGTTTTTCTTTTTGTGCTTTGTTCCTTATCCAACCATGCTCTAAAAATATTTTTACATCCTAAACTTAATTATCTAAAATCATGCATACTAATTATAAAATAACTAATTTAACACAAAATTTAAAAATTAAAATTAAAGTGCAGTATTCAAATGTACAAAAAATTTAAAAAAGAACTCTATTTTTTGTGGTTTCAATCTTCCTCTTGATTAGGATCTTCTAATTGGTTCCTAGACAAAACCACCTTGTCAAAGAATTCATCATCTTTAAATTTAGAAGCATCAACATCCCCTTCCTCTATCATGGCATTAGTTCTTTGACTCTTTGGCCAACTTCAGCACTAGCGAATTGATGATCAGCTTCAGTACTGACAAATTGTGTTTCTGGTTCAAATCCTTGACTTGTTTGGCCAACTTTCGTACTGGCTAGTTATGTCTTTTAAGTATGAGTCAAGGATTCAAAGCTTCCTTATTCAATTCCCTTTGTTTGCGGAAATTTCATAGGATGTGTCAAGGTGAGCTTATGGATATTCATGATCTTTTCCTGAAAAAGAATGAAGAATAAGGTTAAGAAATACAAGTTTAGTTTCTACTCCTCTTGCAGCAGGTGAAATGAGAAATCTGGAAAATTTTTAGGTTCAAGATGCATGGCACAATCTCCTTAAAGTAGTAAGCCAACCAACCAAAACCTCAAATGATGATTATGCCATCTCCTTTGTCTATGTGATCAATCATCTCACATGTTGAAGAAGATCTTTCTTTTTAATCTTTCTTAGCCTTCTTCTTACTTTACCTTTCTAGCTTGTTCAAAAAGATCAAATCATCTACAGAATATAAAACACAATACGGTAAAAGTTCAAAGTTCCCTGTAGAATTTCTGCTTAGCACCAAGATTGGCGTTTCATTTTGTTTTTCCTTTGTAAGAGCAAAATTTCTACAGAATTTTCCTTTCAACACCAAAACTTACAATAAAGTTGATCTACATATTTTTAGAGGATTCATGTATCTATTGTCTCCTTTGTGAGATCTCTTTTCAGCAACATAAAACACAAAATTCCAAACAAGGAAAAAGGATTATGCATCTTTTGAACTTACCTCTTGTTTGAGATTTGTGTGAAAGCAAAAATAGAAAGTGAAAATGAGACTATACAAAAGTGAAAAAAATGAAACTTTACAACTATACAGATCCAATATTTACTGACTTACAAAGGAAATGTTAGTGAACTACACAAGTATGCACATATATACAACAAACTCAAAAAAATTACAAATAACTAGTTTTATCTACGCAAATCCCCAGGCAAAGACGCCAAAAACTTGTTGTGGACCAATTGAGGGTTCAACTTTTCTAGCAAGTGCATTGGGTCAATTGTAGCACAACAAGGTCGTATCCATAAAGATTTAGTTTGATCAAACATTAATCTATAATCCATTCAAGTTTGTAATAATAAAGTGATAAAAATTTGTTAGTTTAAAATAAGTTTAATCCCTCAGAAGGCCCTCGTTTTAGTTCAAAAATCTTAATTGGATCCTCAGATTTTAAGTTGTCCCAATTGAGTCCTATTTTTAATTTTTTTTTCCAATTAGGCCATTTCCATTACGACATGATTGATGATGTTAATTGTGTCCCACATGTCACTTTATTTTTAAAATCTTTTAATTTTTTTAACTTTCTTTAATAAAAAAATAATTGCCACTTGTCAAATTAGAGTTCTGCCACATGTTAGCTTGTGTTTTTTTTAATATTTTTAATATTTTTCATTTTTTTTAATTTCTTTTAAATTGTCACGTGTAAAATTATGATTCTATCATGTGTTAATTATTTATGTGAAAAATGTTAATTTGGTCCCTGTATTTATTATTTTGTATCAATTTAGTCATAATTTCTTTTTAAACTAGAGTAATTTTACCCCTTCCAAATTGGGACCAAGTTTAACTTTTATATAAATATTATAATAATATTTTTATTATAATAGATATTTTTAACCAAATTAAGTTTAATTAAAATTAAATTGTGCATTGAACTTTATTTTAATTTTTTTAATAATTTCTAGACAACTTTATAAATTCGAATGTAAAAATTTCGAAAAAAATTATAATAATTACAAACATTTGAATTTTGTAATTTTTATAAAACTTTTAAAATTTTACATTTGAATTTATAAAGTTGTCTAGAAATTATTAAAACAAATTTTAAATAAAGTTAAAATTAAAATTACAATTAAAAAATCACAAGCTAACACATGGTAGAACCATAATTTGACACGTGTCAGTTATTTTTTTAAGAAAAAAAGTTAAAGAAAAAAAAATTAAAAAAACCATGAGCTGACATGTGGCTCATAGTTAACGTCGTTAGTAATGCCCTAACAGAAAGGACCAAATTGGAACAAATTTTCAAAAATAGAACCCAATTGGAATGACTTAAAATCTAAGGACCCAATTGAGATTTTTGAATGGAAACGAGTACCTTTTGAGAGATTAAACCTTTTAAATATAAGTATTAATAATAATAAATATAAGTGATGTTGGTTAAGGTGTTGGGATTGAGCTTGGCTTCTTTCACTCAACTATACTACTCTTGATTCTCATCTAAAGATATTATAATAAGTGCCTAAGAACCTAAAACTAGACTACTATATCAGTTCCCCAAACCAGCATACAAATGAAAAAGGCATGTGCTATTTTTATAGAAAAATAGTGTGCGGCTTGAGCTCCAATTTTGGTGTTTGAGTCGTACATGTGCCATTCTAGACTTTTGCAAACCACCTTTCTTAGGGCTTAAGCTGCACATTTTGGGATCGAGTTATTCTAAATCTTTCCTCCTTTTGAGGGTTTCCTTAATCGCCTTTGTGGCACTCAGCCCCATTTCTGATGCTCAGACGCATTAGTTACAATTTCCTTCATTTAACATGCAAAAACAACACAAACATATAAATTTCCACTTTTTATAACTTCTCTATTCCTCATTCTATAATTAAAGGTAAATGGGGTTGTTTTACTAAGATTTATGTTCATATCATGCAAGATAAATGTCTAAATGATATGCAATTTTACTAAAACTAGACATTTATCAATTACAAACAAATTATTCAAAATCTTTTTTAGATGATTGTATTGTTGATAGATTGTTAAGTGTAGTGCACCAGTGCAAAAAGGGTAATTGACAGCGGTTATTTTTGCTATTTTGCCCTAGTTTCAGAATCAAGGCATATAAGGCCAAGGCAAAAAAGGGTCAGCTTTTGGCCTCGAGTGTTACCCGAGGTAGAAATTCACCTTTTTGCGTTGGTTCTAATGAGAACCAAGGCCACATACCCCCACTTTCTACCTCGATTCTAATGAGAACGAGGCCATTTGTCCTGTTAATTTTTAAATAAAATTTTTGTTTTTGGTTATTCCCACATTTTTTAACTTGCATATTTTTTCAAAAAACCAGACCAGTCAGACCAGAAACAAAACTATACATTTTATGAAACATGACATCATCCACAATCCAAATACATTTGAAAGTGTCTTGTAACAAGTCAATATCCTAATCCATACTATTGTACATCTGAATTGTAAATTTGACACATGCTATCCTACCAAACTTTATGGATTTTGCGATAATTGGTGTAGTAGTTTTGAATATCTGCAAAATAAGAGATTAACTTAAGTAAATAATTAATCACATATACATACAATAAAACTAATACACAATAGACTATAAATTCATAGACTCATATTACAAAAATAAGAACTTGGGAGCATGAAAAGCGAAGCGAATAACAATGGGAGGATGCAACGATACTCACGTTCCCGAAAGTTACACAGTCCCACAATAATGCAACAATACTTGATAAAGAACACAACCATAAAAACACAAGAAACAATCAAAAATAGGAGAAAATAATAAAAATCAAGAAAATCCCAACAAAACCCTATCAAAACGCAAAACAACAACCCAAATCGCAAAAACAATAATACAAAACACGAAATAAAAAAAGGGGAATCGCGTAATTTTTTGAATTTCAACTAACCACCATACGCAGGGAGAACATGGCGGAGCTCGACGGTGGCTTATTGGAACAAGAGCAACGGTGGCGCGAGAGACTAACACACAATGGAGAAGCTTTGTTTGGGGAAAACGAAGAGCTGCTGATGTCGTGGAATGGTGACGCAACGGAGGCTGGCGTGGAGGCTTATGTGGTGGATGTGTGGGACGAACCAGCAGCTACTATGGAGCCCAAATGACCGTAGTAGCGTGGAAGGAGGCTCGACGGTGGCTGACGGCATGAATTGAAGCTGGACAACGACGGTTGTGGATGGCTACGACGCATTCAGAGGAGAGAAAACGTGAATATTGCGTTGTAGAAGACGAAGAACAGTGCATTGGCATTTTGAATCCTTAACTTGGTATATGGCCTCGGTTTACTTTTTAACCGAGGTAAAATAATGGTTTTTGGCCTCGGTTCAATTTTAACCAAGGTAAAACAGTGATTTTTGGCCTCGGTTCAATTATAACCGAGGCCAAATGTCACTCTCCCAATTAATTTTTTGCTTCAGGTCAGGGAAACCGAAGCCTAAAAGGCTTTATGGCAGTGGGTCTACTGCAACCGAGGCAGAAAAGTAGATTTTGCTTCGATTATTGAAGGAACTAAGGCAGAAAAGTTGGCAAGAATTGTAAAAATGCCACTGCGCCATTATATGCTTTGGTTTCCTGATAATCGAGGCCTTTAATGCGAGTTAAATAGTCAAAAATGCACTAGTAGTGGTAGAACCGGTATATGTAGGAGCTAACAGTTCCAATGGCATAGTAAATGTATTTTGAATTTAGATTTTATTTATTTACATATATTGACTAATTTAAAAATTTGTGCATTCACTATAGGACAATTTAATAAAATGTTATTATGTATGTTGATGTTTTTAATAGATTGTAGAATGGCATGGTAAATTTGCTTGCATGTGATTTAGGAGCGAACATTGATAATGACATAGTAAGTCTATTTTAAATTTAAATTGTGTATATTTACACATTATTAGTAATTTATGAAATTATGAGACCACTTATATATTTATGCAGGTTAGTTTGAGTGGAGTGGCCAATAATGATCCAGATAATGATGTATGTAGAACTACAGCTAAGAGATTGTTACCAAGTAGTATAGATTGTGATGATTCTTTCCATGAAATGGAATCTACTCAACTATCAACAACAAAGAGCATGATGACAATACAAAAAAGTAGAAAAATTCAACTGATTAGACTGTGTTTTCTAAACACTTAAGGTTAGTGTTTTTAATTTAAGAGTTACTATTTTTGTTATGAAATTGGAAACTGTCCCAAAACTTTTGTTGTATGTATGTGATATGATTTGATCCATGTAAGTTGTTAATGTAAGAAGAACATGACATGCTGAATTTTAGTTTATTAGTTCATAGATCTTAACTATTTAATTGAATTATGGATATTTTTAAGTTTAGTACATAGTTTTTTAATGTTCTTGTAGGTAATGTAATAAAATATACTTTTAATGTCCAATTGCAATAGGTAATATAATTTTAGTTGATATAACAAATAAGAAATTAATCTCCAACTATAAACAAGAAGAAATTGGGAATTGCATATAAAAGCATCATATAATTTTTAGAAGTCCAACAAAAGGTACTTAAAGGATGTCCATTAAAACATAATCCCAAAGCTATGTATTAGAAATTTGAAATTTGGATAACATTAATGGTGCTGGAGCGTGTTGGCAAAAAGAAGGAAGTCAAGTGATTTTGAATGATGATCAAGCACTAATGAAGACAAAGTGTTCAATTATGCAAATGTTATCTTGTAAAATAAAATAAGTGTATTGTAGAATAGTTTAATTAAACTTAGAATCAGCAGCATGGCATTCGTCTTTCTAGAAGGTTTCTTATTTTTAGAAAAACTACAGTGATAATCGATTATCACTATTGATAATCGATTATCTGTGCAGAACTTGTATTTTTCGAAAACCTACTGGAATAATCGATTATCTCCTGAAATAATCGATTATCCTAAAATTTGCTTTTCAGGAAACCTATTGGAATAATCTATTATCCTTAGTGATAATCGATTATCCTTGGCAGTTGGAACATAAAGATTCAGTTTTTAACTTAAATTTCGAAAACCTACTGGAATAATCGATTATCCTTGACAGTTGGAACATAACGGCTCAATTCTTAACCTAATTTTTGAAAACTCTATTTAAGGAACTGCAGTTCAACTTCAAAGACACCTTTTTAAGATTCAGAGTTCTTTGGCTGTGACTGCAAAGTGTGGCTCTGTGAGATTCTTAAAGAAAGCTTGAAAAACCTAGTGTGAGTGAGCGATAACTTTTTCTAAGTGAGTTCTTAGAAGA
>Ga0214543_1007044_pt1 | contig 19568 bp, 15 predicted proteins | sample CNSS2metaG_FD_160094 | JGI IMG/M metagenome (GOLD analysis project Ga0214543, IMG submission 160094) | Root nodule microbial communities from cowpea collected in UCLA plant growth center, Los Angeles, California, USA - CNSS2 | ecosystem: Host-associated > Plants > Roots > Nodule | place: USA...
AGTATATGAAAGATCCATCTTGGAATGTTTGAAAATAAATACAGTCATCAAATTGACTCTTGTAGTAACCTTGCCCAATCATGAAAGAATCAAACCTCTTGTACCATTGCCTGGGTGCTTGCTTGAGGCCATCTAAAGATTTCTTCAAACGACAAACGAAATGCTCCTTTCCAGGAACAATAAATCCCTCTGGTTGTTCCATGTAAATTTCTTCTTCCAGCTCTCCATGTAAAAATGTTGTCTTTACATCTAGTTGCTCTAACTCCAAATCAAACAAAGCAACAAAAGCAAGCAAAACACGAATGGAAGTATGACGAACAACAGGTGAGAATATCTCATTAAAGTTAATACCTTCCTTTTGATTAAAACCTTTAACGACTAGTCGTGCTTTGCATCTTGCATTTTCAACCCCGGGAATGTCATCTTTTTTCTTATAGATCCATTTACACTTTAATGGCCGTTTGTCTTTAGGAAGTTCTGTCAGAGTCCAAGTATTGTTTTTATAAAGACTCTGAATTTCTTCATTCATAGCCCCTAGCCACTGAGAAGACTCAACACAAGAAACAACTTCAGTGTAGCTGACAGGCTCAACACCATCATTTACCTCTTGTGCAATTGATAATGCATAGGCAGTTAAATAATCATTAGAGTATCTGGCTGGCTTTCTGATTTGTCTTCTAGCTCTATCCCGAGCAATAGAATAATCATCTCCTATTTTTTGAATAGGAGAAATGGTTCTATCATCACATTCACCATCATCATGATGATCGTCAATATTGGATTCATTTGTAGAGGAAGATGGGACATCAATACCAGGAACTACAGATTTTAATTCAAACTCCACCTTCTCATTAGTACCCTGTATAGTACTTGTATTGGTAGAAGAAGACACAAAAGACAGTTTTCCAGAAGATAATAATGCATCCTTATTAAAAATTACATCTCTACTAAGAATTAGCTTTTGAGACTTTGATTCAGAGCACCATAAACGATACCCTTTAGATTCAGATGCGTAACCTAGAAATATGCACTCAATAGCTCTTGGAGCTAATTTGCCATTATTAATATATGCATATGCAGGACAACCGAAAATTCTTAAATTAGAATAATCAACAGGATTACCTGACCAAATCTCTTCTGGAACTTTGAAGTCAAGTGCTAAATGTGGAGAACGGTTGACCAAATAGCATGCAGTAGATATTGCCTCGGTCCAAAGATCATGTCGATCCTATACAACGAGCTCTCTCAAGTAGAGTCTTGTTCATTCGTTCTGCAACACCATTTTGTTGGGGATTCCTTGGAATGGTTTTGTGTCTAGCAATACCATGATTTGTGCAGAACTCATTAAAGTCACCACTACAAAACTCTAATCCATTATCTGTTCTGAGCTTCTTTACTTTCTTCCCTGTCTGGGTTTTAACAAGAGTTTTCCACTTCTTGAATGTGGGGAAAGTCTCATTTTTATGTCGCAAAAAATAGACCCAGACCTTACGAGAAAAGTCATCAATGATAGTCATCATATAACGACGTCCTCCATAGGAAGGAACTTTAGAAGGCCCCCAAAGATCAGAGTGAATATAATCAAGAATACCTTTTGTATTGTGAGTTGCTGTAGAGAAACTAACCTTTTTTTGTTTCCCAAAAGCACAATGTTTGCAAAACTCCAACTTACCAATGACATGCTTACCAAGATATCCTTGCTTGCTTAGAAGATGCATGCCTTTTTCACTCATATGGCCTAGGCGCATGTGCCATAATTTAGTGACATCATTTTTAGCCACAGAAGATGATACAGCTACTGAACCTGTCACATTAGTCCCTTGCAGGACATATAAGCTTCCAATTCGGTTAGCTTTCAAGAGAACAAGAGAACCTTTTGATACCTTTAAAACTCCACCTTCAGCTAAGTACTTGCACCTGAGAGATTCAAGAGTGCCAAGTGAAATTAAGTTTCGCTTTAATTTGGGTATATAGCGAACATCAGACAAAGTCCTAACGACACCATCATCAGTCTTCATTTGAATTGTACCTATTCCTACAATCTTGCATTGGGCATCATTACCCATCAAGACAACACCACAATCAACAAATTCAAGAGTAGTGAATAAGTCCTTATAGGGACACATATGAAAAGTACATCCAGAATCAAGGATCCATTCTGTTTTACTCCTCTTATTAGAAGAGATAATAGACAAAGTAATGTCACCGTCAGAGTCAGCTTCAATATTGGCAACTTCAGGGGATTGTGTGGCTTTTCCTTTTTCTTGTTTTTCTTGTTTTTTCTTCAAGATAAAATAATCAGAAATCTCGTGTCCAGGTTTCTTGCAATAACGACAAAATTTGTAGGATTTGCGTCCCCTAGACTTGGATCTGAACTTTTTGTCACTTGTACTCCTTCTTTCTTGAGTTCTATTTCTAACACTTAAACCCTCACCCTTGTCCACATAATGAACTTCAAGATCAAATTTTTCTTTGGACAATAAATTAGATTTAACATCTTCAAAGGATAAGGTATCATTATTTCCATACAACATAATTTCTTTAAAGTGGTTATAGGTAAAAGGTAGAGAGACAACCAACAAAACAACTTTATCTTAATCATCAATTTTAATATCAATATTTTCAAGATCCAAGAGAATAGAATTAAACTCATTAAGATGAGATTGAATAGGAGTACCTTCAACCATTCGAATGGTATATAAGCGTTCTTTAAGACGAAGCTTGTTTGCAAGGCTCTTGGTCATGTATAAAGACTCTAACTTTAGCCATAATTCAGCAGTGGTTGTTTCGTTTGCTATTTCACGGAGAAACTCCTTTGATAAGGAGAGTTGGATTGATGATAGCGCCTTTTCATCCAACTCCTCCCACTGCTCATCAGTCATGGAAGTTGGCTTATTTTGTATTCCATCTAAAGCCTTCATTAATCCACTCTGGGTTAGAACGACCCTCATTTAGACTCGCCAAATAGAAAAACTAATCTTGTCGTCAAACTTCTCAATGTCAAATTTTGCAGACATTTTGGAATTTCCAACTAAGAGCTCTTATACCACTTGTTATGGTATCGTAACATTCGGAAGCAAGGGATCGTGACAATTGGAAATTAAAGAGAAGTAAGTAAAAGAGCAAGAGAAATAACACACAAGGATTTACGTGGAAAAACCACAGGACGATAAAGAACAAAGTTCCACTATGAAAAGAAGAGTACAAAACTCTTGAATAGGAACAAGAATCCTCACCAAAATACACTCAGATGTATATTACAAAATGTGTCTCTCTAAATGTTTTTCTATATTTTTTTCAAGTCATGGAGATGTTATTTATAGGCTTCAAAGTTGAACCAGTCAATAAGCCATATGAAGAGTCTTCAGAAATTGCACTAGTAAATAGGCCATATGAAGAGTCTTCAAAACTGAACCAGTAAATAGGCCATATGAAGAGTCTTCAAAACTTAAGCAGTAACTAATTAATAATTAGTGCTTAAGTAACGTGTGGTATTAGGAATTGAATGAGAACCACATATTCTAACAGTAACAATCTACAGTTGTGATAGAGTTTTACAGGATAATTGAAGATAAAATGAGAAATTAAATAGATATTTAGATAAACTTGTAAACTGTAGAGGAAATATGAGATGTACTTATGTAGTTTTGTTCGAAAAAAATTTGATGGAAACAAATTTACCTTGGATGGACATGTACAAACATAATTCATTACCAATTTCATAGCATCGTCTGACTTGCCTTTGGCTTCGTGATACTTATGAAATACAACGAGGAGATAACGTAACACCTTCTTTAACTAATAAAGCTAATTAAAGGAAGCGTCACACAGAATAAAGTAAAAACGCGGTCCAGGAGTTTAAACCTTACTCCTTACAAATATTCGAGGCACACCACGATGCCAAAACATAACAGAATACAAGGTTCAACAGTAAACTAAAGTAATGTAAAGGCCAAGCAATACATGGGCCACAACCCTATAATAAAACCCAAAGCAGGAGAATCAGTCCAGGCATACTATGCAACGGGATCATCCCTTCCCTATTGACCACGAGTGCCTCTTGCATTTGCTCACATCAATAAATTGATGATCATCGCAAAAGAAGAAGAACCACATACAAGACAACCAACAAGCAAACAGGGTAAGCTAGAGTAGAAATAGTTCATCAAGCAGTCACATGCTATTTCGCAATACAAGCAGTACATATATCATCCAAACATGTTATGACTTCTCAAACAATACACTAGACTCTGACTCGACTCATCTAGATACATATAGTCTAGTCGGATTCAACGGATGCTTGCACTTGTAGTGGATTACCCTGCTCTTCCTGAGCTAAGTGTTACAAGTGTTACAATGTTTCAATCCTCCACACACAAGGTTAGCCCTTAAATGAGTTTCAGGCCTCCTGCTACTCTCACAACAAAAGTCAGTCCGCTCTAAGTGAGACTAACTCACTCCTTAGAGTGTGAGGATACAACCTTATCTTGAATCCTTACCAGACCATATAGATGGGGCACCACCATGGACTGCCACTAACAGGGGCCATGGAATTATGTCCCGACCACTGAAGCACAACCCTGAAATTCCACCTAGAGATCTCAAGGAATTATGCACTGACCACCGACCAATCATGCTCAATCAATCAAGTAATATTTATCATGTAGATAATCTCATGCCAACCTTTATAAACCAGCCTCATTCATATCCAAATGTCGAATCAATATCAACTCATCCCTCCGAAACCATGAATATCGATTTGTGTTTCATATCATTACCATGTCTCTTTGATACCAACCATCTCATTTAAATCACATGCCAAGTTCATACCAAAACCCATCATTCACAATCCATGAATCACATTGCTCATGCATAATCATTTGTCTCATGCTTTTAACACAATAACTAAATTCAAGCAAGTAGTAACCCTTCAAGATCGAAGAAACAACCAAACAACACACTACCCCCGCCCAGCTCCTCGCTCTGACTGAATGGTCTCGCTCAAGCGAGAGACTCTCGCTTAGGCGAGGGCTCAAAGAGGGGAACTATGGCGTTGTCACGCACTCTCGCTTAGGCGAGACCTCCTCGCTTGAGCGAGATGTGCTCTCACTCAAAACTAGAGCTCGTCGTCTGTCGCGTAGGCAGGATGATCAAGTTACTGCTGATCTCGCCTAGGAGAGACACACTCGCTTGGGCGAGAAAACCAAAACCCTCCACTGTTCACGCAGGCAAACACCAATATTGAACCGAAATAATGCTAAGTACATGTTCATGTTATTTTAAACAGCATACAATCACCAAGAGCACTAAACAGAACTGAAATCAAACCATACACATTAAAACTTGAAACCCTAGCTTCCCTTACCTAGAAAGGGGTTAGTAGAGGACTTCGACACCATAACAGTGAGCACAACAGCTCCAAGAACAGTTTAGAGAGCTGGAAAACAGCGAAACAGACCTTAAATTGAGCTGCCAACAGAACCCTAGTTGGGAAAATACGAAAATATGCTAAGGAAAAGATGGTACGAGAAGAAGGATAACTTACTTTGAGCATGAAGGAGCTTGAGCGAACTTGACAGTGGTGAGGAATAAAACCCTAGTAGAGAGTGCAGCTCCTCAAGGAGGCAATGAGAGACTGTTTTTTGAAAGTGGGGGAAAATGGAAACGTTAGGGCAGATTAGGGTCTGGTTTTTCTCTTTGGGCCAACCCTTAGGCCCATTAGATTAAAGGCAGCCCTTAAAACATTAGGGCTTAAAACTGGGCCTTACATTCTCCCCAACAACGAAAATTTTCGACCTCGAAAATGAAAACTTACCAGGTGAAGAGATGCGGGTGTGATTTCCTCATATCCTCCTCTAACTCCCACCTAGAGTCACCTGTCCTCCGATCCCATATGACTTTGACTAGACGGACGATACTTCTATGGTAAGATCTTCCCTGATCTGCACATCCTTAGCTTCTAACACATGAGAGGGATCAAAGACATACTTCCTCAACTGTGACACGTGAAACACCAGATGAAGATTTTCCAACTAAGGAGGCAAGGCGATCTCATAAGCCACTTGCCCAATCCTCCTCGATATCTGATAAGGGCCAAGAAACTTAGGAGAAAGTTTCCTAGAGCGGAGAGCCCTTCCCACACCAGTGGTTCGGGTCACCCACAAGAACACATGATCCCCAGCTGCGAATTCTAAAGGTCTTCTCATGCAGTCTGCATAACCCTTCTACCTACTCTGAGAAGCCTGCATTATGTCTCTCACCATTCTCACCTTCTCAGTGGTCTGTTCTAACAACTCTGGTCCAACCAACACTACTTCCCCATCCTGATACCAACACAGAGGGATTCTACATTTCCTACCATAAAGAGCCTCACACAGTGCCATGCCAATGCTCGCATGAAAACTATTGTTGTAAGTGAACTCAATCAACAGTAACACTTAATCCCAAACACCCAAGTGATCCAGTATGCATGTCTGTAACAAGTCCTCAAGTGACTGGATCGTCCTCTCAAACTGACCATCTGTCTGAGGATGATAGGCTGAACTCATCGTGAGCTTGTTTCCCAGAACACTCTCCAAGGTTTGGCAAAACCGAGACGTGAACCGTGGATCCCTGTCTGAAACTATGCTCGAAGGCACTCCATGCAACCTCACAATCTCCTTAATGTACAGCTGGGCCAACTTGACCATGGACATCCTTAAGTTCATCGCCAAGAAGTGAACACTCTTGGTCAGTCAATCCAATATAACCCAGATGGTGTCATGCCCTCTAAAAGTTCATGGCAAATGGGTCACAAAGTCCATGGAGATGCTATCCCATTTCCACACTGGTATTTCCAAGGGCTGTAGGATCCCATCGGGTCTCTGATGCTCGACCTTTGCCTTTTGACAAGTTAGACATGCTGATACAAACTGAGCCACATCTTTCTTCATCCCCTACCACCAGAAGGTTTCCTTGAGATCCTTGTACATCTTAGTCATGCCGGGGTGCAGACTAAGGCGACTCTTATGTCCTCCCTGAAGGATTAACTTCCTCACCTCTGCATCGTCAAGTACACAGATCCTACCCTGAAACTTCAGTATACCATCATTACCCAAGGTAAAATCCCTCGCTTCATCTGACCCAAGCTATTCTCGCACCTGGTTCAAGCTGGCATCTAACAATTGTCTCTCCCTAACTGAATCCAAGAAATCACTAGATATAGTTAAGGTACTACACCTAATGGACTCAGATCCAAACTTGATGAAGGATTATCTTGTTCCTTTTTAAGATTATTGAATATAGTGTGAGTTGATTAAGAAAGCTAAGTGACATCCCACTGGACATTAAGATAGCAAGCTATCTAGATGTGAAGGTTCCTTTCACAAAGCTTAAGAGAAGAAGATGATGGATTGATTCAAAATGAAAAGGAAATGGAAAGCACATAAATCATAGAAAACCAAGAACAATTAAAGGTAGAAGAAAACATAAAATGGAAAGGAAAGAAATGGTAAAAATATGAGAAGCACGCCACTACAAGGCTAGGCTAGAAGTCATGGCAACCTTGAAGATGAGTGGATGTGTGCCGCCACTTGCTATGCAAGATAAGGCTTAAAGTATTCACTCCTAAGGGAGGAAACTCTCACAATTGGTTGAGACATAAGAGTGTTTTTACTTCAAAATGTTCAACCATTTTACATGTCTAGGAGCACCCCTTACATAGAAGAGTTTAGGGGCTTCTAAGCAAATAAAAGATACCTAAGGATGTCTCTACAAAAACCTAACCCTAGCTTCTAGAAACTAGGTCAAATAAGGTTACAAAAAATGAGAGACAAAAGAGCTAATAACTATGGTGTGTGCAAGGCTAATTTCGTTCTAACACAAAAGGAGACAGAATGTGTCTCATATGTCTCCAAAAAGTGGCCAAAGTGTGCTAAAATCAAAGGAGACCAAAGGTACATAGGTACACATGATGTATGCCTTTTTCTTTATGCTTTATGCCTTTACTTTACTCTCTCCTCCACATCATTTATGCTCCCCAATCACCATGCGCCACCTAGCATTGCTTTCTTACTCCTAATTAACCTACAAAGCAAATAAACATAGATTAGCATGTTGGCTTAAGTCAAGTCAACTATAGTCAACAAGTCAAACCTAGTCAAAGGTCAACAAGTCAACTAAAGTTGATTCAACTAAATCAACTTAGGGAATAAAAAATAACAAACACAAATGAAAGGGATGAAGGATTAGTGAACTTCCTTTCTAAACATGCTTAGTCTTCTTAAGCATGTGCCTCCATCCTTAGTTGGGGTCAATCCTTCATCACAACTCCACCTGCAGCTTCATATCCCTGAACTGCTCTAGTAGTTCCACCTCCTTTATCATAAGATGCGCGGCGTGCACTGTCTTCCTACTCAAGGCATCTGCTACCACGTTTGCCTTCCCCGGATGATATAAGAGCTCAAAGTCATAATCTTTCAGGAACTCCATCCACCTCCTCTACCTCATGTTCAACTCCTTCTGATCAAATAAGTACTTGAGGCTCTTGTGATCACTGAACACACGAAACTGAGCACCATAAAGATAGTGTCTCTAAATCTTTAGGGCAAACACTATGGCTGCCAACTCTAAGTCATGAGTGGGGTAGTTTCTCTCATGCACCTTGAGTTGCCTCGAAGCATAGGCCACCGTCTTCTTTTCTTGCATTAATACACAACCGAGTCCAAGGTGAGAGGCATCACAATAAACCTCAAAGGGTTTTCCAACATCAGGAATCACCGGGATTGGGGAACTCATCAACCTTCTCTTCAGTTCCTGGAAGGTTTCCTCACACTTATCCGTCCAAGTGAAGGGTTAGTCCTTCCGGGTAAGCTGCGTCAATGACGCCACTATTTTGGAGAATCCCTTTATGAATCTCCTATAGTATCTAACCAACCCCACAAAGCTTCTGATCGCGGTTGTTGACTTGGGACACTCCCACTTTATCACCGACTCAACTTTTACCGGATCCATTGCAATCCCCTGAGCGGATATCACATGCCCCAAAAACTATACTTCATCCATCCAGAATTCGCACTTGGATAGCTTGGCATATAGTTGCTTCTCTCTCAGAACACCAAGCACTAGCCTCAAGTGCTCGGCATGCTCCTCTCGAGTCCTGGAATAGATAAGGATGTCGTCTATGAAAACTACAACTTATCTAGGAACGATATGAATATCCGGTTCATGTAGTCCATGAACATCGTCGGGGCATTGGTCACACCAAAAGGCATAACCACATACTCGTAGTGTCCATATCGAGATCGGAAGGCTGTCTTCTGCACATCATCAGCCTTTCCAAAAATCTAATGGTACCCTGACCGCAAATCTATCTTTGAGAGCACTGACGACCCATGCAGTTGATCCATCAAATCGTCAATTCTCGGGAGAGGATACTTGTTCTTGATGGTCATCTAGTTTAGCTGCCTGTAATCCATACACAGGCGTGAACTTCCATCCTTCTTCTTCACCAACAACACTGGCGCTCCCCAAGGCGAAGTACTGGGTCGGATGAACTGTTTCCCCAGTAGCTCCTCAATTTGACTATTTAGCTCCACCAGTTCTGCTGAAGCTATACGGTATGGATAGAGGTCGTACCCCACCAAATTAAAACAGATAAAATGCAGTATATGAAAGTGAATCAAGTCGTCTCCCAACGACCAATATTTTTGTCCAAAGCTTCAATTTCCAGATTCAAACACAACACAATAACACAGGGGGGGTTTGGCAGATTCCGATTCATAACAAACTTCAATTCGCAGATAAATTTAACAGTTATATGAAAACGCAATGATTCCTTTATTCAATTGAAAGTCCACCAATCACATATTACCAAATAATTGTTCTATTCGAATTTACTCTCATGAATCCTAAGTAATCAACTAAGCGAAAATTACCATGGACTCATTGTCATTAAGCACAACAAATTTCAGGCAGTTAACACCCACATATTGAAGCAAGCTGTGACAGAACTCATAAACATTAAGCATGAATACGAGCCACTAATGTGCACACACGAATTTGAGATTAAGCATGCATCAAAAACGTGTTTATCATCTAAACACAACTTGAAACAGAGGCAATTTTAAATGGAATCCCAAAAACGACCAATAATCTCATGGTTTCATTTCAATTTCGTCAAGGAATCAATGCAATGGGGTTAGCTAGACATCAAAATGGAACAATCAAGCACTTCAAATTTGAAATAGAACATCAAAAATACAAAACCCTAACTTATGAATTCTTAAAATGCAAATCAAGAGCAAAAGAGAGATTTCAAGGCTTCAATGGAATGTAAAACGGTGTTGTGATATATAAATACGAAAACCCCTTCAGTGGATGTTGTTCCAATGGATGTTGTTCCAAGTCAATAAATTCCAAAAAATGAGCTGCCCAAGCTAGAAACAAATTCAAAACGTAAAACCCTCATTGGGAGTTGTCAAATGTGCAAAAAAACAATAAAAACTATGCAAAAACGTGCAAAATCGCAAGGAGCACCTCCATGGAAGCTTGGAGAACGAAAATGGAGGCTGGAGAACAAAAATGGAGGTTGGAGAGGAAGAAGGTGCGGCTGTTCTCATGCATCCAGACCTAATCCTCGTGGTCCCATCACCCCTTGCCATAGTATTTACAAAAATGTCATTCTGCCACTCAAAATTACAAAAATGCCACTATTGGGCCTCAAATGTTGGCCCATTCACTAAGATGACATGGAAATGATGTGGCAATGATGTGGCAAGTCTCTTCAACTAAATATTAATGTCCAAGTTCCAAAATTGTCTCACTCAAATACCTAAAAATAATTAAAAACGAAAATTAGGCCAAATAACACGAAATTAACCCAAATTAGGAATAATGGCCCAATAAAGCCCAACAGATGAAAACACACTAAAGGTGAACAATTAAGCACTGAACAACTGTCAAATGGGTACACAAAGACTAGTGGAATGGAGGAAAATAATGACTCATCATCCATCAATATCGGACCTGTTCCTAGCACCAGGTCAATTGTGAACTCGACCTCTCTATTGGGAGGCGACCCTGGTACTTCATCTGGGAATACGTCTTCAAACTCATGCACCACAGGTATGACTGATGTCCCCTCCTTCTCCTCTATCTCCATACGAGCGAAGATTATGAAGCATTGCGCGCCACTTTGAACCCCATTCACAACTCTATGAGTAGATATCAATTCAGCCTCCTCTAAGTCGGGAAATAACAACCTCTTCTCCCGACAGTCTATAAGAATGCGATTGGCAAAGAGCCAATCCATCCCTAAAATTACCTCTAACTCTCGTAGAGGTAGGCATATTAGATTTACCTTGTATCTACGCCCTTCTACCTCCACCGGACATCTAGCACACAAGGATGATGTCCTGACTAAACTCGATGTCGGAGTGGATACCACAAGCTCACACACTAGCGGACCCAGACGTTTCACACAAGCATCTGACACAAAGAAGTGTGTCGCTCTAGAATCATACAATACACAACACCTCATTCCAGCAATCACACAATAACCAATAACAAGGTTACTTGAGCTTGCAGCCTCTGCTCCTGTCATAGCGTAAACTTTGCCCGTCGCCTGAGGCCTGTTGCCTCTATTCCTCTGCTGGTGCTGGGTAAGAGTCTATACTAGAGGTCGCACCACTGCTCTAGTAAGGGTGGGGCAGTCTTTTCCAAAGTGGCCTTCCTTGCCACAATTGTTGCATCGGCGCTAGCCCTTCATGCGCGGGCAAAGATTCCTCAGATGAGGGCCTCCGCATATGTAACACTATACTCGGCCTTGTTGGGGAGGAAAGCTCCTAGACCCTTGAGACTAGTGGTGGGGTCTATCATAAGGCTTCCTCTTCTCCTCCTGTCTCGGCTTGGACACAGATGGTCCATCGATCCTCTGTTGTTGTGGGAGGCGTGACCTTGTACCTCATTTTTCATTTTCTCCATTACTTTGGCCTTCTCCAACAAAGCTGCAAAATCCTTGATGGACAGAGGGGCAACCATCAGACGGATGTCCCCATGGAGACCATTTTCAAACTTCCTGCATCGCCACTCTTCATCAAGTGGCATGGTGTAGAAACGATTGAGGTCTTTGAATTTCTCAGCGTACTCTGTCACTGACTTCCCTCCCTGGGTCAATTGGAGGAACTCCACTTCCTTGGCATACCGGATAATATTTGGGAAATATTCAGAGAGGAATTTCCCCCTGAATGCCTTCCAAGTCACGGACTCGTCTCTCTTCTCCATGATGGATTTGGTGCTGATCCACCAATGCTCAGTCTCACCAGTGAGCATATATACATCGTAAATGCCAATCGGTTATCTGCCGGGCACATCTTCGCATCGAAGATTCTCTCCATGTCCTTTAGTCATTGGTCTGCAGCATCAGGACTGGTCTTGCCGTTAAACTTCACCGGATTGTGTTTCAGAAAGTCTTCCAAACTCCACTCCCTGACTAGTGGTCATGGCTCAAGGCCAAAGACAGGTGCAACTATCCTGTTCTCCTCCAACTGGCGGAGGGCTTCCATATGTTGTCGGTGAGGATCCTCAGCAGCCACTCTTACAGCCTCCATCTGCTGCATCACCAACAGCTACTGCTCAAACGACGCTGCTTGTCGCTACATGGATGCTTCGTGTTGCTGCATCATAGCTATACTTTGTTGAGTCATAGTAGCTATAATTGCTTCAATTGCCCTGGCGATATCAGGTACATTGCCCTGGGAGGATTGCTGAGTCCTACGAGGAGGTGCCATAATTCACTAGCACAAAAAAAATCACTTGGTTAGGCTTGATAAGACAGGAATTTAACTAAGAATACTAAAAAAAACACAAAAAAAGTTAAGCGGACATCGAAGTCCACAGACCTAAGGAATGACCGCTCTGACACCATAAATGTAACACCCCATTTAATTAATAAAGCTAGTTAAAGGAAGCGTCACACAGAATAAAGTAGAAACGCGGTCCAGGAGTTTAAACCTTACTCCTTACAAATATTCGAGGCACACCACGATGCCAAAACATAACAGAATACAAGGTTCAATAGTAAACTAAATTAAATGTAAAGGCCAAGCTATACATGGGCCACAACCCTATAATAAAACCCAAAGCCGGAGAATCAGTCCAAGCATATTACGCAGCGAGATCATCCATTCCCTGTTGACCTCGAGTGCCTCTTGCATCTGCTCACATCAATAAATTGATGATCATCGCAAAAGAAGAAGAACTACATACAAGACAACCAACAAGCAAACAGGGTAAGCTAGAGTGGAAATAGTTCATCAAGCAGTCACATGCTATTTCGCAATCCAAGCAGTACATATATCATGCAAACATGTTATCACTTCTCAAACAATACATAGACTCTGACTTGACTCATCCGGATACATATAGTCTAGTCGGATTCAGCGGATGCTTGGACTTGTGATGGATTACCCTGCTCACCCCTGAGCTGCTCACCCCCGAGCTAAGTGTTACAAGTGTTACCATGTTTCAATCCCCCACACACAAGGTTAGCCCTTAAATGAGTTTCAGGCCTCCTGCTACTCTCACAACAAGAGTCAGTCCGCTCTAAGTGAGACTAACTGCCTCCTTAGAGTGTGAGGATGCAACCTTACCTTGAATCTTTACCAGACTATATAGATGGGGCACCACCATGGATTCCCACTAACAGGAGTCATGGAATTACGTCCCGACCATTGAAGCACGACCCTGAAATCCCACCTAGAGATCTCAAGGAATTACACACTGACCACCGACCAATCATGCTCAATCAATCAAGTAATATTTATCATGCAGATAATCTCATGCCAACCTTTATAAATCAACCTCATTCATATCCAAATGTGAAATCAATATCAACTTATCCCTCCGAAACCATGAATATCGATTTGTATTTCATATCATTACCATGTCTCTTTGATACCAACCATCTCATTTCACATGCCAAGTTCATACCAAAACCCATCATGCACAATCCATGAATCACACCGCTCATGCATAATCATTTGTCCCATGCTTTTAACATAATAACTAAATTCAAGCAAGTAGTAACCATTCAAGATCGAAGAAACAACCAAACAACACACTACCCTCGCCTAGCTCCTCGCTCAAACTGAAGGGTCTCGCTTAGGCGAGGGCTCGAAGAGGGGAATAGTGGCGCTGTCACGCACTCTCGTTGAGGCGAGACCTCCTCGCCTGAGCGGGAAGTGCTCTCGCTCAAAACTAGAACTCATCGCCTGAGCGACAGCTCGTGCAGGCAGGATGGTCGAGTTACTGCTGATCTCGCCTAGGCGAGACATGCTCGCTTGAGTTAGAAAACCATAACCCTCCACTGTATACGCAGGCAAACACCAGTATTCAACCAAAATAATGCACATAACATGTTCATGTTATTTTAAACAGCATACAATCACCAGGAGCAGTAAACAGAATTGAAATCAAACCATACACATTAAAACTCGAAACCCTAGCTTCCCTTACCTGGAAAGGGGTTAGTAGAGGACTTCGACACCACAACAGTGAGCACAACAGCTCCAAGAACGGTTTAGGGAGTTGGAAAAACAGCGAAATAGACCTTAAAATGAGCTCCCTATAAAACCCTAGTTGGGAAAACACAAAAATATGCTAAGGAAGGGATGGTACGAGATGAAGGATAACTTACTTTGAGCATGAAGGAGCTTGAGCGAACTTGACAGTGGTGAGGAATCAAACCCTAACAGAGAGTGCAGCTCCTCAAGGAGGCAAGGAGAGATTGTTTTCTGAAAGTGAGGGAAAATGAAAAAGTTAGGGCAAATTAGAGTCTGGTTTTTCTCTTTGGGTCAGCCCTTAGGCCCATTAAATTAAAGGTAGCCCTTAAAACATTAGGGGCAGAAAACTGGGCCTTACATATATAAATAAGTTAATTTTTTATAGTTTAATTATGTCTTGAGTTCTCAATAAATTTAAATTTTTTTAATTAATTTCTTATTAAATTTTTTTTTAGTATAGTGAGTTTTCAAAATATCAAAATTCTTTTATTGAGTCTTGCCGATAAATTTTATTGTTAACCACTGTCATTTTGCTTAAATGTTTTAAATAATACTAAAACACTTTAATGGATTGGGATTTTCCTCCATGATTACTATATTTAAAAAAGATTATTTTAAAAGAAAATTAAAATTATAAAATTGAAAGATAAAAAAATTATAAAATTATAAAATATGAAATTAAATAATAATAGAATTATGAAATTATTTAATGTAAAATAAAAAAATATAGTTTTATAATTTTAGTTTCATAATTTTTTTAATTATTTAATTTTACAATTCATATTTTTATATTTTTTAATTTTGTCATTTTATAATATTCTAATATCATAATTTCAAAATTTAAAATTTTTAATTTTTAATTTTTAATTTTATATTTTTTTAATTTTATTATTTTTCCAATTTCACAATTTCCTAATTATATAATTTTATAATTTTTAAAAATTTATAATAGCTTAATTATAGAATATAAAAATATTAACGGTAAAATTAGATAATTAAAATAATTATAAAGTTATGAAATTAACATTATAAAATCATATTTTTTATTTTTTATTTTTTATTTAATAATTTAATAATTTTATTATTATCTAATTATCTAATTTTATATTTTATAATTTAATATATTTCTAATCTTTTAATTTTATATTTTCTAATTTTTTAATTTTCATTTCTCTTAAGAATAATTTTCAATAAATACAGTAAACTCTTAAAGAAGATCCTCATTATTAAAATCTCTTGTAATAAAAGTAACGGACATAAAAGAAATAGAAATATATGAAGTCAAAACTTAACAATTACTCAATGATCACACTTTTTATTAATAATTTTATTTTGATTACTTGATTTAAAAACAAATATTCGTTGAATACCATCATATCGCACCCATCAATATTCATACCCATTATTCCATCCACGCATATCTATTAAAGACATTTAAGACATCTTATTTAATATGCATAACTAATTTTATCCGATATCCAATTTACCGATCATCATCAAAATCCACGAGATGAGATGCATCATTTCATACTATCATTCAATCATATAGAATGCGATTTTTTATTGGTAAATCGGAGAAGAAAACTAAAATTATGTAGAGTTTCGCCAATTACTATTACTAACAAATGAATAAGACACACAAAATAGTGTAGTTGAAAGCTTAGAAGCCCGTTTCCACCGTTAGACCCTATTCATGCGCTCTCTTCTTCCATTCCTTTCTTAGTCTACACATAATGACATAATAACCACAACTACGACAATACACTAATATCTTTCCTTTCTTTTCTTTTTTTTCTTCTTGTTATTGTTATGAGTCAATGTGAGATTTGCAATGGTGAGATGTTAAGCTTGGTGGATCTCCTTTCAATTGGGTTTCAAATAACAGGCACAATGTTTATTATCATATAGTAAGCATTCAACATGTTTATGGTTGATAATTTCAATGAATGATCTTTAAAACTATTCACTTGCCGGGGTTCATATTGAATTGATGTGTATGATCATCCTTCTTTGCCTTTGTGGTGTTTGTACAATTTCCCTCAAGCCGTTGCAAATTTAACGATGGTTGTTATGATTGTGTTAAATAGAGGAGGGCACAGCGGTGTGAAGTGCTGAAATAGTGGTGAATAATGGCTGAGAGAAATGGGCCTTCTTCGTTCAAGGTTGGTTTTAGAAAGTCATTGTTTTCGTTCTTTACAATGACATCGCTTCTGTTCGTGTTGTCCTGGTTCTTTGTTATGCAATCCACGTATCGTCCTAATCCCATGGAGTACAATCTGATGCCCAATTCAAAGCATTTATCTGCATTAGATGAATCAGAGTACGAGATGCTGAAGCAAAATGTTCAATCCTCATTTGGGAACATAAAACTAGTGAAACATGGAGGGAAATGCCACCAAAATGATGAACTTGTTATCAAGGTTTACATGTATGATTTACCCCCAGAGTTCCATTTTGGACTCTTGGATTGGAAACCAAATGGGAGTAGTGTGTGGCCTGATGTTAGAAATAATATACCTGGTTACCCTGGGGGCTTGAATTTGCAACATAGTATCGAGTTTTGGCTTACATTGGATATTCTTGCATCAGAATTCCCTCAAGCTCCTAAGGCTAGGACTGTAATCAGAGTTAAAAACTCGAGTGAGGCTGATATTATATATGTACCATTCTTTTCATCTTTGAGCTATAACCGCTACTCCAAAGGTAAGAAGAAAGAAAAGAAAAATGGGAACAAGATACTGCAGGAAAAGTTAGTGAAACATTTGACAACTCAAGAGCAATGGAAAAGATCAGGGGGAAAGGACCATTTGATTTTAGCACACCATCCCAACAGTATGTTAGAAGCAAGAATGAAGTTGTGGCCTGCTACATTCATTCTTTCAGACTTTGGGAGATATCCTCCAAATATAGCCAATGTGGAAAAGGATGTGATAGCACCTTATAAACATTTAATCCCTTCCTATTTAAATGACAACTCCACCTTTGATAGTCGTCCAACATTACTTTACTTCCAAGGAGCAATATATAGAAAAGATGTATGGCCTTCTTGCTCTTTAATATTTTGGTTGCTCTGGCCTTTTTTTGCTTTTCAGAGAAGATACTTTTCATTGACATCAATGTAATTTAGGAGGCAGAAAATGGAAGAAGCTAATGTTTTAGAGATGGTCTTTTGTTTATGAGGCAACACTTGGCACATCAATATGAATTCTTTGCTGTTATGTTTTTAAAGTACACTGACATATACTAATTTTGATGGTATAAAGTATATTAAAAAAAAAAAAAATTTAGTGTATGAACATCAATGTATTTTGAAGGTCAAGCAAGTGCAGGTACAATACCAAAAGAATAAGCAGAAAATTTGGACTTGTTGACACATGCTACCGTGCATTTATGCTTGAACCCAAGAAAAAGTTGATGACCTATCCCAATTATCCTCAAAGTGACAAAAGGGAACAATATCTCCTAAATATAATAAAAATATATAGAATCTCATGCAGATAGAGTTCTTTTATAAGAATGTCTGATAAAAGAAGTTCAACATTTAGCTAACTCAGCATTATTTCCTTCTCTTGCTATTGCATTATAAGTGTATGTTTTCCTTATGATCAGGGAGGTTTAGCAAGACAAGAGCTATTCTATCTTCTGAAAAATGAAAAGGATGTGCATTTTTCCTTTGGGAGTATTCAGAAAGATGGAATAAAGAAAGCAACAGAAGGCATGCGTGCTTCCAAGTTCTGCCTCAACATTGCTGGTGACACCCCTTCATCAAACCGTTTGTTTGATGCCATTGCCAGTCACTGTGTCCCTGTCATCATCAGTGATGCAATTGAGCTACCATATGAAGACGTGATTGACTACTCTGAGTTCTGCATATTTGTCCCTACTGTTGATGCCATCAAAGAAAATTTTCTTATAAACTTCATCCGGGGTATTAGCAAACAAGAGTGGACCCGGATGTGGAACATGTTGAAAGAGATTGAACATTTTTTTGAATTTCACTTCCCTTCTAAGGAAAATGATGCTGTCCAAATGATTTGGCAGGCCGTCGCACGCAAGGTTCCTGCCATCAGATTAAAGCTAAATCGGCATGGAAGGTTTTCTAGGTCCCCTCCAAGTACAGACAAAGGACTTATGTCAATACCAACACCAAGGAATTTTTGGTGATCAAATTAATATTCAACAGGATATGACAAACGTGGTAGTTATATTTAGGCTTATAACAATTTTTTACTTTTATATTTATTCATAGTAAGATGTAATGATTTTCCTCTATTTATTTATTTCTGACTTAATGTGATTTTTATATATTTTTTAAAAGATTTAATGTTGTCGCTCTTATATTTTGTTTTTGGATGTAAAAAGATTGGATGATTGTATCATCTGATACAACCCAACGTACTCTAAATAACATTAAACAACGTTAATGTCGATTTAACACATGAAATCATATCGAGTCTTCTTCAGATTATATGAGTAAAAATTAAATAGAGAAAAAAATATTAAATTATTGTTATAAATGTTGGGACCAAAAGTACAATTAAGCTTTATATTTACTATCTTGACAACTCTCTTGTAAATTTAAATGTTTCTTTAATTCTTCGTCTCGGTTCATCTATTCTTCATCCAAGCTACCTACGTGTAGTAACTCCTCTCACACCATGTTTGCTCCTTTCAGGAATAGTCAGGTTCTTCGTTTTCTCTTTGGCTTACTTCGCTTTCACTTTGTCTATGACCGACTTGTACTTCACTTTCACTGTGACCAACTTGTTCTCTGCTCTCTTAGTAGCCGACTTGTCCTTTGCATTCTCGTTGGCAGACTTGTTCTTCTCTTTGGCTGATGATGAAGGATTGACCCCAAGTAAGGATGAAGGCACATGCTTAAGAAGACTAAGCATGTCTACAAAGGAAGTTCACTAATCCTTCATCCCTTTCATTTGTGTTTCTTATTTTTGATTCCCTAAGTTGACTTAGTTGAATCAACTTTAGTTGACTTGTTGACCTTTGACTAGGTTTGACTTGTTGACTATA
>Ga0214543_1007046_pt1 | contig 19561 bp, 11 predicted proteins | sample CNSS2metaG_FD_160094 | JGI IMG/M metagenome (GOLD analysis project Ga0214543, IMG submission 160094) | Root nodule microbial communities from cowpea collected in UCLA plant growth center, Los Angeles, California, USA - CNSS2 | ecosystem: Host-associated > Plants > Roots > Nodule | place: USA...
AAAGAAAACCAAAATAAAATAAAATAAATAAACAAATAAAAATAAAATGAGATAAAAGGACATAATAAAATCAAAGCAAACCAAGATAAGTAAGAAAATAATAATAATAATAATAATAATAATAATAATATAAATAAACAAGTAAAAATAATAATAACAAAAAGTAATAAATAAATAAATAGATAAACAAAATGTACATATTATAATCCGGACAAAATTGGGTGTTGACAATAAGAGATTGGGAAGTTGGCACACTTCTGAGGATCAACTAGGTATCAGCCATTTTCAAGAGTCCAGATCGAGCACTTGACAACCCTCATAAGATAAACACCAAAACTAAGCAACTATACAAAGTAAAAGGCCAGTAGCAAGACACTTGTCGACAAAAGGTAGGTGTACGACCCCTCCTCAGACGTAACTTAGAAGAATTCGCCAAAGTTCAAACATACTTTCTAGTAAATTGGGCCTCCAATGTCAGACCCGCAAATCCCATAATGAGGTCCAAGCCCATAACCAAGCTAGAATACATGTAAGATTGTAAGTTTCTAGGTAATGATCCTTAGAAGATTAATACAAATGCACATGGACCTAGGTAACTAGACTCACTTTCGTCATTAAATACTAATCCTAGAGATTTGACCATTGGAGAAAAACTCTCTGTTGATGTGAGCGTTGTAGTATCTTTTGTAAGTACATCCCTACCTTTGACCTAAAGAATAACGAAAACTCAAGGAAGACCACCACCTATAGTAGAGGGATCCATTCAGAAGTCTTAAGATCCTTACGAGGTACTATTCGGCCCTGTAAGAACAATATACAAATGATTAATATGGAGATCTTCCAAGTTAGTGGAGTGTGGATGTCTACTCTATATTGTACTTTATATTTAAGGATATCTTTTATGTCAATGGTATGTTCCTACCTAAGCTGAATTAGAAACTTAGACTAGAAATACTTGTTTTTAGCTTATTGATGTGTCTTGAATTTTGTTAGTTTTCTTTAGTCAAAATGTGTATTTTTCCATTCTAGAATAGCTAATTTGAGCATATTAGGTTAGATTCCTCAGTTAGGGCCATTTTCACATATTCATAGAATTAGTGTTTGTAGAGTGTTTTTATACATCATTTGAGTGTGGTTGCATCATATGTTGAGTCCTAGGGTCTTAGGTTAGTCAAACCTAGTGTTAAAAATCAAATTTTGCTCATTTAGCCTTTAAACCATGACATAGTTGGCTTTTTTAAAATCTTTCAAATTAAGTGATTTGACCTTGTGGAATCATTATAAATGCCTAATTACACTTGATGGAAGTGGTCAAACACCAAAATTTGATGTTTAGGGCCAATTGAGTAAAATTCTTAGTCTTCATGTTTTTGGTCATTTTAACTTAGTTAATCAAGTAGAGTCTAAGTAGAGTTAATTCTTCCACTTGAGTTTTTTATCAATTTTCAGGTCCTCTATCCTTAGGCAAGGCTTAATTAAATATTTGAAGAACTAGAATTTCACATAGTAGCAAGGTCAAGTTGATAGCAAGCATGAAGTATGCAAAAGTGACATGTTTGACCTTAGAGTTGACTTTTGCCATTTGGACCCCAAATCAAGAGCCAATCATTTGGGGCACTTTAGGACACTAAATGTGATTGGTTTGTGCCTTGGGATTGCCAAAAATCTGAGAGGGGGCTACACATTGGCAGAGTATGAAGTGTGCAAAAGTGACATGTTTGACCTTAAAGTTGACTTTTGCATTTGGATCCCAAATCAAGAACCAATCATTTGGAACACTTTATGACACTAAATGTGACTGGTTTGGGCCTTGGGATTGCCAAAATTCTGATAGGGGGCTGCACATTGGCAAAGCATGAAGTGTACAAAAGTGACATGTTTGACGTTAGAGTTGACTTTTGCCATTTGGACCCCAAATCAAGAGCCAATCATTTGGAACACTTTAAGACACTAAATGTGACTGGTTTGGGCCTTGGGATTTCCAAAAATCTAAGAGGGGTTACACATTGGAGTTTGGGCTCAAATAGTGAGAGGTGACTTAGTGTAGGGTAGGTTTTAGGGTAGATTTGGGGAGGTGGCATAGGGACATGACCTAGTAGCCTTCCAAAACGTTTCTGCACATTTTATTTTATTTTTGTTGCACAAGTTGTCGAATTGATCGAAATCGCATTTCTACTCAAATTTGGGAATTAAGGTTCATGAAATTGAGTACTTTGTGTGTAGTGCACCAAATCGAGTGATTCTAGTTTCTAAATATAATTGAGATCATTTATAATCATTTTGCATCATTACATTTTCAATTGTATCATCAAAAGATCCCAATTCGAGGCTACCATGCACTTTGTTCATGAACATGTTCTTGATTTTGGGCAGATTTCGAGTTTGATAAATTTGGACCAATTTAAGGATTGCATTAGCCTAGTTCTAATCATTAAACATATTTTGAGCATTTAGGATTAGTTAATTCATCATTCCCTGCCATTTTGTGCCTTATGTGTCATGTATTCATGCATAGTTCATAGCATTTTTTGCATTTGATGATTTTGAGTTTCTATTTTGAAGAGTTGATTTTGAATAAATTTCCCCACCACAATTCATGTACAAACATTGCATTTGATTTTATCCATGTTCATTGATTGATTCCCAAGGTTCTCCCTATACTACATTTTTAAAGGGGAAATTAGATTTGACTGAGTCTTTTAGGCGAAAAAAAGGCTTTATCACTTATCTCTCTTTCTTTCTAGTGTGTGAAACAAGTGTTCTATTCTGGAGGGATAAATGCCCTTCCTTTATGTTGTAAAAATATTTTATTTATTATATTGCAAAAACTCTTTCACAACATTGTAATCCATTTTTAATTGCTTGAACTGAAACTCACTTTTTTTACCATGACTCTTTCATTTTCGACAACATTTAATTGCAAAATCCATGCGATGTAGGTCTATTGAAACATATCCTTTGTTGAGCTTGAGTCACATGTTACGGTTCCCCTTCTGCAAGCAAAAGGGTGAGTTGACAGTTTTGCGGCTAATGGAGGAACATTGGCATAGGAGGTTGGGTTTTCTCAACCCATTTATACCTATAAATAAGAGCTTCAGTTCTCTCCCAAAATACATTTCACAATTTCATTGCTTTTCTTTTTCCAAGCTTTCTTTTCTTCTTTTTAATCTTCTTTTAAAACATCGGTTTACTTATTGCTCTTTCAGAGTTTCGTACCAGTTATGAGATCCTAGAAAATATCTAAGAAGTTCTTGTTGTATCCTAGGGGACTTGCGCAATACACCGTGGATAAGTCCTTGAGGACAATGATTATACACTCCTCAAGAAGTCCAACAAGTTCATGTTTTCATCATCTTTAACATTACTTTATATAGGAGGTTCACCTCCCCTTTCTTTGGACTATGTAGGCAGTTTTCTTAACTAATGCTTAACCATTATAGTAATTGCCTTCACTCTTTATGATGTTAGCGTAAGGAGTGGCATTAATGGGTAGTATGTACCGCCATGTTGTCCTAGCGTTATGTCATTCCTTCCCATGATTTCTTGATGACAACTATATCTAACCATGTCAGCCAAAGCTGATATCTTATCCCTATACCCATAGATAATATTAATTTATTCTTAGCAATGTCCTAGACCTTGCCATTGGACCAACATGTGGATCACAACCCCTTAGCCTCGAACTTGCATCAAGGATGGAAGTTTGGAACCTAAGCAAGTTGCTCCATTTCACCATAGCACCGATACACGGATCACAACTCTCCAGGCTCGAACTTGCATCAGAGATGGAAGTATGGAACCTGAGCAAGTTGCTCCATTTTTCCATAGGACTGATATATATATATATATATATATATATATATATATATATATATATATATATATATATATATATCATAGTCCCCAAGCTTGAACTTACATCAATGATGGAAGTGCGGAATCATTCCTACTACTTTTGCTTTTCACAGCTTTTAGTGTAAGAGCTACGAAAAATTATTATATTTTTAAAGTGGTAATTAGACGTGAGGAATATTAATTAAATTAATACGTAATGTCATAAACAAAAGTGAAGAGTAACACAATTGATTAGAGTCTTGTCATGGGTTGATGGTTAAGGGTTTAATCCTTATGTGTGCATTTAGAGCACTTATATTTTAAAAAATGGTTTTATAATTGTTTGAAAGTGCTTGTGTGTTTTTTGGGTTACTTATATTTTATAAATTATTTATAATTTATTCGGCATGTTCCATTGTGTGGATATTATTGTATGTTTTTGTGCATATAATTGACAAGAAAAATGGAACAGTTGATATAGTTTGGAGTGTTGGCTTGAAACCTAGAGGTGTTGAGTTTGAACCTTAGCTAGATTAAAAAGGTAGAAATATTGGTTTTCTTTTTAGTATTTTTGTGGTGCTCTTAGGAAGGTGAAAAGTTAGAGGCAGATTCATTGTATATGGTCATAGGTAAGAAAAAAAGGGTGATATATGTGGGCAAAAGTTAACGTTGGAACAGGGAGAGAAAAGGTTGGGTTAGATTTTTATGTGTGCACCCCATAAATAATAATTTTTTTTTTAACATTGTCTGTAGGGGAAAACAGTGGGGTTTTGAGTTAAGTTAAAATTGGGGTTTTGGAAGAAAGGTAAGGCAACATGAGGTTGGGAAAAAAAGGGAGAGGCCATAATTTTTTTGTTAGAAGTGAAGAGTAAGAGAGTGTAGAGCAAAGATAAGGCGGTCTCATTTCAGGAATTCTAAGTAAAGGAAGCTAGTCTATTATATTTTTGTTTGTGATTTGGTATGGGAAAAAGTTGGTTTTCTTCTCTTTTTGTGAATGCGCAATCTCGATGGTTAGTGGTAACTTTAGGAAGATATTTTTTGTTCTATTGTGTGGATGAATTCATGGTGTAATGGGGATTATTCTTTTATCATCTTGCAATCTTGTGATATTGTGGTTGAGTCAATGGTTGTGATTGATTTTTTTTTTAATTGTAACTTATGATGGAGAAGGAGGTCGTTGGGAGCTAAGTTGGTTAGAATCATTCTACTTTTGTCTCGTTGAAATTATTGCTTTCAAAAGAGATGTACAACTTACATGGAGTATGTTGTTTTAAATTTTAATGGTGGTATTTTGTTGATGGATATGAACTTTGGTATATGGGTACATTGAAAATTTTCTTTTAATTTCTATTAATGGTAAAATTTTGGGGAAATGATGCAAGAGAGAAATTGGGGATTTTATAATGAAGAATGGTATTAGGGTTGAACTTATATATATTTTGGGTTAACTTTAATCAAATTGGGTGAGAAGTTCATAGGGATATATTCATTGTTTTACCTTTGGTGCTGTGAAAATTCTACTAGTGATTGAATTTTATGCCATGGGATCATTGGAATTTGTGTTCATGAAGTTAGGGGTTATGATCCAAGAGCATGAAAATTGGAGTTTATGGATGGAAGAACGACTTGGTTTGAATGGTTCAATTAGGAAATTGAGTTTTCTTTACTGATGGATTCATTTATGTGTATAAGTGTGAGTGACTTTATGGTTGGTTATATTGCAATGGTCAATGTGATGATATTTTTTGGCATGAAAGTGTTATTAGGTTGTTAATCTCTTTGGAAAGTTGATGCTTTGTTGTTTTGGATTCAAAAGTAAGTGAAGAGTTTTGGTGTTGAATTATGGTTGCATGGTTTAGAGTAATGTTTGAGTTCTATTAGGTGACAAAATTTGAGTGGGTGCAGGTCTCATTGTGATCAAGTGCATAAATTCTTTTATGTTCAAATTGGTAAGTTAGGTGAATGAATTATGTTGCATTGATGTGAATTGTGCATACCTTGAAAAATTGGAAGGTAAAAAATAGAGTTATTGTGGAGGATTAAATGGAGTTTTGATGTAAAGGATTACTTGGGTTTCTCTTTTCCAAGTTTGGGTTCTTGTTGCTAGCCATTAAGAGTTATGTTTTTAAGGTGCCAGGTGTTGGCTTCCTATCGCCGAGCGCTGAGCCTTTGGTTTTTTGGCGTTGGGTGCCAAGTTCAGGACGTTGGGCGGCATTGATGTTTTTCTAGTTTGCGTAGTTTCCCTAAATTTGACTTTCCTGGTTTGTTAACCATTAGATTGAACTAAAATTTTGATAGTTGGTCCATAACATGTTATTCCGTTTGAATGGGTGATCTTCGTTTGGATGTGGGTAGTTGGAGATATATGTCACGCATGATTGTTGTTTTTCTAGTTGTATTGTGTTGATACTTATGTTGTGATAACTTGTGATGGGCCCCTGTTTGTAGTATCCTGAATATTTGGATATGATGATTTGATGAATTGTGGATTATGTGATGTGATATGATATGATGATGTGTGGTTACTTATATAATTATAGAATTATTTGCATATATGCATGATATGGTATGATGTGGCATGATATGATGTAGTTTCATGATGAGTTGAGGTATGTTGGTCATGTTCTGCTTGCATGTGTATACATATGAGAGGGAACAATATGAAATCTCTAATAACCGTAAAGTGAAGATGATTCTTTTACCCGGAGGGATTTGTCTAGTTAGGGTAAAAAAGTTTCATTCTGCCAAAATTCTATGGCATGAGCTTAGCAAGAGTGCTTCTTCCCAAGGCTTTGTTGTGTGTGTGAAGTGGTTGCTTGTAAGTATATGGAAAGTAGGGGAAGAGACTTTTCCAAGAGGTGTTGTTGTGCATGAAAGGTAGAATGGTTGGTTGTGAGAGAATGTCATACCGTTTGATATTACTTGGTGATAATATGTTGATGATTACATGTTGTGGTGATTAGAATAGGTGATAGTGGATATTTTCTGGATGAGTTATGTTATATTGTGAAAATGTTAGGTGAGTTCTATGTTGATATACATGGTTATATGATTTGTTACATAGTTAACTCATCCTTGCATGTTTGTGGTTGTGGTGTCCACCTATAATGATCGTATAACTTGTGTTATACGAGAGTAGATGTTGATGTAGATATAGTTGAAGAAGCTTTGCTGTTAGAAGGTTGTGGGGAAGCTTTTGGGAGTTTTTTTGACATTTGAAAATGTTTCCTTTTGAATAAAATGTAGTAGTTTAGTTGTTTTGAGTTTTGAACTGAAAAATTTTGTATTAAGTTAAAACAGTTTGGTTGGTTGAACGATGATTTATTTTGGAAAATAAAGCTTGTTTCAGATAAAATTTTGACAAATAATTTTTGAGATAAAATAATTGGGAAGTTCTTATTTGATAAAATGGTATCGGAGGTTATTTTTGGAAATTTGGAAAAAAAAATTACACGGAGATTTAAAAGGGATTTCTCACCATCTTCAATGACTATTTTTCATTTTTTTTTGTATTTTTTTTCTTTTCATATTCACCCTCTCACGTTTTTCTCTACCTCTCACTTAACCAATCTCCCTCTTTTGACCTTTTTCATTTTCAAACTTTTGCCTTGTTTCTCTTGATCTCACCATTTTCGATGGTTATTTCTCATTTTTTATTTATATTTTTGTTTTCTTATTTTCTATTTCAACTGATCTTACGATTCATTGCATTGACTTTTTTTGTTTTATGATTTTGAACTTCAGGATTTTCATCTCGTTTTCTATCGGTCTATCGATCTTTCCACGATGGTTTAGTATTTTGCTCGATTCTTCAATTTCTTTGCTTATACTAATACTTGATATTTTCTGATCTATGCCTTTTTATGGTTCAATATTCTGAATGATGTTATGATATCATCTTTCAATCTCGCTCTCCCTTTTCAAATTTATTTTTTGTTTATTTTCTTTAGGGTTTATCTATTGTTACTCACGTTATTGTATGCATTAGGTATATTTTTCTCCAACCTGCTTTTTTGGTCTTACTTTTTTATTTTAAATTCTAATATTTAAAATATCATTTTATAATAAGTTTAATTTATTTTTTGTATTACTATTTTACAATGTATTGCGCAAATACAAATTATTTCTCTTATTGTGTACATATTAAAAAATATATATAATTAAATCTATAAATATGATAACTTTTATTAAAACTTATAATATACAAAGTTATTCATTTTTTTGTGAAATTATATAAAAATAAATAAATATATGGATTAATAATATATATAATATTTTATATTTAATTAAAAATATAATGATGAATTAATTTCAAATTATATTGATATTTGTCTTTTATTATTATTGTGGTATTTTTAATTTATATTAATTAAATTACAAAAATAAATTTTAATCAATAACATATTTAATAAAGATATTAAAATTTTACATAATAAATATATTACAATTTTCTTATAAAATTAGAAAAATATTCACTTAAGTAATAGGATTCGGTATGTTTTATTATAAGTGGATTATATTATGCTAGAGTTGTTATCTACATCATTGACATTTGAATTGTACTTTTTGATGATAATCAAATTGATTATATAGAGTGAAGCACTTCATTAATAGGTTAATGCTTTGAAATATTTAATCAAACACACAATCGCTATTGCAAATTTTTCCTTTATACATACATATATATATATATATATATATATATATATATATATATATATATATATATTTATTTATTTATGATAATAATAAATTTGATTTCTTTTGATTTTATAATATATTTCAAATTTCAGAAGACAATTTTTAATATCTCTATATTTTGATATATGACAATCAACAAAAATGAAGGTTATTCACTTTCCTTTCCATTCTTTATACATATGATCTACTATATGTTATTGTTTTTAAAATAAAAACATGAAAATATTAAAAATATTAAAAATATTTATTTCGGATGAGGATGAAAATGTAACCCAAACAACTAAAATTATTATGTACAAATAAATGTTTGAAAATAATTGAAAACAATATTATATAACGTTCGAATGACCAAAAAATTAATACTTTATAAATATTTACAAATTATCACACTGTGTTTCAGTTACCCAGTAACAAGCTCAAATAAAATATTTAAAATTACTATTAATTACATTAATTTATATACATTATTTATAATGATCAAATTTCTTTCAAACATTAAATAATTTATTATAAATAATATTGAATTATTTATTACATATTATTTACTTGTTTAATCCATTCTAAATCTATCACGTTACATTTATATTAAACTATTTTAAAATATATTAATTATAATTCAAACTAATATATATTATTTTAATTATTATTATTAATATAATGTAAAATATAATATAAAATTAATGAATTCTATAAAAAAAGATAATATTAATATTTAATATAATTTAAAAATATACAGATGCAGTGTAAAAACGCGTTTTGGTAGTGTAGAGGGCACCACCAACCTGGGACATCATGATCATCCATCAGCCTCTTGATGTTGTTCAACCTCCATCACCACATCTTTCTTAATCATCTTGAACCCTTCATCGTCTTCTCATTCTCCAAATACCCTTTCCCCCACCATCACAATTTTTTTTTTCACCACCCTTTTTGTAATATGTAGGTTTGATTCACGCATACACTTTCTCTTAATCTCATCCCCTATGTTTTGTTTTTGTGTTTAGACTTGATCTTATTCTGCTCATTGCACCTCCCACTTACCTCACACATCTCCCGCATTTAATTACTCAGTTCACCACGTATTTACTATATCGCACCCCTCTATCCTTTATTTGCTTTCCGGTTGTTTTACTCACTGCAATCCCGTTATTTATTAGTTGCACCCACCCACTTTATATTCCTGTTTCCCCTCTGCTTCTAGTTATTCCCTATTTTTTAAACGTACATCCATGCTTTTATTTTCTTAGGGACTATTTTTACAACACCGTTTTTATTATTCATGAAAATAAAAATGGTTTAAATAATAATAAAAAAACCTTTTTTTAAATAATAAAAATACAAAAATTACAAAATTAAAAATTAAAAATTTTAAAAGTAATTTTTTTGCACTTTTTTGGGATGTTTATCTAGGTGGTTGTGCCGTTTGATAGTTCAAAGTATGAGTATTCATGTGACCGTCCATGTCATCCTAATAGTTTACACCTTTCTTGATGGCATATCTTCTAGCATGACCAAGCACTTTCATGGAGAGATAGAGTCATCTATGTAAGGTTAAGTGAATCTTTTTTATTTTGGGCCACAATGGAGTATCTTTGATAGATTAGGAATATTTAGGTTTCATATTAAGGGTCAAGTAGTATAGGATTTTAAAAACAATCTTGCTTAAGTACAGAACATCATATGCGCCTACTTAAGCAATTCTTTAATGTTTAATTATGTTTAACCTAGCTAGCTTAGGAAGGGCATCCCACACATGCCACATGGAAAGTCCTTAATTGAGAATTCTCTTACTAAGGTAGTGGCCATGTGTCATTGTCCTATTGGATAGACTTTTCATAAAGTAGCTTTCCACATGACAACACATTAGTGATTCATTTTTGTGAGAGTGAGGATTGCCACATGTCAAACTCTCCTTCACCAAACTAGCATTTTTAGGGTTTCAGTGCATGTTAGCATTCTAGGTTTTTGGACCATTTTGGAGACACCTTACTCTATAAAAAGAGGTCTTTGCTTCAAGCTTGCTTGTGCCAATAAGGAGGGAGCATGATCATCAAGAGCCTACTTCTAGAGAAGTTAAAGTAGATCTCCCTCACTTCCATGGAAAAGAAGTTGTAAAGGCCTATTTAGATTGGGAAATGAAGGTAGAACAACTTTATGAGTGCCATCATGTGAGTGAAGAAAGAAATGTTTCCTTATCAACTCTAACTATAACACCCTAGGTGGATATTACTAGATAAAGCATATATCATATAATTCCTTTTGGAATTTAAAATAATATATATAAAGTTCCCAAGCGCGGAAAAATTTAAAACTTATCTCACTGCAGTTCAATTACATTGCTCCCTCTTTATGACAAGTTCATAGTAGAGAAAAACATCATAAAAATTTATTACAAAATGCCTGAACTAAAACATAAAGAAAAATCCCCCATAATCTGCCCCGCTCTGTCTCTATGCATCAACATGCTCACCTGGATTCACATTTGCTCCCGCATGACAAGTCACACGATCATCACCAAACACAAACAGAAAGGGTGAGGTGAGAAAGAAAATAACACAATAAATAAATAATAGATTTAACCCTCACCCAATCCCTCTCATTCAGTTTTAATTCATCAAATACTTCCCACATTCTACCCCAATCTCATAACCTATATGAGAATGACCCATTCACCACTTTGGTCTTTAGGGATTATCATGCTTCCACGAATCTACCCATTTGTGGTCCAACTCTATGAACCTCCCCGCCCATAGTCCAACTCTACGAACCGGCCCGCTCGTAGTCCAACATGCGTGAACACCTACTATAAACCTCCCCGCTTATAGCAGCCTCAAGTGTGAGCACATAACATACGAACTTCCTCGCTCGTATCCCCACACAAGAGTACAACAAATGCAGACCTCCTTGCCTGCATCAATCACGCATTTCCAAGCCATCAAGCTCATCCATGCAAATCCATCTGCAACGAACCTCTACCCCTGCATTATCGCCTGACATTGCCTAAGTGTCGCCAGGCCAAGTTGCAATGTAGACCGTCTAGCGAAAACCTCTCGCCGCTAGGCACCAAACACTTCCAAACCCACTGATTTGTGACTATTGCCTGCATCTTATTATAATTTAAAGTATATTCAATTATCTAATTATGTGAATCTCATTTCATATCAAAAGGTAACACTCTTGGCGACCAATTATATTATTTTACTTTTCTTATATATACATATATTAAATATGTTAATTGTTCCATTGTCAAAACATCACAAGAAAATAACAACCTAAATACCTAACTACATGTGACAAGTACATAATAAAACATGTCCCTGTAACTTTTCTTCTGCCACCATGTAATAAATTGACTAAAACACTAATCCTAATTATCAAAACCACACTTTCATATTAGTCCCCTAAATTATATATTTATGAGACAAAAATATAACGTTAAATATATATATATATATATATATATATATATATATATATATATATATATGATTATAAAGATAAGTTTAACTAATACCTTTACTAATACCTTTACTAATACATACTCCCGTAAATTATTAAGAATCAAATAATATTATTTAATATTATATTATACTATTATAATATTACCAATCAATATTTTCAACATCAATACAATTCACCATAACCCCTTGACACCAAAGTTGTAACAACGTGATTGAAAAGTTTCCTCCCTAGCCCCACCATAAAAGATGCCATTGATTTAATATTGAAAATAGAATAAAAGAAAATGGTCTATCATAATGCAACGTATTATCAATGCTATAGGTATTTTAACATTACAAGGAAAGGCTATTCGAAAATGTTATTTTGACTCCCTTCTCTCAACTCACTTTTGACACCAGGACACGTGTCAAACGCACAGCAGTGCAGTTATTTAAATTTTATTTATCCGCAAAATGGTGTCACGTGCGGGTGGTTGGACAAAAAGGAACAAAACCAATTGTGGAGTGAAGTGAAAAGTGAAGGTTTGGTTTTGAGAGGGAAAAAACGTAAAAACAGCGAAGTGTTCGCCGGTGGGAAAAGAAGTCACAGGAAACATCATCGTCAGCACATCATCGTCCTGAACTGAAGGCTGCCGGAGAATAGAACCTGGTCTGCGCGTATTGAAGTTCTGAGGTGGGTATCGTTTGTCCTTCCATTTCTGGTTTGTGTGAGTATGTTTTTAAAGGTGTGGCCTTTCCCGGTGGATGTAATTGTGGAGGAGGTTGTGGTTGTTGTTTGTTAGTTAAGAGCTGTGTTTTTTTTTGTTTCGTTTGCGTCGTTGCAGAATGCAGAGGAGAATCGTGGAGAGGATTTGGTAAAGGTTGGGCCTTTCGCATAGAGACAACGAAGAAGGTGGAGGATTCAGTTGGAGCACCAATGCAACACATTTCTTCATCTCTTTCCAACTAGGTTCTGATTTTGTTTTACAATGTTATTGTGATTATTGAAGAAATCGAATTTGCAGGCATGTTGAATTTTTACTTAGAAAGATTGTTTGTCACGGTTTTGTATCCTAAAATGTGGTGTCTATGAAGTGTGATTTATGTATGGGGTTATAGTTTTATGTTTTTGAAACACAAGGTCCAAATTGTTTCATTTTTAGTTAAGTTTTATTTGTACATTGTAAGTCTAATAGTGATGTTTGTTGTGATTTTCCATTTGTGTGTACGTGTGATTTGTTTTGTTTAGTTCCAAATGCATTGCCTATGATTGAATATGTCCATTTTGTTATATGGTTATTGGCCATGTTTGAATATGTTCATTTGGTTGTTGTAATAATTGCATATGTGAACTTTTAATAATTGATGTGGTTAATTGTTTTAAAATTTTTGTGTGACTAAATACGAATTGTTTTGCATTGGGTAGTGATATTTGGTGTTATTGAATTCAAGTGTTGGAATTCATGGCTCTTACTCATGCAATTAATGATAAGGTTGGTTGAATATGGTATTGGTTTTTGTTGTTGATGTACCAATTATTGGGAAATTGGTTGTTTATAAATTGTTTATGTTTGTGGTGTATGATAGGCTCGGCTGCGTACTTTCTGTTATACAAAGTACATTGTGGAAATGAACGGGTTTATCTTGGATAGGCACCGTGCAAAGATTGGAGACACACCATTCAAATGGTGTTTGCATATGGATAAAGCTTTACCTATTTGCAACCCACTTATGTTAGAGTTGGTTAAGCGTTGGATTTCTGTAAACAATTCTTTTCGTATCATGCAACGGTCTGTCCCTTTAACCATAGGTGACATTTGTATGTGTTTAGGATTAGGCGTTGGTGGAATAGATGTACAATTTGATAAGAACGTGTGCGGTAGTGTGGGTTCACTTTTGAGTGGTCAATTGATAGCAATTGACAATGTTATTGAGAAGATGAAGTTGTTGGTAGGGAGCAAGGTTGATGATGTGGATAATGTATGCCGTATGTATCTCTTTGTTTGTTTCGCCGTACTATATTTTCCAAGGAATTCAAAAAACGTCTGTAATATTCCTTGTAGTATTTTAGACAATATAGACGGTTTGTCAAAATACAATTGGGCGAAAGCAGTACATAGTTATTTGGTAAGGAGCATTGGTCGGGCATTTTTGGCATTAGGTCAACGTGAGATTTGCTTGAGCGGTTCAGCTGTAGTGTTGCAAGTAAGCATTTGTATTACATATGTTTAAGTTACATTTTCGTTGTATATTGAATCATTTAATGGAGTGTGTGTTTTTGTTGCAGCTATGGGCTGTTGAACGACTCGGTTTATGTGGCCCACAAAGAGATTTTGTTTTCCCAAGAATTCTCAGCTGGCCGAATGTAACCTTCAAGACAAGAAGGATTGAGATGCATTTTGTAGATACCCAAGTAATGAAATTGTTCTGCTGTTTCAATTTAATGTTATGATGTGGTTGTCATTGATTAAAATTTGTATGTAATTTGTTTTGTGATTCAGATAATTTGGGATTGGAGTTTGAAAGAAGAGGATTATGGGAATGAGTTAATTCGTGCAGCTTTGACTTTTGGTGAGGATAGTGACGCTCATGATGAAGATGAAGATGAGAGGTCAATTTCTAAGAAAGCTTTGTTGAAAAGGTTGAAAAGGCATGGAAAAAGCATACGCAAGATGAAGAAGAGAATATCTTTCCTCCATGATAAGATAATGTCCGCAAGTAATGTTGCGGAGGAAGATAATGGTGAAGATGTTGATGCAGGATGTGATGTAGCTGAAGATGGAGAAGGTGCTGATGTGCAAAGTGAAGGTGTTCAAAAGGTTGATTTAACAGGTGTTGTGTCTGTTAATGAAGAAGAAATGGCGAAAGGGATAGACTTGAATTGTGCAGCAGATTTTGGTGTCAGAAACGACTTGTCTGCGGGTGCAGTTGTCATGCCATGCGTTTCATTCCAGCCTCCTTCTGCTGCCATGAAAGTGGACTTATTGAAGTTGTACAATAGTGTGACTTATTACGGTGTCTCATATAGGTACTTTTACTTAAGTAGGTAATTTATTTGTGAAATATTAATATTTGTTTTTATGTAATACTAATTGTTTATTGTTGATGGTAGGGTTGTCTATAATATAAATGGTTAGATATTGGGAACCTCTGAATGTAATGGTTTTGGTCCAAGGATGAAAGTTGACAACATGGTAATTTTACTTACACTTACACCGATTATTTTGCTAGTGTTGATTTCACTTTGACGAAAGCAGTACATGTTTGTGCAGGCTGTCCTTTTTGCTGCAAGCACAATGATGTATTGTGAACGACGTTTGTTTGGGCATGTTAAGAGAATTGCTTTCAATCCTTTATATGCGGTAAACATTGTACATTAATTTGTGAACTTTTTTTACAAAAGCTAATGGTATGCCCTTGTGTTCTTGTAGAGCCATGTCCTTCACGACTCCCGCAAGATTAAGGTTAACAGACGACAATGGACGTTGAAAGATTATCAGACCTACTATCGTCCTGGACTTTTTGCTTTACAAGATATATTGACTGCAGATTTTGTGAGATTGATGGAGTTAGATTTCTTTTAATATGATTGAATTTGTTGCTCTTTATAGTGGTTGATTTTTATTTTTATTTTGATGTAGTTGTTTGCCCCAATTGTTCATGACCATCATTGGTGGTGCTATGTTGTGAAGTGTGATACAAAACAGTTTTTTGTGTTGGATTCGCTTGGCCATTGTAAGAAGGAGCGGAAAAAAATAGACAATGTTATTGTAAGTATTTATTGGTGACCATGCATTTAGTATATAAGTAATTTGTTTGGCAATGTAATAAATTGTTTACGTTGGACCTTATAGGCACATAATTTGTCATTGTTGTTTGGGATGTTGATGAATTGTGGTGATGAGTCAATGCCAAAGTTTGAAGTGCATCACGAAATGACTCCAATTCAGCCAAACTTGTAAGTTGTTGAGATTATCAATTTTATTTAGAGATAATTGATTTAATACGTATTGTGCAATCAATGCTTTTGAATGGTGTTTGTAGATATGATTGTGGTGTCATTGTTTTGAAGATGATGGAGATTTGGGATGGTTCAAAAAAATTTGATGGGAATACCATGCCTGCATTTACAAATGTAAGTTGGAAGTTGCATATTGTTAAATGTAGGTAGTTGTCATTGATTTTTAAAAGTATTGTTTTAATGTTTCCTATAAATGATTGAGTTAGATATAACATATTTTGTAGGAACAACTTAAAATGATAAGGCAGGACTACATCTGTCAATGGGTTCTAGATGTAGATAACATTGAAAGAGAAAGAGTTGTTCAGCACTTTGGATTGATGCTGACCACTTAGACGTTGCCTAACAGACTTTTGTGCCATGTACATAGGTGGATATGTTAATATGATGCTGCATAAATTTTGATGTCATCAAAGGATGACTGTAATGTTTTGAGAAATTGTTTTTATTATCCTCATTGTAATGTAAGTTGTACAGTACTGTCATTTGCACCAGATTTTAGGAATTAGTTAGTTATGTGAAGATGACATGATATAATTTTTTGATAATATATACATGTCATCCCAGTGGTTCTTTCATGTTTATTGTTTCTGCAATTAATATTGATTTCTGTGTTTTGTTATGACACATTTAACAGTGTTGTAACGTTAAATTACATCAATCCCAATTGTGTTTGATGGTGAGCAATGAAGTTCATATGTTAAACTTTAGTTCATAAAGGACAGTGTAAGTCCCCACCTATTGTGTTCTGACTCCCCTGCAGGTGCAAGGCCTGGGTTACATTAAATTTGGAAGACCTTCACAAAAAATGTTATTGTCATCACAGTTTTTGCTTTAAAAAATTGATGTTGGTTAATTTAAAATTGTTATTTTATACCAAAAAAAATAACTTTGCTCCCCTGTCCGACCACATGAGTACCCACTTGTGTTTGGTGCAGAGTTATGAAGTAAATGGGACTGTATAGTTCGTAAAGGACAATGCAGCTCCCCATGTTTGTATTTAGGACTCCGTACAACGTGCAATACCTTGCGTCGCACTTGCCCATGAATTAACCGTCTACAAAATTATATGTTGTTGTACAAAATAGATAAGGCCGATCCCCATTTCAGAGCACAAAACTCCCCACATGGGTCATAATGCGGGTAATGTGGTTGAGAGGTTGATGTAAGCCCACAGTTTTGAAGTCCTGACTCCCCAGTTCTTTTCACATAAATGATACCATTATTGGACATAAATAAAATTAAACGCTCACCAATTTTAGGTGGGAGGGCAAACTTGAAGGTTGGAAATTCGTTGTGGGCAAACATTGTTCCAATTGTTTTATTTGTACAAAATAGATAAGGCCGATCCCCGTTTCAGAGCACATAACTCCCCACCTGGGTCATAATGCGGGTAATGTGGTTCAGTTGGTGATGTAATCCCACAGTTTTGAAGTCCTGACTCCCCAGTTCTTTTCACATAAATGATACCATTATTGGACATAAATAAAATTAAACGCTCACCAATTTTAGGTGGGAGGGCAAACTTGAAGGTTGGAAATTCGTTGTGGGCAAACATTGTTCCAATTGTTTTATTTGTACAAAATAGATAAGGTCGGTCCCCGTTTCAGAGCACATAACTCCCCACCTGGGTGTTAACGAGCGTAATGTGGTTCAGTTGGTGATGTAATCCTACAGTTTTGAAGTTCTGACTCCCCAGTTCTTTCCACATAAATGATACCATTATTGGACATATATAAAATTAAACGTTCACCAATTTTAGGTGGAAGGGCAAACTTGAAGGTTGGAAATTCGTTGTGGGCAAACATTGTTCCAATTGTTTTATTTGTACAAAATAGATAAGGCTGGTCCCCGTTTCAGAGCACATACTCCCCACCTGGGTGTTAACGCGCGTAATGTGGTTCAGTGGTTGATGTAAGCCCACTGTTTTGAAGTTCTGACTCCCCAGTTCTTTCCACATAAATGATACCATTATTGGACATAAATAAAATTAAACGTTCACCAAATTTAGGTAGCAGGGCAAACTTGAAGGTTGGAAATTCGTTGTGGGCAAACATTGTTCCAATTGTTTTAGTTGTACAAAATAGATAAGGCCGGTCCACGTTTCAGAGCACATAACTCCCCACCTAGGTGTTAATGCGGGTAATGTGGTTCAATGGTTGATGTAAGCCCACAGTTTTGAAGTCCTGACTCCCCAGTTCTTTCCACATAAATGATACCATTATTGGACATAAATAAAATTAAACGTTCACCAATTTTAGGTAGGAGGGCAAACTTGAAGGTTGGAAATTCGTTGTGGGCAAACATTGTTCCAATTGGTTTATTTGTACAAAATAGATAAGGCCGATCCACGTTTCAGAGCACATAACTCCCCACCTGGGTGTTAATGCGGGTAATGTGGTTCAATGGTTGATGTAAGCCCACAGTTTTGAAGTACTGACTCTCCAGTTCTTTCCACATAATTGATATCATTATTGGACATAAAATTAAACTTGCACCAAAAATAGGTAGGAGGGCAGACTTGGAAGTTGGAAATGCAGATGTATTTTTAAACAAAATAAATTATGAGGCTCCCCACGTAATTCCACATAAGTTCCCATGTACGTTTCATTCTTATTGATCGAGTTCAGCGTTGATCCCGTCGTTCCTGAAATGCATAATAAGTCCACATATTTGAAGTCATCACTCTCCACATAGTTGGACTCAATTGTTGAAAAATATTGCTGAGTACATAATGTTGCAGCTATTTCTGAGTACAAAATAAATAACGATGGTCTCCCTCTGAGAGGACATAAGTTCCCACCTAATTCTTATGGCTGGTTATTAGGTTCAGTGGTTAATATTTTGTTCGTAAATAACACTCTCAGTCCAAAAATTTTAAGTCCTAACTCCCCACGAACATGTAATGATGGGACATGAAGTTGAATGCTCAATTTGTCCTTCGTAAATTACAGTGTAAGTCCACAAAGTTGAAGGTAGGTATAGTCCTTATATTTGCATATGACCTCCACACCTCAGCCCACATTACTCCCCATGTAGGTATAGTCCTTATATTTGCACCGTCAGTTTGCACTGTGTTTAGAAATTGTGGTTAATGTGTTCATAATCAAATATCCCAGTTCACAGACCTGAGATCGCAACTCCCCACCTGGAATGACTGATTATTTTTTTCACATCATGCATTCAATAATGTACATACATGTACCCACATTTAACAGCATCACTCCCCACGTTCCTATTGACCTCAGTTTTCATCGTCTGTTTTTCAGTGAACACATGCAAGGACCTCTAAACACACATTTCATGAACGAAAAAAACAAAGTTAAATCCGGAATTTAGTTACACAATTATATAACAAAATAGAAATGCGTTTAACGCAAACAACCATATGGATTCATAAAAAAAAGTACATGGGTTACACCAAGTTAATAGATTCAACAACATCACAGAAACATTCGTTAATAAATACATCTATTATAGGTTCTGTTTCACTGTGATCAACTTCAAACAGCAATGTGTCTCCTTCCTTCAACCCATGCTCTGTGCAGAACTGCCTCCATCCCAT
>Ga0214543_1007047_pt1 | contig 19561 bp, 9 predicted proteins | sample CNSS2metaG_FD_160094 | JGI IMG/M metagenome (GOLD analysis project Ga0214543, IMG submission 160094) | Root nodule microbial communities from cowpea collected in UCLA plant growth center, Los Angeles, California, USA - CNSS2 | ecosystem: Host-associated > Plants > Roots > Nodule | place: USA...
ATATATATATATTAACTGACCAGAACTAATGTAAGCCCCGTTATTTTAGCTTTATAAATGTTTGGGTCTGGCCTTTTTATGGGTCCAAAGCCAACCCATTAGGGGACCTCTAGAAACCCCCCCAACCAGCCTCACTCACTCTCACTTTACTCTTTTCCAGAACTGTTCCTCTCCCTCACTCTCTTTACTGAAGCAGAAGCTCTATTAGGGCACATCCAGTTTCCCCCTTGGAGTGAATCGAAACCACATCTGCATAAGTAGAAATTGAAGCTCAAGCTCATTTATGGTTCCTTCTCCTCTTAAGCTTGATTTCGTGTTGGTCCCAATCACAATCTCTTTTTGTTCTTGTTTGCTATGTTTCCAGCTTCTTAAAGCTGCATCTGGTCTTGGAACTCCTACTACATGTTCTCTTTTCCTCAAGCTCAACTTTACTCAAGGTAAGGGAAGCTAGGTCCTTTTTTATGTTTTGAAGTATGTGGTTTGTTTCCGCTTCTGTTTTATGCTTAAAATGATTTGAAACACTCGTATATGAATGAACTGTATGGATGTGCTTGGTTGTTTCTGGTGTTGCATGCGTGAAACAGTGAGGGAGAGCTCAAGCGAGGGACTTTTGTTTTGGGCAAAGAGTGACCTCGCTCAAGCGAGTAGGTCTCTCCCAAGCGAGAGCTCGCAGAGTGCCACTGTTAACGGGCTCGCTCAGACGAGAGAGCCTAGCTTAAGCGAGACAGTCCTTGTCGCTTAGGCGAAGGCTTCTAGCCTAAGCGAGAATAGTGCAGGTTTGTATTTTATCTTCCTAATTAAGTTGTGGTTGGTTGTTTACCGTGAAAAAGCATGAAGTATGTCAGAAAGCATGTGTTATTTGATTTGTATGAACTGAAATTTGGTGTGTTTAGATTGATTATGGCATGGAATTGTTGGTTAGTGGTGTTTGGCATGAGAATTGGATTTTTTAGGTAAAAGTGGTGGTTATGGTATGAGGAACATGAATTTAGTGTGAGATAGACGTAATTCCATGAGTCTCGTGGGAAGATCTCATGGTGGTTTGTAGTGTATATAATTAAGATAAGGATTCAAGTAAGGATCACATCCCAAAGCTCTAAAGGATCAGTTAGTCTCACGTAGAGCAAATTGGTCCAAGTGGTAAGAGTAGTGGGAGGCCCTAGTCTTTGACAAGATAATGGTCTTAGATGCTTGAAGGCTAACCTTGTGTGTGGTAGGGTGAAACCCATTGACAATGGCTTTGTAGAGCAGTAGATGTCACCACAAGTGCAAGCGTCTAGTGAATTCGATCTTATTATATGTATCCAGATAATTGAGTCATAGTGTCATGCTTGTTTGCTATCACATGTTGAATGCCTATTATGTTGCTTGTTTAATGAATTGTCTAATACTGCTTGCTACATGCCATGTTAAAAATCTTTTTCACTAGTTTACCCTTTGATAACTCAATTTCTATACCTTCATATTGAAGCTATTTGCACTCACTTGCCATTTTAGTTTCCGTTATCTTTCAATCTTAGCTTAAAAATGTGATATTTTAAAGTTGTCTTCAAAAGCTGCAGTATCGCCTGGCGGTATTTATTACCGCCCGGCGCATCTTAAAGGATCATTTTCCACTGTCACATTCGCGCCTGGCGCTATCCTTCTTCTGCTAGGCGCTGGCAGAAAAACGCTGATTTTTCAGCACTGACCTTTGCTGCTTGTTGTGATCATAACTTTCTCTACAGGTGTCCAAATGAGTTGGTTCTTGTTGCGTTGGATTCTACACTCAAAGAGCTTTAATCGAAGTGGTAGAACGCAATTTTTGGAATTTTTTGCGAGATGCAGTTTACTCTGGAAGATGGCAGCAGTTACAAAGGCAAAAACCACCTTATGTTTTCGTTGAAAATTTGGTGCATTTAGCAAAGCCTTGAAGCAGACCCTTTCTTCACCTAACGGGCTTCTTCTCTGCACATGGAATAGCCCAAAAAGGGAGCTGATCTAGGGTTGGCCATCATTGCCACATCAGCAGACAAAACAGAAGAAAATTCTGTTTGGACTGGCAGCACACACACTGAAAAAGTAGGATCAGCTTTTGGCAGCTTTTGGACAGAAGGCTGTTGGGGAATTTGGGGAGGCAATTTCGGTGCAAAGAGGAGTGTGGGCTGGAATCTGAAGAAAGAATAGGAGGAATAGAGAGAGCAGGGGAGCGCTCAAGTTTTTTTTAGGGGTTCTATGGGATTTTCAATAGAATGCTAAATTTTGCACATTTCTATAGGACTGATATTTTTGGATTGGTTTTTACTGGAAAAAACTATGAAGATCATGGTACTGTTTTATTGCTTTGAGGGTATTATGCATTGAATACTTCTTCGTTAGTGGCTTGTGTTTTCATCATTCAACAATGCAAACTCACTCAACTTGTTCAAACTAACATGTTTTTGTTGTCCCAAATCTGCTATCATCTTTCAGTGATCAGTTTGCACTTGTAACAGCCTAGGATTCACTTATTCATGCATATCAACTTGTACTTGTGTGAAGCTTATCTTGCATTCATTTTTAGCATCATTTACGGTCCACTATTATTGCTCAATTCTGTTTCTGCATTCATGCATTTATGTTGCTGCAAGCTCTAATTTCTCTGCTGCCATATTCTTCCAGTTTTAGTTTTTATTTTTTTTAAAACAACAACAAGATTAATGTTGTATGTGTAGGGGTTGTATTCTCAATAGTTTGAGCGTGGCTGCATTTGACTGAATTGCAGCTACGCATTCACACATGCTTTAGTTCATCTAGGTTCACTTTCACTCTCTTTTTAGATCTAATGCACCATCCACCATTCCCATTCAGATTCCATATCACATCATGCATTCTGCATTGCATTTATTCTTGTCATGGCATACTCTTAATTCAACTTACATTCTTGCATGTAGTTTAGTTTAGTTTGTGGAGTTAATCTTTAGTCTTGAGTTATTTCTTTTTGTTTGAATTAAATGTGTAATAGTCTAGTATTTTAAATGAATTTAGTTTTCTTAGTTTAGCACCTTTTAATTGCTTTTATTTCAGTTTCATTATCTATCTTTTATGCTTAAAAAAAAATCCCCCAAAAACATGTATCTAGCATTCAATCCACTCATTGCATTGGTTCCGTCCTTGGACTGACCTGAGTTAATCCTTATACTGCATTAGTAAAGGTTGATTAATTCAGTTTGTTTGGGATAGTTTAGGCGACAAAAGCTGTCTACCACCCTTTCATCTCTGTCTGTTCTTTGCTTTGCTTTCTCTTTTGCAACGATCACCTTATTGGTGGGAGAAGACGGGGAAAAACTTGGAGGTAGATCTGATGGTGGTGACGTTGTTGTCTAGGTTAGAGTATGTTAGTTGTGGCTCTTATGAGCAGTCTTAAGGTCTTGGTGCCTTTGTAATTTCTTGCTCTAGGAGCAACCCTTTTGCAAACTGTTAAACTCTTTAATTATGTTTTGTACGACATCCTAGTGCGCCTTGGTTAGCTTTCCTAAGTATGTTTATGGATGACTGTACTGGTGAATCTTCCTATATTGTTCATCTGGTTGCTCTTTTAATATTATGATTTTGTGATGTTTTATTACGTAGATTTATTCTATTTAAAATAAATGTGACAAATAATTTTTAATACAAATTTTAAGATAATTATTATCGTTCATGTTTAATATTTTTCTTTCTCTTATCTTTCAAAATGTCTTTTAAAAGTAAAATCATGACGAAATTCTACATTAGATTTGGGAGTTCTACCGTGGATCAAAACAATTAGGGTTAAATATGTTTTTGGTCCCTCAACTATTAGTGAAAATTAGAATTAGTCTCTATTTGAAACTTTGGCCCAATTTAGTCCCCCAACTTCATAACTGTATGAATTTAGTCCTTTCAAGCAAAAACTTTTTAAGTTGATTTAACGTTTCAAACGAATTTCATGATAACATTTGAGATGTTTACACCGTTTGACACATTTTTGCTTTAATATTAGCTAAAAAAATCATGAAACGCATTTGAAACGTCAAATAAACTTAACAAAATTTTGTTAAAAGAACTAAATTCACGCAATTTTGAAATTGAGGAATTAAATTGGGCCTAAGTTTCGAAGAGAAACTAATTCTAATTTTCAATAAAAGTTGAAGGACAAAAAACATATTTAATCCAAACAATTATAATAATTAATAATTTTTTCATATATAATAGTCAATAATTCGATGATAATATGAATTTTTAACATTTTAATTTACACTATTATATATTTACAAGTCACACAATTATTTTGTATAGTTTTTCTTATCTTTCTACTCAAAGGGCATCCCCTAATTCTATAGATGCGAGTTACTCCCCTTTCAATATTTTTTTGTTTTTTACATTGTTTAAAAAAAATTCTTAAAATATTATAATTATTGAAATATTTTATATGAATACCCTTAATTAATATCTTACACTTAAAAAAAAGAAGAAGAAACAATAGTGTCATATATCACTCCTTCCGCTGTAAAAAACATCAAATAGAACACGAAACAGCATTCATATTCAAATTAAAACCCGCTAATAACTGTATTTGTTTCTTCGTTTTTCTTCTGCTGCAGTTTCTCTCTACTCACTTCAGTACTCACAGTAGAGGCTGAAGCTTTCTTTCACAAAACCAAAATCTAGGGTTAGGGTTTTCGTTGTCGTGCAGAGCCATGGAAGCCGCAGTGGTCGACCCCGGTTCCAGCCTCCTCAAAGCCGGTTTTGCAATTCCCGATCAAACTCCCGCCATGGTGCGGAGTGAATTCTCGCCTGAAAATCCATTTTCCATTTTGCTTCTAATTTCATTTCTCAACAAACATTATAGAATTTGTGTTAATTTTGTGTCTTCCGCCAATGTGTGCCCCCTAATTGTGGCTCTTTTGGTTCAGATAATTCCCACTCAGATGAAGCGAATGCTCGATGATGGGTCAGTGACCGATAACCCAACAGTCGACGACGTTGCCGTCGATCCGGTTTACCGAGGTTATGTCAGAGATTGGGATGCCATGGAAGATTTGCTACATTATGTATTGTATACTGGCCTTGGATGGGAAATTGGCAATGAAGGGCAGATACTCTTCACAGATCCACTTTGTACTCCAAAGGTTTCACTTTAGAAGTTTATGCATTTATTTGTCATTACAAAATATTGCTGATTTAAAAATGTCCCGTTTTGTTGACACTATTTTCAGCTTGTCTGGGATTATATGCCTCATTGAGCACTTGTTAACTATTTTTGGCCCTGTTTGGGTGATTTTATGTTTGACTCAGTTGGATAATTAAAGCTTATGAAAACAGTGGATTACGGCAGCTGTTTCTATGATTAGTCCTTTGAATTTTCTGTATAGAATTTTGCAAATTTCATTCCTACAACAGCATTTCTTGAAGCGTTTATTACTATTTTGCTTATTTTAGGCTTGTCGTAGGTATGGCAGTGGCTTATTTAACAAGCATAATTTGAGCAAGTACCTACATACGCCTTTTTCATCCTAATATGGTCGTATTGTGTTACTATTTTTCTTATTTTAGGCTTGTCGTAGGTATGGCAGTGGCTTATTTAACAAGCTTAATTTGAACAAGTACCTACGTACGCCTTTTTCATCCTAATAGGGTCGTAATGCGTCTCTGGAGTATATGCATGTTTGCTGGTGTACTCCTCGAGTTGCCTTCCTTAGTTAATAAAAATTAAGCATGTACTCTTTTGGAATTTTGGTGCCATCTTTTGTGTGTATATTTACGTTTTGGTCGTAGTTCAGGGTTTTTGCTGGTCTTTTGCTATTTTTCTTCTATTTTGCCTTCAAAATACACCTATTCTTGTATATTAAAGAAGTTTTCAAAATATTTTAAAACATCAAAGTTAGTGTACATTAATGTGTTTTGAAGGCACAACACCAAAATCCCAAGAGAAAATCCAAATTCTTAATGTCTGAGAAAAAATTGCATTTCTGGTTTATGATTTTGTTCAACTACATAATAAGCATTCTATATGATGAAGCATCTGTTTGGATAAACTCCTCCAAAAACACTTAAAAAAAAAGAAAATTAAAAAAAAAAAAAAATTAGTTTCTTCATAAGTTAAAATCAGTTTATTTATAAGTTAATTTGTAGAAGTTCCCTTATATTTTCTTGTGTAAAAGATGGTTTTTAGCTTATTTTTTCAAGTATAGTTACTCTACAATATATGTAGTTTTCTTTTTTATTTCTGTACAGCAGTAGTATAGGTATTACTGTAACTGAAGCAGTACAGCTGTCTCTTCTAACATCTTAAGTATCTCTGAATTATATAGGTTAGGTTTGTTACAGGTTAGTTAGAGCTCTCTATATACTTGATTCTATTCAGTTAGGTTTGTTACAGATTATTTAGCTATATACTCTTCATTGTACCGAATTTCACTTGGGTTAAAAATTCATTTTACATTAATTTCAAATCTCATTCATCCTCTCTCAACCTTAATATTATTAATAAAATAATTTTGACTCATGGAGAAGTTTATTTAATTTTTTTCTTATTTTCTCTGAAAAGTGTTTGTGGAAAAGTTTATCCAAACATGCCCATAATCCATTAGACTTTCCTTGAAATAAAAATTGAAGGTTTACAAGTTTGTAGTACTCTTTAATTTAACTTTTCTTTGTTTTTTTATTAACAGATGTATATATTACTCTTTAATAGATATATGCATTATTGTTTTCCAGGCTAACAAGGAACAATTAGTGCAACTAATGTTTGAAACATTCAACATATCAGGGTTTTATGCTTCTGAACAAGCGGTGCTGTCACTATATGCTGTAGGACGTATCTCTGGATGCACAGTTGACATTGGTCATGGAAAAATAGGTATCCATATCTGAAAGAATGGGAATTCTAGTATTTTTTTATTGTATAATTAAAAACTACGAAAAAAGATGGTTTATTTGATTTGCTTGCTGTAAATCAAGTTGTCTAATTTAAATGTGGGTGTATATGTTATCTCTATCACACATTCATATGATATTTGTGCCCCAACAACTCTATGGTGGGTGACTAGAAACCTGTTCTAGTCAAATCTCTGTATTATTGCAGAAGAGTAAAATAAAAATAATGTATAGCTGTCGGTGGTCAAATATAAATTACCTAGGACTATGTCAGATCTTGAAAGCCAAAAGAGTCAAAAGGATGACTTAAAAATTGAACTATTGCCTGCAATTGCATATTCATTTTACCTTGCTTTTCTACGTGCCATCTTTGGTGATGTAATAAATATTTTATGTGCTATGATGCTATCTAAGAGCATGAGTAGAAAGCTTAATGTTTCTCTTTCAATATCTGAGCTTACTAATTGTCCACAACTTGATCTTTTTGGCTTGCCTAATCAGATATTGCACCAGTGATTGAGGGTGCTGTTAACCACATTGCCTCAAGAAGATTTGAGTTTGGAGGTACTGATCTAACTTCTTTCCTTGCTCAAGAACTTGGCAAATCCAATCCGCGAGTGAATCTCAACATCTCTGACGTTGAGAAAATAAAACAGCTATACTCATGCTGTGCTGAAGATGAATTAGCTTATCAGCAGACTCTAGATTCTTGCCCAGTGGAGACACATACCCTTCCTGATGGACAGGCATGTCTCTTTGTTCCTCCATCTAATAGTTTTTTTCATTTACTTATGTTATGCCTGTTCCTAACTAACGTATTTAGTCAGTTCTTCAATCAAGTTTGTTTTACTTTAGATTTTACAATCTCAGCACGAATGCAAAGCAAAGAAAATTGAAAGGTGGGTTAAAGAATTGTTTGTGTTAGGACTTAAGCATAAGAGGAGAGTCCAACCCAAAAGACTAGTTCAAGGTGGGAGAACTTAAAGACTTGAGTACCATATGAAGTAGTTTATCTTACTCAATGTGAGACACCTAACATTACTAATCCCTTTAAGGGCTGACATCCATGGCAGCTTCACTCTATTGACATTGACCCACTGGTAGCTCTTTTCTCCTTGATCGCTGCACTCATCTTTTAGTGTTCAATTTGCACCTTAATTAAGCCTGGAGAGTCCTTTCTGTAACCTAACTCTCAATGAAATCACCAATTGTTAGGATTTAAGCACAAGAGGAGAACCCAACCCAAAAGACTAGTCCACTATATGGGTGGGAGAACATCAAGTCTCAAGTACTACATCAAGTGGTTTATCCATTTATCCAATGAAAGAGTAGGGCTTATTTGAGAATTGGGATTGTTCACCTGTTCTTAATTTAAACAAAGGCAGAAGGGAGAAGATAGATCACATTTGTTACCTTAGGAAAGCTTCTGTTTTAATTCCATAACAATGTTAAATTCGATCTGACTGGTCACATTAAATTTCTTTTCTTTTTCTTTTTTGTTGCAATGCATATGAACTAGTCATTTGGCTTGTACTTTAGTTGGCTGAAGTCTAAAAACCTTGCTCACACATTGGTTATTGTATTACATCGATAAGGTTATAGGAGATTATCATTGAAATATTTAAACTGAAGATTCTTGTGGGTCTAAATGTATTTCTTCTTTAGATGACATTAATCTAATATGGATGATTGAATGCATGCATTGTATCTTTTAGTTCATAGAAAGATTCTGAGAGATTTTTTGTTACCTGATAGAAACTGGTAGTATATAGATCAAATTCTAGGAGAACAACTTCTTTACAGTAGAGCATTATACTCAAGCTCTGAAAAATAATTAAATGAAGGAAAACAGAAAAAAAGAAACAATACACAAAAGAATATATTAGCCAGACCTTCAGGATGCAGCCTTTGTCTCCAAGGAAAATGCCTAACCTAGTTTCTGTTGCCCCTTTGGTACCCTCTCCTATCCTATAAACACATCCTCTCTATAATACATATTGTGCCTTCTGGTTTTTCATTTCCATGCTTAGCCCATTTGTTCCCACCAACATCACCGTATCTATTTTCCAAAGGATGTGCTGAATGAGACTAGAAACATCTATATTTATGCTTTTAGCAAGTGGTAGGGATTTGTTGGTTTTACACTTGTTGAATGTTATGATCATAGAGATGGTCAGAATGGCTTGAACGTTTTACCATGGTTGGGCTTGTTAAGTTTTAGATGAAAAAGCAGAACCAAATTGAAATTATCTGAAAAAGGACTCTAATTCAGATATAAACCATGACAGTTACTAGTTTAACCCATAACATGTGGATACAATTGTTCTCCTGAGAACTTGGTAGTTTGAACTTCAAAAATCAATAAAAGTGCATATTCTACATATTAAAATGCTGCATAAACACTGATATGACAATTTGATGTGTTTCCACATAAGGCTGAGCGGCTGAACAGAGATGCAAAGTTTAGTAGTAGTGATTGATGGTGATGCAATATTACTCAAGGATTCAAGGTTGAACAATAACCATGCATGGATTAACAAAATGCAAGGCTGAGTCTCTACTGAAAACTTGGAACAGTTGAACTGCAGTGATGGTGGTGGCTTTGAATGGTTGAACAATGGCGGGGAATCCTTTGAACTATTGAGTCAAGGTGGTAGGTAGGGGCTTCAAACTGTTGAATGGGGTGGTGGCAGATCTGAATGGGAACAATGACTTTATACCACGCAGCAGAAGCTCATCACACTAAGAATAACAGAAAAGTTAGATGTTAGGAGCCCGTTTAGTTGAATGCAGGAACTAGGAAGAAGATAATTTTTCTGAAATATTCAACTGAATGCTATTTGATTAGCTGATATATACCAGAATAAGGAGTCTAGCCTCAATAAGTATTATTGAATGAGAAACAAAGAAATAAGTACATATACAAATCAATCATCTGAGCAACATCTCCTCAGAAGAAATTCACAGGAACACCACCTCTAATTGACTACCCTATGTCCTTGTCTATTTTGTTTAGAATAATGTCTCCTAATGGCAGGTCTTTCTTGTTGCTGACCTACAAATATAACTCTCTCTGAGTCCATGGTATGAAATTGGTTGCCAGATACAGTTTAGTAGTTTCTTTTCCTATCTGGTTTATTTTGCTTACATGCACTACCTATGACTGCCATGTTAGTATAACTCTCTACTTTAGCGTGTACTCTCTCATTCTTACTTTGGGTCTTCTACATTTTATGACTTGTTCGAACCCTAATTTTCAAATTTGTATAGGTCATTAAAATTGGAAGAGAAAGGTATACCATTGGTGAAGCTTTGTTTCAGCCATGTCTATTGGGTTTAGAGGCTCATGGCATTGTTGACCAGCTTGTTCGTACTATTTCAAATGTGTCATCTGATAATCATCGCCAACTTCTTGAAAATACTGTGGTTTGTGGTGGCACTTCCTCTATGACCGGTAAACAATTATTTCATTAGCTCTGCTGAATCTAGTATGCAAGATCCTATGTTTTCTTTTTCCTTAATATGAGTACAACAGAACTAATCACAGGCCTTGCTTCTCTGTATATTTCACTCGAGGGAGGAATGCAATTTTCCCTAATTATAATGTTATATAATATGGTTATATATACTATGAAAAATCATATGGAAAAAATGATTAAATATAACTATTAAAATATAAAAAACATTGTTCCTCTTCATCATACGAAACAAACATCATATAGCATATAGAATATTACAGTAAAAATTTAGTTTAATTATAATTTTACTCTAAAATTTAATGGGGAGTTTGTTGCTGCTTTTTGAAATTTATAAAAAAAACTTGTTTTTAGTCTTTTTTTCTCAAGCTTTTTCTACCAAAATGTCATTAGAATGAAAACTTTGAAAGGAAGATAAACATGCAGTAGGTTATCATGTAAACAACTTATAATTTGTTAGTTATATAAGTGAAATAATTAGCAGTGATATTCGAGGTAAAAAAGAACTAAAACAAGCTTTTTCCAACTTATTGGAGTTAAAATGATTAATTCTAAATCTGGGGAACTAAAAACAAGCTTATCTCAAATTTGAGACTAAAAACATTTGTACATTAAATTTATTTTGTTCCTTCCCATACCGATGTGTATGAAACGATGAACAACACTTTCTATTATTGTACATTCATCACCAAATAGTAGACAGAACAAAAACTTCATCTTGTAACTCAACTTTTCTTGTGCTGTTCCGTATCTATTGTTCCTTGTGCATAAAATGCTGTTTCTACTGCATTGTTCAATAACTTCTTTGCATTTAGTTGCGTACGGAATTAAGTTTTCTCTGATTAATAAGGAAACAAATGTGTTAGATGTCAATTTGTTCAGTATCATGACTAGAGGAGGGTTATTTTCAGCAATCTGATAGCTTTTTATGAGAAAGCTAACCACCAACGTTGCTTCTTACTGTAGGTTTTGAGGAAAGATTTCAGAAGGAATCTAGCCTAAGTTCATCTGCTATTCGACCTACCCTAGTAAAGGTAATTCTTTTGTCAAGTAAACAATCTGACAAGCACGTCTCATTGACATCATATTTATGTTAATTAAAGTATTTAACCATTGAAAGAATTTGTTTCATTTTTGTGGTCACTAATTCTTGAAATCTGGTGCGTAATGAAATATGGGATCCAGGTCTAATCTTTATAATAGTTCATTGTTATCCTATACTTTTGTCCATAAACTTTATATCGTTATCCATGTTCTAATTTATGTTTCCTCTGACGGGTAATCTCTGGCGTATTGCAGCCTCCAGAATACATGCCAGAAAATTTAACCGTGTACTCTGCATGGGTGGGAGGTGCCATACTTGCCAAAGTAGTTTTTCCTCAAAATCAACATGTAACTAAGGCAGACTATGATGAAACTGGGCCTTCCATTGTTCACAGGAAATGCTTTTGATGGGATTCAACTGCACAATCTTCGCAAACAGCCAGTTCCTTTACACTTATATAAGCACATGTGGATAGGCCTTCATTTGACTTTAGATAATTCTAGACTTGCAAGAAGTCTAGGTGCTCGCCTGATTTTAAAAATTGTAGTGGATATTCATTAACAAAATGCAATCATATTTCCATGTTTAGGTGTATTGGCACCACAGGTAGATGACTTCAGTAAAACCTTGCTCTGCCAAAATCATGTATACTGCAGCAGTAGCGGCTTGCATATCTTTGAGCGATCCTGCGAAATATTCAGTTTGGTCAGTGATCTCTACTTACAGATTTACTGCACCCTTCATATGACTAATTATTACTTACTCCTTAGATTTGCTTGCAATGTTCTTTTGTTGATATAATTTTTAAAACAGCAATGCGAAAGTTAATGACACATTTTAAAATATATAACAATGAAATAATAAAATTAAAAACCAGTATAGGTATAAAAAGCAGTTTGAGTATGCAAGAGTGAAGAATAATTGTAACTCAACTTTACCAATGGGGACAGCAAATAAGATTAGAACTATAGTGGCAATAAGCCTAGTGTACCTATGATTTTAATACTACTAGTACTGTGAAACGGCTGGTAGATTCTATTTCTTTGGCATGAAACCTATACCCTTGAACATGCATGTACAAGCTGATTCCATTTAGACGACGAATATTTGGTAAATGGGCTATATATGGTTATGCCGAGGGTAAAATACTTAATGTGTAGTGTTGATCCTTCTATCTTCAATGCCAACAACTCATGTTCTTTTCTAGGTTCATGTCTCCTACACATTAAAAAATATATATATTTATGGACACACGTATGTGTGTGTGATTGAAAGAGAGTACAAAGTGTGCAAAATCGCATAATCCAAATGGATGATTAATATTTAAACTAAGTGACTTATTTTTTACTATCATAGTTGAATAGCAATACATTAAGGCTCACATTCTCACTTTCTAATCACAAATTGTGAGATTTATAATCAATAAATAAAACATAACAAATATAAACTAACAGACATGCTGAAGCACATTTTCATCATAACTCTAGGCACATAAGGTGTAGTAGCTATGTTAAAGTTTGTTACATGTGAACAATATTAATTAATATGACCATAGTTTAACAATATATGTAAAGTACTTTCCTCATGCTATTTCTGTATTGAACACATGGAGGACATATTAATACCTCTGAACATCCTTATCCAAAAGAATTCTATTATGTACTAACTTCCATAGCACAAGAGTTTTAGCAAGTGAAATGGAATTCACTCTCTGGCTTAAGATGCCAGAATCATTCATCCAAAGTTTAACAAAATACTTATTGAGGCTAGGTGGGGATTAAGTTATGCGTGTGTGTATTAGATATTTGCATTTAAAGACTATTAACATATTTTACTATACTTTATAATTGATTTTTGTATGATAAAATGATGTCAACCACTTAAATCGCATGATTTGATATTTTATGTGTAGTTTTATGCTTAACTCAACTCTTATTTCTTTCATATTATATATATATATATATATATATATATATATATATATATATTCTCCAAACATGTTTATGATTAAATAGCTTTAACTTTTGAGTTATATGATGTATGATGTTTGTTGATCATTTTATATTAGAGTAGCATTATTATGCTATGCATGCTGCATCTCTTATAATATTATTCAAGGTGTACTAGTTTTAGGCATCGTTGGAGCACTTCCTTCAACTTGCTATAATATCATTATTTTTTTAACTTGAACATTATTTTATTACTTTAACTTCTAACTATTAATTGCTCTCTTTATTTTCTGTTCCAAGTCATGTCTTTTGCAACTGAATTTGTTCCAAGTTTTATTTTCATCCTTTTCCTTAACTCAAAATCTTAATGAGATGTGTTAAGATAGTGATTCTGCCATCAACTGGGAATAAAAAAAAAATGCTTCATACTCTCCTGCTGAAAGGGTTCCACATGCTTGTTAATAGTTTGGTTTAGAGTTTCAAATTCACGTTTTGAAATTACTAAAATTAGTTTCAATTTAAACGCAAATCTTGATTTCGTATTTCATTTGATTTAATATCAAATGGGAAAAAATAATAGATAGATGGTACAAAATGGAAGCAGAGGAACAGTAATTTCAGTATCTAAAATTTACACTGCTAGAAAATTTAGAAAAAAATTTCTGACACCATTTGATACTTTTGTAACGGTAAAATGTCATAAAAAGTAATTTTTTGTATTTTTAAATAAAAAGAGAGTGAAAACTAGTAAAGTTAGTGTTAATGTGAGTAAAAATAATTTTGGGTGTCAAATTACAATTATCCAAAACTTTAATCCTTAAAAAAAATAGATAAAATTTACACCACCAATTAATTTTATCCCATTTTAAAATATGTAATATTTTTAATCTTTCAATTTTTTTAGATAATACTTTATTAAAAGGTGAAAATCATTTTAAGGAGATTTATTTTAAAATAAGAACATTTATGTATTTTAAAATTGGAAATAAATAAAAAATACAATTTTTATATAACTAACATCAAACTTTAACCATTTTAAAGGGATTGAAAATATGTTTTACGTAAAGGAATCAAATTAGTTTGATTTTAATAAACATGACTTAGTTTGATACCTAATCAGCTTCTCGATTAATGTCTAACATAATTCAATTAGTTAATGCAATAACTATACGTAATTTGATCGTTAATTTAATTTATCTATTTGTCTATCATGTTATTATTTAAATCTTATTCCTGTAGAAAATTAATCTTTACAAATAATCAGTACCCTTAATTCCTTTATGGGAAATTAAATAAGAATAAGATTAGAAATACCATGAGGAGCATTCATTGATAATTCTTTGTTATATTTGTATTTAAGAGAAATCTATAAAGATGATTAGAATTGATAATTGGTTATGTTAATTAATTACGAGTCTGATTAGAAGTGAAAATAACTTTGAAGGATAATCTTATAAATATATTTGTTAAGTCTCTACCGTCTACCAATGTCTAAATTCAAACATTATTTAAAATTAATTAATTTTTCTTATGTAGTAGTTGAGTGCTCATAATATGTGTATAAATTAGTATTTTAGTGTCTACTCTCACAAACTCTTTAACTATATATATAACGTTTGATGTATTAAATGATTTTTGTTACATTTGAAATCTAGATCAAAATTAGGGATGTGAAAAAGTTCATATCCGCGGATAAAACCTGCAACGAGTAAAAAATGAATATTGTAAATAAATATCCGTGAGCAATGAGTATATGTATTTTTTATACTTGCATGTTAATGTGATGAGTACGGATATCATAGTATCTGTATCCATAAATATATGTATCCGTAGATATATGTATCCGTAGATATACGTATCTGTTATACTTTAATTTAAATTTAAAAAATTAAAAAAAACATGATTAAAATATTACTGCATTGATTTTGAATGAGTTAATTTTTATCAATTAGTTTTAAAAAATATTTATTTCTTTGTAAATTATCATTCAACACTATTTAAATGAGTTATTTGGACTTTGTTTAAAATTTATGAATGTTATGTATTGTATTTTATTTGAATTTATGGTTAAAATATGTTGTTAAATATATATATATATATATATATATATATATATATATATATTTGTAAATATTCGCGAGTACCCGTGGATATCCATAGATATCAAAAAAATATGTGAGTATCCGTATAACATATACCTGTACGGATATGGAGATAAGTACAAGATAAATATTGATTCAATGGATAGGGTACGGGGGAGAGTTACAATCCGTATTCTATCTGTCTCGTTGACATCCATAATCAAAGTCATGATACATGAAAGAAGTTTGATACATTAATATTTTAGTGTGTTTAATAGTTTATTGTTTAAAAAAGATTAAATATGTATTTAGTTTGTGAAATTGAAATTCTTCTATATATCCATGTATTTTGATTTCTAAACCGGACATAGGAGAATTCAAAAGTTTAAGTTATATAATGTGTAGAATAAAAAATTTAAACATTATATAAAAAAATAACCTATAAACTTATTTAATTATGATTTTAAAGTAAATGTGATGTTAGATTAAAATCATATTTTATTATTGTGTACTCTATGTCTTCAACATATATTTTACATGACCGTTCCCAATGAGATGTTACTGAATTCTACTATTACCCACAAATTTAATAAGGTTATTGCATTAGTATTAAAATCAATAATAAATATCATACTTGAATCAATTTTGTTAAAATATTTTCACCTTTTTCATAAATACAGAATACCTATTTACAAAGATAGCCAGAACTAATCTGAACTTCTTTTATGTAGTCCAAAATTGATTAAAATTTATAATAATTTTTAAACTAGAAATAATTTCCGAACAAAATGACTCACTTTAAATAACTACATTGAATTAAGTGGTCTTAAGATAACTATAAATTATCACGGAGTTTATCTTTTTTAAATAACACCTTACAAAACATGTTCTAAATAATAGATATTTTTTAAAACCAGTATATTTCTAAAAGAATGGTTCCACAAACATATCAGGTTTTATATATCCATTACAAAAAACAAAAAGATAATTAAGTTGGATAAGATTTAGTATGATTCAAAACTGATAATGATGATGATGTTAGACATATATGTTGGATATGCTCATGAAAGGATCTTCAGTCATTTTCTTCTCACAAAAAAGGAACTAAACTGAATTATGCATACAATTTTATTTTTGACAATGATTGATGATGAAGATTTAGGATCCTAAGGATTCCCCACTCTCATAATTGCTTCTCTCTTCAAGATTTATTTGCTTCCTGTCACAAACAAAAGTAAATGAACAGCACAAACATTATCCTCTTCAAAAGTAAATTGCTTTTATGGAGATTTTAGAAGTGATGTGTATCGTACCTCCATTTTCTTGATGAGTTCTTGAGCTGTGTCTGCTATGAGCACAATTTGGCTTGCAGAGTTTTGTATGAATCCATCTTCCACTCCCTTATCAAATAACCTCAACAAGCTATTGAAATATCCTTCCACATTAAACAACCCCACCTGTGTATACAAATTTCAAATCAAAATTACCAACAATAGAATAAAACACTTTGATCACATAAACAATAATCATACTGGTTTGTCATGTATTCCCAGTTGAGACCAGGCTATCACTTCTACCACTTCTTCCATGGTTCCATAGCCTCCTGAAAACTTCAACTTTTATTATCTTTCAAATCCCAGACTTCACACTGCAATTTCATACCTTTATTTAACATACCAGGAAGTGCTATGAATGCATCTGCATGTTCAAACATGGTTGACTTCCTTTCATGCATGTCTGCAACTCTTTTCACTTCTCCAAAGGTCTCTCCGGACACCTATTTAAAAGTCGGATTTAAACCGTGTTAAGAAGTTAACTTTAAATTTAACTCAATCTTACGCACTTTGTTTTATCTTTAATCGACGTGGAAAAATTATCATAATTATAAAAATATGAAGATAGAAAATGGTACCTCACGAGGCAATAGAGTTTCTGGAATCACTCTGACAAATACAACACAAACGGTTAAAGTCTATGAATTCATAAACGAAACTATATTAATAATGTTAATTAACATCTAATCTAATGTATTTATAAAAGTATACCCAAGAACATGGCAACCTCCATTCAGCACAGTCTGAGAGATCAAACCCATTAGTCCTAAGCTTCCTCCTCCATAAACCAGATCAATTTTCCTCTCAACCTTTCATCATCACAAACCAAAAATTGGTTAGGAATCTAAGTATGAGTCTAAGTTCGATATTGGCCAGAAATTAAGACCTATTAACACATTTTCTTAAGATTTTGGGTTGAAAATGATGTCAATACTTTATGTAATTAGACTTAGATCTCATTGGTGTTCGTTCTCTCCCCAATAAAACCCACTCTATAAACCTAATAAAAACAAGAGGATGCAAAACTCATGAAAGTAGAATAATAGAAAATACCATGAATTTGCCAAGCTCAAGAGCTGCATCACTGAATGCAGACTTGTATCCAGTTCTGCTACCACAGAAAACGCATATTCTTTTGAACCTTCTTTCTTCTTCATTTTCTGCAGATACCTTTCTTTCTGCTTCCATTCTTACAATGTAATCACAAAACAAAAGTACAAGTGTGTGTGAAAGAGAGAAACCAAACACTTACAGTATTTTTATTAGAATTATTTCTTTATGCAGGAAATGAAAATAAGTGACCTATTTTATAGCATTTTCGAGTGTTAAAGTTGGTGTCTCAAAAAAAAAAAAAAAGAAACAATTAATTAACCTACAGTTGGAGCCACTTTGCATGGTTGTGAAACAAACTGAGATGAGTAAAGAAACCATCCTAGAATTGAAAATTACTAGAAAGAAAAAGATTTTTTCACACCATTTCATGACCATTTCACAATTTTTATTAAAAAGTAAAATAATCTTAATAAAAGTTAATTTTTATATTTTTTTAAAAAATAAAATGTGAATAATAAAAAGAGATAGTGTCAAAGGTAATAAAAAAATTGTACTGTCAAAATATCAGATCTTGCTTGTTAATATAGAAAGGGGGTAAAAATGAAAGAAGAAAGTAAAATAACCAAAGTTGGTTGTTTGGAAATTTAATGCAAAAAACATAAGAAAAACGGTGGAACCAATTAGAGCATACTTCAAGCACCATAATCAATTATGAGAATTTATAATAATTTTTTAATTTTAACTATTTGTTCAGTTTCTATTATAGATTTTCTTTAATAGATAAATTTAAAAACTAGTTTAGAGACCAATTTATAATTTTTTATTTATATATAACGATGACTATTTAAATAATTAATAATTTTTTATTTTTATAAATTAATATTTAAATTAATTACTGTAATAACTTACCACTTTTAATACTAAAATTGGTTTATAACAAAACATTACAATGAGATATGAGTTTGTTTTTTAGCAAGTTGTGGAACTTATCTTTTCCTTTATTTTACTGGTGTTGATTTATTGTCAACCCCTATTGTTTTCCATTCAAGTTCTAATTGGTTCAGCAAATGCAAATTTCATTTTCAATCTCATGAATGTGTTTTCCTTGACCATTTTTTCTCTTCCAACACTTTCGCAAGTTAAAAGAATTGTATTAAGAAGGTAAATATATAATTATGCGATCTTATATTAACAATTCAATAATTTAGAAGAAAAAAATGTAGAAAGTGATGAGTTGGCCTAGTTAAGCATCTACCATTCATATGTTGTAACAACTAATTTAAAACTTTTAATCCTTATTATTTATAAAATATTTTGGACCAACAACGCTATGAGTTAAATTAATCTTTAGTTCACAAAATAAATACGTGGCAAGAAAACAATAAGAGAAAATGTTGGGGTTTTTAATAAGAATCAAAGAGAGTTTGAGTATTTACATTGCTTTGGTTCAATGTAGTATATTAATGTATTCAAACAGGTTCACTCCCTCTTTCAAAGATACTCACATTGAAACCCACTACTAAAAATTTTCACATTACATGAGAATTTTCTTACAAATTTGTTAAAAAAATTTACAAAAAAAGACTTTTTCCTGCTATTTTCTCTAATAATTTTAATTGGTAAGTAATTCTTTCGTGGGTAATTATTTTCTATAAAATTATAAAATTCACAAGTATTTCTTACAAAATTTGTTACGAAAAGTGTTTTATACAAAATATTTTGCAAAAAAAATTAACAGCAATTTTCTACAAAAAAAAAAAAAAAA
>Ga0214543_1007049_pt1 | contig 19559 bp, 22 predicted proteins | sample CNSS2metaG_FD_160094 | JGI IMG/M metagenome (GOLD analysis project Ga0214543, IMG submission 160094) | Root nodule microbial communities from cowpea collected in UCLA plant growth center, Los Angeles, California, USA - CNSS2 | ecosystem: Host-associated > Plants > Roots > Nodule | place: USA...
CTTCACCAAAAACCTCCATTGCCTAGAGCTCTTCTTGCTCTTATCTTCATTTCCGCTGCATTTCATCTTCTTTTTGGTGTCTTCCATGGATCTCCTTCCTCTCCTACACCAAGGACGTCCATCACTTGGTGAATCCCATCTTGTGCATATTCAATGTTGAAACATGATTGAGAAGGCCAGTAGACTCCTCAAGCTCTCCTTCCACATCCACACCAAAATGCTCAATGAACTTGGAGATGAGCACCACATATGGGAGCTTGAAATCCGTGAGCCTCTTTGCCTTCATCATGTGATCACGAATTGTGTAGGTCCAGTCCACCATCACCCCATTTTGAATGCAGTACATCACCACTAGATCACCTTCATTCAAAGTAGCATGGTTGCTCCCCCTAGGCATGATGATTTTGGTCACCACCATGGCTAGCAACCTTTCCTCCACACGAAGCCTTCCCACATGGAAATTTCTAGCTTGCTCACCTTGGTTTCTTACACATTGATTGAAGTATTGCACCTTGTTGAACTCATCCACTGCACTAGTTTCACCTTTGCGGACTTGCACACCTCTTTGCCTTAGGCCAGCCACATCCTTCCATGTTTGCTTAGTGATTTCCATCTCCACACCTTTGACGCTTGATTTGAGAACACCATTGCTGAAATTGAGGTTGGCATAGAACACCTTCACCAAATCCGGATACAACTTAACCGAAAGCTCATGGAAAGTCTTCAATTTTTGAGCTTTGAGATGTTGCTCAAGGTTGCCAAAGTTTTCTGCCCTTAGCCATGACATACGAATCACCTTAGGAAGAATGATTTGCTTCCTATTGATCTCAATCAAAAAGGTTTGAATTATGTCTTCATGGCCTTCAAACCATATGTCAAGCCTTCCTTGATTCATGGTATTTGGAGAGGATGAAGTAGGTGGAGTGGAGCTTTCATCATCTGAGGAGGCAGCTCGTGATCTTCTAGGCATGGTGAAAAGTAGGTTTGGCTCTTACTAGCATATGAGAATGCCAATGCATGATGCTTATGCAAGTATTTATAGAATCAGCAAGTTGATTTTCAAAATCAGTCTTTAAATCGTGCAAATTTTCTGGTTTCGATGCAGTACAGGAAATCACAACAATTAAATGTGAGGGGAATCTGAATCAGAGATGCAGTGATGTGTTTCCCATGCGTTTTATGATCAATCCACTCACAAACAGTGCACATCTAATGCATGCACTTTGGAAATCATGTAATTAAAGCACTTTATGGTCAATGCAATCTGAAAAGTTCATTTTAGCTGATGTAATAGTTGTTACAACTGCTGCTATAGTCCAAAAACAGTCATGTGATGCATACTTTTACTGGGTCAATCAATTAAAATCAATTCAAGCAATTCCACATCAGCATAATTGATTTTAACACATTAAAATACAGAGTTAGTCGACTAAAACTGTACCAGAAAACTGATTTTTGGTGTAGTGGCTGTTTTAAATGAAATCTATGTGTTAAATTTGCAGTTTTAGCTAACTAAAAATTTCATATTTCACGAAATTCACACCAGACCAATTTGAATGAAATATATATGTTATTTTGTGAGATTTAGTAGATTGAAACAATTCCAGAACACAGATTATGCAGATTTTGACATTTTAAATGAAATCTATGTGTTGAAATTGTAAATTTAGTTGGCTAAAATACTGGCAGTTTTCAAATTATGCAGATTTCACCACTTTAAATGCAGTAAACACATGATCTAATAAGATTAACAAGTGATAACACTGTCGTCAAGCGATCAAATTAATACTACTTATCTATAACAACTTTAGTATTGTTAAGAAGGTAGCCAAAAAATTAGTATGGGTTAAGTTAACCTTAAGTTGTCTCCCAACGAACACGAAATTGATTTTTAACAAGTTAGTTCTTATAAAACTATACAAAAGAGTGAGTCAAATAAAAATATGAGAGATAAAGATAAAAATATGAAAGGATTAAGATAAACAAAGAAAGAAGTAGAATTGAAAAGATAAAATAATTAAAAAAAAAATAGTAAAGAAAAATAGGTCGATTCCATTACTTTTTCAAAATAGGATTCATCATTGGCTTCCTAAAGATTTATTGTTATTGATTTCTTGTTTAAGACTTCAAATTAATCAATGTAACTTCTCAATTAATTTGTTGGCCTCCTTACTTTTAACCAAAGTAACTTCTCAATCAAAAGCAAGAACTTTGTCGATTAATCTTAGTAAATTTAACTAAAGTAACTTCTCAATTAAATATTACTAATCCTAATCGTGTCCACTCTTTTACCTCTTATATCTAGTAAAAAGTTAATTAACCAAAGTAACTTCTTGATTAATTCTAATCTAAGTTTTCACCTTTAATCAAAGTAACTTCTCAATTATTAGCAAAAACTCATTCAATCATATGAAAGTTTCTAAAATTAATCAACGTAACTTCTCAATTAAAATTTAAAAACCCTTGGACTTATACAATTGCTATGTTATGTAGATTTAACACCGTGCTAACTTGCTACAATGTAAAAATCATTACTTTTACTAAATTAAGAACCAAAAGAGATAGATGAAAATAAATCTCAACAAGAATCAAAAGAACAAACAAATTAATTGATCTAACCTCAGAATCCAATTAAGAAATTACAATGGAATCAACCCAAGAAGTTCAGCACTCTATGAATGCAAAATAAAAATAGAAGAAGAATAGAGAGAGAGAAAGGAAACGAAATTAGGCCCCCCTAAGGGTTCCTAAACTCCGAAGTCCAGAGCTTGTTCTTCTGCTTCTCCCTTGGTCTCTTTATATAGGAATTGGGCTGGGCTTTTCGGTTGCTAAAACCTCTCAAATATCTTTTAAAATAAAGATAAAGATAAATATTCAAAGATATTTAGAGAGATCTAAACTATTTGACAAATATAGTTTGGTTAATAATTTTTGATATAAATAAATAAATTTATTATTTAAACATATCTAATAAATTATTAACATATAATATTTGCATTAATTTTCTCAATAAGCCATTTTTAATCCTATAGTACAAATTTGCAGAGACATCCAAAAATATCAATATTTACAATTAAACCCCTCCTCGTTTGACAAGTCTTTGAACATTTGACCAGATTTGATTATTTGATCAGATTTTGAATGTTTGACCAGATTTGACCATTTGACTGTGCAATGACAGGATGACACATGTCATTCCCTTCCCTCTCCCAAAATTAGGGTTTCCGCTCCCTTTATGGATTATGTCGCAAGTGCAATGGCTGCTGCTGCACTTCCGATCAAGTTGCTGCTACTGGTTCTCCACGGTACTGATGTTGCTGGTTCTTCACGGTACTGATGCAGAACATGGTGGCTCACGGTGGCTTCGCTCCAGCAGCGTTTTCCAGCAAGGATGAAGCAGAGCGTGGTGCGATGGTGGTGTTGCAAGTTTGCGCAGATTACTGGTTTTACTCGTTGTGTGCTCGCGTGATGCTTCTCCGCTACTGTAGGTTCGATCTAGTGTGGACGTCGTGGTGGTGTGCGGGCGCGTTGTTGCAGAGCTCTTCGAAGGTTGTGAAGTTACTGCCATGGCTACTGCAGTTGCGTTCGTGACTGGCGCAGGCATGGAGGTCCTGCTCACGATGGTTTCCGACGAGAAGGTGATGTTGCTTCTAGACTCTCGCAGGGATGCAAGTGGTGGCCGCCGCAAGGTCTGCAGGTGCTTCAATGGAGGTGTTGTGGTGAACGAACTCGCGATGGTGGTGCAGATCTGCGTTCTCGGGAACGGCATGAAAGTGATGACGCTGCTATGGTGGTGCATTTTCCGGCAAGTGGTGGAGGTTTCTAGCGGTGGCGAAACAGTGGCTGCTGGCGTTGGAATGTGAGGCTAGGGTTTCTGGTTTGTGGGAGAGATGGAAGATGATGCGTGGCAGTGTCTAATTGGTGCATATGTGTTTGCAAGGATTAACGCCACGTGGCTTGTTTTGGTTGGCCAATTTTAAAGTTGAGGATTGCCACATGGCTGCATCTAGTTTAAATGAGTTTAAGTGGTAGGAGGGGTGCAACTTAGTGAAAACTAGGGGTGCAAAACAGGCTTTTTGTGGTCCATTTAGAAATAGGAGAGTGTTTAAGTAATGTATGTTGTGCAAAAGTGATTTTTTCAGACCTTGCTGATTTTAGCCTTATTCAAAGGTGTTTGTAACTTTAATTAATTTATTTTCCCACCTTGAATGAGCTTAATCTTAACTTCAGCTCCGTCAACAAACGTTAAAATATCCAAAAATAATTTATGCAGCTAAAAATCACTTTTTAACACATTTTTATCACACAAGCTCAAGTAGCCTAATTGTTAGAATTATCAATTAAATTACTCTTTAAGCACATAAATTCAATTAAATAGCCAAAATTAAACACTGAATGAGGGAAAATATACGTAATAAATTATTAACAAATAATATTTCAATTAATTTTCTCAATAAGCCATTTTTAATCCTATAGTCCATATTTGCAAAGACATCCAAAAATATCAATATTTGCAATTAAAACCCTCCTTGTTTGACCAGTCTTTGAACATTTGACCAGAGTTGATTATTTGACCAGATTTTGAATGTTTGACCAGATTTGAGCATTTGACTGTGCAATGACAGGATGACACATGTCATTCCCTTCCCTCTCCCAAAATTAGGGTTTTCGCTCCCTTCATGGATTATGCCGCGGGTGCAATGGTTGTTGCTGCACTTCTGATCAAGCTGCTGCTGCTGGTTCTTCACGGTACTGATGCAGAACATGGTGGCTCACGGTGGCTTCGCTCTAGCAGCATTTTCCAGCAAGGATGAAGCTGTGCATGGTGCGATGGTGGTGTTGCAAGTTCGCGCAGATCACCGGTTTTGCTTGTTGTGTGCTCGCGTGAGGCTTCTCCGCTGTTGCAGGTCCGATATGGTGTGGACGCCGCGGTGGTGCGGGGGCGCACTGTTGCAGAGCTCTTCGAAGGTGGTGAAGTTACTGCCATGGCTACTGCAGTTGTGTTCATGAATGGCGTAGGCATGGAGGTTCTGCTCACGGTGGTTTCCGGCGAGAAGGTGATGTTGCTTCTGGACTCTCGCAAGGATGCAGGTGGTGGCCGCCGCAAGGTCTACAGGTGCTACCATGGAGGTGTTGCAGTGAACGAACTCGCGATGGTGGTGCAGATCTACGTTCTCGGGAACGACGTGAAGGTGATGGCGCTGCTATGGTGGTGTGTTTTCCGGCAAGTGGTGGAGGTTTCTCGTGGTGGCGGAACAGTGGCTGCCGGCGTTGGAATGTGAGGCTAGGGTTTCTGGTTTGTGGGAGAGATGGAAGATGATGACGTGGCAGTGTCTAATTGGTGCATATGTGTTTGCAAGGATTAATGCCACGTGGCTTGTTTTGGTTGGCCAATTTTAAAAGTTGAGGATTGCCATATGGCAGCATCTGGTTGAAATGGGTTTAAGTGGTAGGAGGGGTGCAACTTAGTAAAAATTGGGGGTGCAAAATAGGTTTTTTGTGGTACATTTGGAAATAGGAGAGTGTTTAAGTAATGTGTGGGGTGCAAAAGTGATTTTTTCAAAACTTGCTGATTTTAGCCTTATTCAAAGGTGTTTGTAACTTTAATTAATTTATTTTCTCACCTTGAATAAGCTTAATCTTAAGTTCAACTGCATCAACAAACGTTAAAATATCAAAAAATAATTTATGCAGCTAAAAATCACTTTTTAACACATTTTTATCACACAAGCTCAAGTAGCATAATTGTTAGAATTATCAATTAAATGACTCTTTAAGCACATAAATTCAATTAAATAGCTAGAATTAAACACTGAATGAGGGCAAAAATACGCTCTCATCAACAAGCCAACCAGATATCAACATACATTCTTCATGTCAAGAATACCTAATTCAGTTCTAAGCTTATTAAATCTATCACGTGCAAGTGATTTAGTGAATAAATCCGCCAATTGATTTTCAGTTTTCACAAACACGATTTCTATATCACCTTTTTCAATATGATCTCTTATGAAATGATGCCTAATTTCAATGTGTTTAGTTTTAGAATGCTGGATTGGATTCTTAGTTAGGTTGATTGCACTTGTATTATCACAATAAAGAGGTACCTTCTCTAGCTTTACACCATAATCCATAAGTTGATGCTTCAACCATATGCTTTGAGCACATGCATGTCCAGCTGCTATGTACTCAGCCTCAACTGTAGAGAGTACTACACATGCTTGCTTCTTGCTATTCCATGAGATTAGGCTTGATCCAAGTAGATGGCATGTGCCACTTGTGCTTTTCTTATCCAATTTGCACCCTGCATAGTTAGAATCTGAAAAACCACTAAGAACAATGTTAGATTCATTAGGATACCATAATCCAACATTAGTTGTCCCTTTTAGATACTTGAGAATCTGTTTTGCAGCTTTGAAGTGTGATTCCTTTGGATTGGATTGAAACCTAGCACACAAGCAAACACCAAATTGTATATTCGGCCTACTAGCAGTTAGATATACCAAGGAACCATCCATAAGGCAGTTTGTAGCAATTGGAGTGGCAGCCTCTTTGCAATCCTCTATTTTGAACTTTTTCAGTAGATCAAAATAGTATTTTGACTGGCTTAAAAATGTCCCAAGCTTCAGTTGCTTCACTTGCAGCCCTAGGAAGTAGGTTAGGTCACCCATCATAGACATCTCAAATTCTCCCTGCATAGCTGCAACAAACTCTTCACACATGGAGTTATTATTTGATCCAAAGATTATATCATCTACATATACTTGAACAAGTATTACATCACTTGCATGCTTTCTAATGAAAAGTGTTTTATCAACAACACCTCTAGCATATCCTTTAGATAAAAGAAAGTTGCTTAACCTCTCATACCACTATCGTGGTGCTTGCTTTAAACCATATAAAGCCTTTTTCAATTTGAAAACATGATTAGGATAGAGGTGATCTTCAAAACCAGGAGGTTGTGATACATACACTTCTTCATTTAAGAAACCATTAAAGAATGCACTTTTCACATCCATTTGTGAAAGTTTGAAATTACATATGCATGCATATGCTAAAAATAACCTCACAACTTCTAGCCTAGCCACAGGTGCATATGTTTCATCAAAATCAATGCCTTCCTCTTGATTATAACCTTTAGCAACTAGCCTAGCCTTATTCCTAACTATATTACCATTTTCATCCATTTTATTCCTAAACACCCATTTTGTACCAATCACATTCATTGCATCAGTTTTAGGAACAAGAAACCATACATCATTTCTAGTGAATTGATTAAGTTCATCTTGCATAGCAACAACCCAATTACTATCACACAATGCATCATTCATATTCTTAGGTTCAATTTGAGAAACAAATGCAACATGTTGAAAGAATGTAAGCGTGCGTCTAGTGGATACTCTTTGTTCTATGTCACCAATTCTGTTGCCCTTTGATAATCCCCTGGGTTCAATCCACTCTTTGGGTAAGTTGTTGTCTACAGCTTTTTCAGTCGACTAAATTTCCTTTTCAACTGACTTATTTCTTGCAGCAGATTTCAATTCTGCAGCAGATTTCTTTTCCAGTGTTGTTTCTTCTTCATCTGCAATCTTAGGCACATGATCTTGCAATTTTGGGTTACTTTCATCAAATATAACATGCATAGATTCTTCCACAGTCATCAATCTCTTATTATAGACTCTATATGCGTGACTTTGTGTAGCATAGCCTAAAAAAAAACCTTCATCCGCTTTTGCATCAAATTTTCCAAGACTTTCTTTGTCATTGTTTAAAATGAAACACTTACATCCAAATACTTTTAGGTGACTTAAAACAGGCCTCCTCCATTTGAAAGGTTCATAGGGTGTTGTTTTCTTCAAAATTGGCCTAATCAACACTCTATTTAAAACATAGCAAGCAATGTTGACTACATCAGCCCAAAAGTACTTAGGTAGGGAATTCTCATTTATCATAGTTCTAGCTAGTTCCTCAAGTGACATATTTTTCCTTTCAACAACACCATTTTTTTGTGGGGTTCTTGGTGCAGAAAAATTATGTTTAATGCCATGTTTTTCACAAAAGTGTTCAAACCTTTCATTTTGGAATTCCCCACCATGGTCACTTCGAATGGACACTATCTTGGAACTCTTTTCATTTTCAAGCATCTTGGCAAGTCTTTTAAAAACATGAAAAGTGTCATTTTTGGCAGCTAAGAACAAAGTCCATGTGTACCTAGAGAAGTCATCTACTGTGACTAATGCATAAAGATTGCCACCAAGGCTCATGGTTCGAGATGGACCAAATAGATCCATGTGAAACATCTCCAAAGGTCTTTCAGTTGAAACAACATTTTTGGGTTTGAAAGAGACCTTGATCTGTTTTCCTTTTTGACATGTTTCACACACTCTATCCTTCTCAAACTTGAGTTTTGGTAGTCCTTCAACCAACTGTTTTTTGTTTAGCCGATTAAAATGTTGCATGTGTATGTGACAAAGTCTCCTATGCCATAACCAAGTGTCATCCTCTTTTGTAAGCAAACAATGGATGCTAAATGATGCATGATGCAGATCAAGTAGATATATATTGTTGACTATTTTTCCTATCAAAACAATTCTACCATGTCCAACATATATCAAGAAATTATTTGGTTCAAACATCACTTTAAAGCCTTTGTCACATAATTGACTTATACTTATCAAATTATGTTTGAGCCCTTCTACCAACAACACATTCTTGATGTTGAAAGAGGATCCATTGCCTATGATTCCATTTCCAAGGATTCTTCCTTTGTTGTTGTCTCCATAGGTTACAAATCCTTATTCTTTCAATTTCAACTTTGCAAATTTGGTCTTATCTCCTGTCATATGCCTTGAGCAGCCACCATCTAGGTACTATAGATCCTTCTTTTCCTGTTTTATGACCTGCAAAACAACATAGTATTACATGGTACCCTTTGATAGTTTGGGTCCAACATGGTTATGCCTTTCTAGATTTTTTTGGGATCCATTTCATAATTCCCTTAGGTACATCATACTTTCTAACATGACAACTCTCAAGAATGACCTTTCTTCATACAATAGTTGCAGGAATGAATGGCATAGCATTTGGCTCACTTTTGGAAAAGAAACTAGAGAACTTCTTGGCTTTCTTTTCATGGATAGGTGTATAACCAAGTCCAGCCTTTCCAAAAACACAATTTTGAGAGCCAAGAACAGCTTCCAAGTTTTCTTTTCCTCTTATGAACTTTGCACATGTTTTCAAAAGATATTTCACTTGATTTTTCAAAGTAGTGCAGTTTTCACAGGGCTTTATAGCCATCTGTTTTTCAAAACAATCGACTGAATTACTGTAAATCATTTCCAAATGTTTGAAATCAGTTTTTAAGTCGACTGTTTCTGATTCTAGTTGGCTAACTCTGTTTTCTAGCCAGCTATTTAATCCTTTTAGTCGATTGTTCATGATAACAATTTTGTTTGCCTCACTATGCAACTCTTCAAAGTCATGCAACAATTGGTAATAGTCATTCTTATCTTTGGATGACAAGGAATTTACTTGGCTTGATGAGGATGATTCATATTCGGCCAGGAGGTATAGGTTTGCTTCCTCACTTCCTTCTTGAGATGAAGTGCTTGTTGATTCACCATTGTCCTCCCAAGCTATGTAGGCACGTCTTTCCTTGCCTTTTCTCCTTTTTCCTATCATCAACCTTCTCCTTCTCTTTCTTAACATTAGGACATTCAATCTTGATATGTCCTTGCTTTCCACAATTATAACATGAGAATTTAGAAGAATTACTTGAATCATTTTGTTTAGAATTGTACCTCCTTTGATTACCTTTGGTGCCTTTCCTCTTGAGATACTTCCCAAACTTCTTGACTAGTAGATTCAAGTTCCTATTGTCACTAGATTCAGCAACCTCTTCCTCAGTTTCATCACTCTTCCTAGAGCTAGCCTTCAAGGCTACAGATTTTACCTTTTTCTCACTTGTTTCAAGCTCACTCAGCCTTTGCATTTCAATCTCATGCTCTCTAAGCTTACCAAACAGTGCAGCTGTTGTGATGATGGATAAATCCATGGATTCAGATATGGAAGTCACCTTTGGTTGCCAATTTCTATCAAGACACTTAACCACTTTGATGTTTAGCTCCTCTTTGTCAAATTCTTTGCCTAGACCCATGAGATGGTTGACTATGTGAGTGAACCTCTTTTGCACTTCAGCTATGGACTCTCCTTTTTGCATCTTGAAAAGCTCATACTCTTGAATCAAGGCATGCTTCCTTGCATTCTTGCATTGGGAGACCCTAAAAAATTCATCCATACTCAAAGATGAAGTGATGATGTTTTTGGCATTGCAATCATATTGAGCTCTTCTCCTTTCGTCATCACTCCATTCACTCCAAGGCTTGTCCACCTGCTTATTTTCAACAACACATTTAGGAGTATATGGTCCATTAACTATTGCATCCCAAATTCCTTTCTCTATAGATTCAATGAAAATTTGCATCCTTATTTTCCAAAACTAATAGTTTAGGCCACAAAACATGTGTGGTCTATGAATAGAGGCATCTTCAGCAAAAGGGAGTTTACTTTCAGCCATTTCAAAAAGATTTTTGATCAACTTGAATACCTTTCAAGAACCTTGCTCTGATACCAATTGTTAGTTTTGAAATGGCAAGTTTAGCCAAGAAGGGGGGGGGGTTGAATTGGCTTTTTAAAACTTTTTCGAAAGCTTAAACTCTTTTTCAATTGAATCTAATGGACTGGAAAGTTTGTATGTAAATGCAGCAGACCAGTACACTTTCAGTTGATTAAAATATAAAATAGCAGACTAAATTGTTCTTGATGCTATGAAACAGTCGATTAAAAAGACAAATCAGTCGGCTAAAATACTGGAGAATTATGCAAAATTCAGAATTCGCGAATTCAACTCAAATAACAATCTTTTACATACAAGATGTACCACATCTAGCCGGCCTAGCCTGATCATAGTCGTCTACATAGCCCCCAAAGACGCAAATAATCACGATGTGTGAACGAGTAACAGTACCCAACCTAAGCCGTTAAAGGGTAATCGGCCTAAACTGCTAACTTAGGATAACTAAGCAAGAACTTGACAAATTCAGAGCACTACCATCAAGGCCCCTAAGGGCCTACGATAATCGAACTAAGGGACCTGGACTAAGACCTAGGCCCACATACGGCCCAAACAGGGGCCTAACCCATGACGTGGCTAGACATAATTAATAAGCTATAAATATGTGTGGACCCCAGCAATTAAAGGTACGCATTCATTACTCCCTTAATTACGAGATTTGACTTTCTGAGAGTTTTTGCTGACTTGAGCATCAGAGTCTCTTTCGCAGGTAACCCCTGTCGGGTCAAAGCCAGTCTACACCGAGATATCCACAGATGACATATATCAGCCGGGAGGAAACCTATTGAGGAGATTGTGGATTGGGGTAAGGTAACGCTTGTGTCTGACATATCTTATATGTTCTCCGCAGGAACAATTGCCGCCCATCGTGGGGCACGAGATAACACTTTACGGACCAACTCGCATTCTCTCGAAGATGGTTTCTACCCGCAACAGAGCAAGAGTTAACAAGCAAGCTGAAGCAGGTCCTACAACACCTGCTAATAGCACCCCAGACTTGGCCCCTAACCTAGACAGTCAAGCCATGATTGAACAGGAGCTGGCTGATTTGAAGAAACGCAGTGCTAATGAGATAGAGGCACTACGACGGGAGAACTCATGCCTAAGGCGAAAGATTGAGGTCGATCCCACTCAAAAGGGAAAGGCTAAGGAAACATCTGATGTCGTAGGGTCCCCGGCTTTCCAGCCCACCGAAGAAGCGAGTACAATCCTACCCCGCACACCTTCACCACCACTCAACAAACTCCCATCCTCTCAACCCATCATACATACTTCCATCCCACCCTTCCAGGAAACACTGTGGCTCCTACTTTCGCCGCCACCTTGCCCATCACCCACATCCCACCCTATAACATGCCTTCCACCCTACCCACCACCTACATCCCACCCTACAACATGCCTCCCACCCTCCCTACCACCCATATCCCCCCTCACAACTTCACTTCAACTTTTCCCACCCTCGTTCACCATCCCATCCCCCCTCTCCTACTCCCATCCACACAACCTAGACGCCGTCATCCTTTTACCGATTTCATTGCCAACACCCCCTCCCTGCTCAGTGGGAACCTTTAACACTGGAATGCTACACAGGTGAGACCGAGCCAGACGAACACCTCAAGGTCTATATCACCCACGTCACCCTCTACACTTCCAATGACGTTGTTTTCTGCAAGGCCTTTCATACCACCCTTAAAGGCCTTGCCCTCGAATGGTTTACCACCCTTCCACTATACTCCATCGACTACTTCGACACCCTCTCTGACATGTTTACCACTCACATCGCTGGCAGCCGCCCACATCAAACTACAACAATCTCACTTCTCGGCGGCAGACAAGAACAAGACGAGACGCTCCAGGCTTTCATTGACCGTTTCAGAAAGGCTGCCCTTCGCACACCACAACTCAATCAAGAAATGATACTTCAGTGCATGGCACTCACTCTCAAACCCGACCCTTTCGCCAACAACGTCTACCTCCACCGACCCGCATTCATGCATGAGTTGAAACTTCGCGCCGCTGGCTACGTCCGCATGGAGGAGATGCAAACTCTCTATACAAAATTCTGCAATGACTATACACCCTCTGCAGCAAACCCCCCTACACAACCTTCTCGGCCTGACCCAAGAACCCCAAGAACCCCGCTTCACCAGATATGCACCCCTAAACGTTCCTCGATCCCCTCTTATTGACAAAACCCTACAGGCCGACCTCATTCCACCACCACGCAAGACGACCACTCTTCCCAACGCGAACATGACTAAATCTTGCCGCTATCACCGAAACCACGACCACACCACTGATGAATGCAAAGCACTCCAAGACAAGATTGAAGAGTTGGTTCATATTAGCCACTTCCGCCGCTTCATTCGCAGAGATGACCACCCTCCCCGATCCGATCACCGTCCTCGTTCTGACCACCGAAGCCCTCCCCACGATTCTCGCCACGACAAACATCCAAGCCAACCCACTAACTACGACCCCCAACCAGCTCGCATTAATATCACCCCGATCAACCCCCCACTACGCGGCACCATCAACACCATCTCTGGTGGCTTCGCTACTAGCGAATCCACCTTATTTTCCAGAAAAAGACACCTCTGCCATATACAATCCATCAACCATATTACCCACTCCTACCACAGACATCGCATGCCCCCCATAAGCTTCATAGACGACAACTTCCATGGCCTAGATCACCAGCAGGATGACCCCATGGTCATCACAGTTGAGTTGGAAAACTGTGTCGTCAAGAAAGTCCTTATTGACCAAGGCAGTTTCGTCGACATCCTCTACTGGGCAACGTATCATAAACTCCAGCTCCCCAACACCGCCATGGTTCCATACAATGAACCCATATATGGATTCTCAGGGGAAAAGACCTCCACCCGTGGCTACATCGACCTCCATACCGTTTTCAGCGATGGCCCTCAAACCAAGACAATCCTAATCCCTATAATGTCCTCCTCGGCCGACCATCCCTCAACACTCTTGGCGCAGTCGTATCCACACCTCATCTGGCCATGAAATTTCCATCCCCATCCGGTGACATCCTTACCAACCACGACGACCAACGACTCGCACGCGAATGCTACATGGCCAGCCTACGCCCATAACTTCCCTTCCTTCAAACCAACCATATTGAACGACCACCCGGCTCTGACATAGCCTTATCTGGAGATGATATGGACCCCAGAGTAGGCCGGGACGCCCGCCTCGAGCCGATCGAACACACCACACCACTAGAACTCCGTAACGGACGCGCCATCAAACTTGGCACTAGCTTACAACCCGAACAGCGCGACATCCTTATACCCACCCTCATCAACAACACAGACCTTTGTTCCTAGTCAGCCACCGACTTACCTGGCGTTAACCCTCAAGTTGAATCTCACAAACTCTCCATTTACAAGGAGGCCAGATATGACTCTTAGAAAAAATGTAAACTTGGTGAAGAACGTCGATTAGCGGCTAAGGCTAAAGTCGACAAGTTACTTAATGCAGGATTCATCGAAGAGGCCCACTACACCACCTGGCTTTCCAATGTGGTTTTGGTCAAGAAAGCTAACGCAAGTGGCGCATGTGCATCGATTAGACGGATCTTAATAAAGCATGTCTTAGGGACGCCTATCCCTTACCCAACATCGATCGGCTAGTTGACGGTGCAGCCGGTAACAAAGTTCTCAGCTTTCTTGATGCATTCTCTAATTACCACCAGATTCCCATGGCCATATCTGACATGAAAAAATTGCTTTCATTACAGACGATGCCAACTACTTCTACAAAGTCATGCCATTCGGCCTAAAAAACGCAGGAGCAACGTATGAGCGGCTGATGGATAAGATCTTCAGCCACATAATGGGTAAATGTGTCGAGGTATACGTCGATGATATGGTCATCAAATCTCTGAGTCATCAACAGCACGCTCAAGACTTACCCACTATCTTCTCTGCATTACGGCAATACAACCTCCGCCTCAACCCCGAAAAGTGCGTTTTTAGGCATCGATCATGGTAAATTCCTAGGTTTCATGCTTACACAACACAACATAGAAGCTAACCCCAAGAAATGTAATGCCATCATCGAAATGCGAAGCCCCAGCATTGTTAAAGAAGTGAAACGCCTCATTGGCTAACTAACCACCACCTCTCGCTTCCTCCCCAAATTGGCTGAACAAAGCCAACCCATTATTCAACTACGAAAGAAATCGGCCAAGTTCTCGTGGAACGACGAATGTGAACAAATTTTTCAAAAACTAAAAAACACCCTCGCTTCACCACCCATCCTCCATAAGACGGACACTCATCAGCCCTACTCGTTTACATCACTACTACAGAACACACTCTAAGCGTCGCACTGGTTTAGGAGGTCAATGGCACTCAGCACCCTCTATACTTCGTTAGTCAAACCTTGCAGGATCCCGAAAGCAGATACTTGATGGTGGATAAATTAGCCTTATCCCTAGTACACGTAGCGCGACGCCTACACCCCTACTTTCAAAACCACAACATTATCGTCAAAACTGACTACCCCATCAAGAAGATACTCCAGAAACCGGACCTTGCGAGTCGCATGTCCTCTTGGGACGTCGAGTTATCCGAGTTTAACATTCGTTGCGAACCCCACGGCCCCATCAAAGCTCAATGCCTCCTAGACTTTGTCAATAATCTTCAGCGAACCCCTAGAGAGGACCAGTGGACACTTTACGTTGATGGTTCTTCAAACCCAAAAGGGGCAGGTTCCGACATCGTCCTAGAAGGCCCCAACGACATCCTTATCGAAAAATCCCTCCACTTCGCCTTCAGAACATCCAACAACCAAGCCGAATACGAAGTCATCCTCCGGCCTATCCCTCGCCCGCGAAGTCGTTGTCGAATCGCTCACATGCAAAACCAATTCCAAACTTACAGTGGGCCATTTAAATGATGAATTCTAGATCAAAGACCCTACCCTCTTACAATACTATCACCTGGTCCGGAAAGTCATCCAATCCGCTTTTGAACAAGTCTGCATCCAACAATCCCCAGATCTGAAAACGTCAGAGCCGACATGTTGCCCAAACTAGCCAACACTAAGCTAAAAAGCTGCCACTGATCACTCTTACAATAAACGCTATTCGCCCCTTCCATAACAAACACTTGTCATACCCTAACCCAACACCAAGCCGATAATTGGACAACTCCCTACATCCAATACCTCCAAACCGGTAACCCCCCACCTGACGTTGACAAGAGTTGGCTAACGAAAGTCGTCAGGTAGACGATGATAGGCAATGACCTGTACAAACGAGGATATGGCCAACCACTTCTCAAACGCGTCACTACAGAACAAGCTCAGTACATCATTAAAGAATTACTTGAAGGCATATGCAGATATCATTCCAATGCACACACTATGACTACCAGAATCCTTCGCGTCGGTTACTTCTGGCCGACCATGGAGGCCGATTGCCACGCTTTTGTCAAAAGATCCATACCCTGCCAAAAACATGGCAACCTCATCCATCAAAACCGAGAACAACTTCATTCTATACTATCCCCGTGGCCCTTTGCAAAGTGGGGAACGGACATTCTCGGCCCTTTTTCCCGGGAAAAGGCCAAGTAAAATTCCTTATAGTAGTCGTCGACTACTTTACTAAGTGGATAGAAGCCAAACCATTAGCCACCATTACAGCCCAACAGGTCCAACAATTCGTCTAGAAGGATATTATATGCCGATATGGCGTCCCACATACAATCATCACCAAAAATGGCCGACAGTTTATAGACAAAGAACTCGCTAAATTCTATACCAGCCTAGGTCAAACATGTAACCTTAAGTCTCTTTATATAGGCTTCAACTGGACTTTGGGCTTTATCTGTTAGTTGCTAAAATCTTTTATTTTTATTTAATTAATTAGCAACTTAATTCCTGTCCAATTTCCAATTCTGCCCCTCTTATTTAACTATTTTTGCAGTTTTGACCAAAGTTGACTGCTGACTTTGACTAGTTGACCAGTGTTGACTAGTTGACCAGTTTGACTGTCCAATAGCAGCCTGACATGTGGTAGTGCATTTTCTCTCTCCAGAATTAGGCTTTCTACAGGTGCAATGGAGATGGAGATGGCAATGACGACTGCTCCTCTACTGCCGGCGCTGGCTCATCCACGGTGGTGCTTTGTGGTGGCGCTGCTGGTCTGGAAGCTACTACCATGGTTGTGCGCGAGGAAGAAGAACTCGCGGTGGCCGTGAAGTTGGTGTAGGGATGAAGGAGGAAGCTGTGGTGGCGTGCTGCTTCGTGCTTTTCTGCAGGTCGAAGATGGTGACAGGCGCAAGCTGCAATGGGTGTTGTAGTTACGTTCGTGAATGAAAGGTGGTGGTGCAGGTTCGCGGTGGCCATGGTTGATTCTAAGGTGCTATTTCCGGCGTGCGCAGCTGCTGCGGGGTGGTGTTCGCTGCATTTGCTTGTGGACGGAGATGGCGTCGCAATGATGGTGGAACGCAGCTGATGCATGATGGTGGTCGGATTTCTGGCGAGTTACAGGTTCGTGGTAATGGCGACGCGGTAGTGCAGAATGTTGGTGCGCGTTGCGGTAGTGGTGTTGGCAGCGAGAAGATGGTGCTGCAGAATCGTGGTGGCCGGCGGTGAGATTGGCGGCGGCGACTGCCATGGTGATGGAAGGAGAGGAGAAAATTAGGGTTAGGGTTTCATTTTGGGAGATTGTGACGTGGCAAGATTTGATTGGTCAATTTGGTGAGTGGAGGATTATGACACGTGTCAGCTTATGGTTGGCCTGATTTGAAATGTGGGGATTGCCACATGGCATAATCTGGTTGAGTGGAGTTTAGTGGTAGGAGGGGTGCAACTTAGTAAAAATTAGGGGTGTAGAACAGATTTTTGTGGTCCACTTGTAGGAGGAGTGTGCAAATAAAATTTGGGGGTGCATTTAGCTCCTGATTTATTCTTTTCCAAAATTTCCTGATTTTGGACTTATTTTGTAACTTTGAATATTTCAAATCCACACTATTAATGATCAAAAATAAATTCCAGCTGCATTAACAAACGTTAGAATATCCAATAATATTTTATGCAACTAAAATCAATTTTTATGCCACTTTTACCAAACTTACTCAATAAATCCAATAATTACAAATCCTAATTAAATCAATCTTTAAGCACAGAAAATTCAATTAAATCCCCAAATTCAAATATTAAATGAGGGCAAAAGTTTGAACTCATCACACACCCACACTTATCCTTTTGCACTCCTGGGCAAAATTAAACAATTTCAAAAGTTTTATTCTGAGGTCTTTTATTCCATATTTTCAGTGGATTAAAGAAATGAATACAAATGAAAACAAATCAATCTTCTAGAAATCATGTTGTCATGCACATACAAATGGATAAAATTCTGTTTTTCACACATGAGTTAATCTTTTGAGTTTACAAGATAATCAAATATGAAGGAGAAACACTCAAGTTAAATGTATATTTTCTCACCAAAATTCGCTCAAGTGTTTTGGCTTGTGTTTTCACTCAAAATACTCATGCAAGTAAACACTCTCAATGCTTAGCAAGACTCTAATATTCACAACTTTCAGAAAACATGCATTCAAAAATCATGAGGACTTTTCACAGGTTATAATGAGGCCAAAGCAAAGGTAGGAAAAACTTTAGGATTTGTGTGTTTTTGAAATAGTAAGGAAGAAAGAGTTATGGAGCATAGTTTCAAAAACAAGCCTTACTTTTTTCTTTGTTTTTTTTTTCTTTTATCCTTTGCTGCTCTTTTTCAGACAGCAATCATTTTTCATTTCAACACTCTGTCATCAATAATTATTTTCCTTTTGCCATTTTTATAACTTTGTGGGGAAATACTCACCCCCACACTTTATTCCTCAACCAATCTCAACATAATCCACTAGCTCCTTCTTTCTCCCTAAGGTAAGGAAAAACATGGTCTTTTTCTTTTTAAGGTTTAACAATATGCTCAAAACAAGAAAAAAAGGTTTAAGCTCAAGGGGCTGCCAATGGATCAATGTCATGATTAGCTTATTTGGCCAAGTAGCTAAAAACAAGAAATGCCTCAATCATATCAAATCATGCATGCTCACCTAAGATGCAAAACAAAAAAATCAAGCCAAACATTTGAGTATCAACAAAACATGAGCAAGTCACACAAGAAAAATAGGAATGACACATGGTAGTTCATCCTTACAATAAAGCTCAAAACTCACAAGGTCAAAAACTCTTTCACAAAAAGATTTATTCCAGAAACTCTCAAATCAACTCAAATAGTAAATCACAGAAACAATCCATTCATAGCACATGACTCTTATCTTCCAAGAATTATGATCGTTCCAATTAGTGAATCAAATCCAAAAATCCAACGTCAATATGTTTAATTGAAAGCAAAATTTTATTTTATTTTTTAATCAAAACAAACAGAAAACAAAATTAGAAAAGGAAAAACAAAACAAATAGAAAACAAAATCAAAAAAAGGGGAAATCTCCCCACACCCCCACACTTTATCCATGCATTGTCCTCAATGTATTCAATATGTATAAAATGCAAAGAAAAAGTATGAAGTGTACTTACCTCCTCAAGGTGGAAGGTATGAGGGAGAAGTCAAGTTCATCCCATCCATCGTCTTATTCAGCATATCTTGATTTTCATTGAATATCCGAAGACGATGCCCATTAACTTTAAAAGTTCTTGCTGAGGATTCTTCCTTGATCTCCACTGCTCCATAAGGAAAGACTTCTGTAACAATGTATGGTCCTTCCCAAGTAGAACGCAACTTACCACTCATGTGACCAAGCTTAGATTTGTATAGTAACACCTTCTGGCCTACCTTGAAATCCTTTCTAGCCACAAGCTTTTGGTCATGGAACTTCTTGGTTTTCTCTTTGTAGAACTTTGAATTTTCATAGGCTGCTAGCCTAATCTCCT
>Ga0214543_1007050_pt1 | contig 19558 bp, 9 predicted proteins | sample CNSS2metaG_FD_160094 | JGI IMG/M metagenome (GOLD analysis project Ga0214543, IMG submission 160094) | Root nodule microbial communities from cowpea collected in UCLA plant growth center, Los Angeles, California, USA - CNSS2 | ecosystem: Host-associated > Plants > Roots > Nodule | place: USA...
TGTTTATTTGCTTTGTAGGTTAATTAGGAGTAAGAAAGCAATGCTAGGTGGCGCATGGTGATTGGGGAGCATAAATGATGTGGGGGAGAGAGTAAAGCAAAGGCATAAAGCATAAAGTAAAAGGCATAAAACAAGTGTACCTATGTACCTTTGGTCTCCTTTGTTTTTAGTACACTTTGGCCACATTTTGGAGACATATGAGACACATTCTTTGTCTCCTTTTGTGCTAGAACGAAATTAGCCTTGCACACACCAGAGTTAGCTCTTTTGTCTCTCATTTTTTGTAACCTTATTTGACCTAGTTTCTAGAAGCTAGGGTTAGGTTTTTGTAGAGACATCCTTAGGTATCTTTTATTTGCTTAGAGGCCCCTAAACTCTTCTATTTAAGGGGTGCTCCTAGACATGTAAAAGGGTTGAACATTTTGAAGTAAAAACACTCTTGTGTCTCAACCATTTGTGAGAGTTTCCTCCCTTGGGAGTGAATACTTTTAAGTAGACATGTCAAAGTGAGCCAACCCAACTCACACGTGTTGGCTCACCACGAGCCGGGTTCAAAATGAGCGAACCCAACCCGGCTCACTTTCTGGTGAGCCAGAAATTTTGTAACCCGGCTCAACCCACCACGGGTTGGTGGGTTAAGTGGGTTGGCTCACCAACCCACCTAAAAAAATATTTATTTATTTTTTGTAGTATTCAAATATTTAAATAAATTTTTAAGTAACCCATGAGATGACAATCATAGTAAAATCAAGAACCAATGTTTTGATCATGCTCACCACCAATATATGAAGAATTATTTCCAAGAAAGTATCCATTAGTCTAAGAAAGCATGACTAATATTACAAATTTTCTGTCATGCTATTCAACAAAATATAAATAAAAAAAACTATACATTTTTTTCATGCTAATTTAGAAAAAAATTGTTTATAAGACGGTTACTTGAGTAATTTACTATAAAGATTATAATTAAAGATTAAAGTAACATATATATAACTTGACAATCAAATTAATTAAATATTCAAATAATTCAAATATAATTAAGCCACATTCTAACATTTAAAAATATGAAATTGTGAACAAATATAATAGGAGTAGTAAATAATTATTTAAAAAAATTTAAAAAAATTAAAAGAAAATTAAAATAAAATTAAAAAAATTGTAAAAAAATGTTGGTGGGTTAAGTGAGCCAACCCACCTTCAACCCGGCTCGAACCCGTTTAACCCGTGGGTTAAGTGAGCCGCGTTGAGTTCAACCCACTTTTGAAAAAGTTGAATTTTTCTCAACCCAACCCGGCTCAAACCCGTGGTGAGCCGGGTTGGCTCACGGGTTTAAACGCATTTTGACATCTCTACTTTTAAGCCTTATCTTGCATAGCAAGTGGCGGCACACATCCACTCATCTTCAAGGTTGCCATGGCTTCTAGCCTAGCCTTGTAGTGGCGTGCTTCTCACATTTTTACCATTTCTTTCCTTTCCATTTTATGTTTTCTTCTTCATTTAATTGTTCTTGGTTTTCTATAATTTATGTGCTTTCCATTTCCTTTTCATTTTGAATCAATCCATCATCTTCTTCTCGAGCTTTGTGAAAGGAACCTTCACATCTAGATAGCTTGCTATCTTAATGTCCAGTGGGGATTTCACTTAGCTTTCTTAATCAACTCACACCATATTCAGTAATCTTAAAAGGGACAACTTAATCCTTCATCAAAGATCAACCAAGATCTTCAATGTTCACCTTACAACTATGTAAGGGATACGAGCGGGGTGGTTCATAGAGTTAGACTACGAGCGTGGAGGTTCGTAGAGTTGGACCATGAGCAGGCAGGTTTGTGGAAGCATTGTAACCCCTAAGATCATAATTGAGTGTGCATTCTCCTCATATAGGTTATGAGATCGAGGTGACATCGTACAAATGTATCTAAAAACAAGAAAATGGTTAAGTTATTTTAGGTGGGTGAAATTATCATTATTCATGTATGTTATTTATTTAGCTCACCTTTTTTGTTTGTGTTTGGCAATGATCGTGTGACATGTCACTGATAGAGGCCGTACCCCACCAAATTAAAACAGAATAAATGCAGTATATGAAAGTGAACCAAGTCGTTTCCCAACGAACAATATTTTCACTCAAAGCTTCAATTTTCAGATGAACACAACAATACAACACATGGGGGGTTGGCAGATTTACGGATGCAACACACAATTGAAAACTTAAATGCAAACGTCTAAAATCAATGTAAAAACAACGTTGATTCTTTGCTTTAAATGAACATCCACCAATCACGGATTACAACTCAAAATGGTTATATTAACTCTCATATAACCCGAATTAATTACTAAGCGCAAATTAACCCGAACTCAAGTGCAATTAAGCAAAACACACATCCATGAATCTGCTATAGTTCACTAAGCATGAACACACAATGATTCCACTTTGCAATTTAAGCAAAAAAAAATAGAATGGTTTGCTCATTTAAACCTAACGCAAATTCAGAATTCAGAGATTAACATAAGTCCACTGAACAAAACATTAATCTCAAGGTTTCAATCCATTATTTGCAAAGAATCAACACATAAACTTAGTTCCTCATGGAATCCGAATAAGGCTTAAACATAAATTTTGATTCAACCATCCAAATGAGTGCAAATTGATGCAGAAAACCTAAATTGGTGCAGGAATCGAAAATGAGCAAGGAAAGAAAGGGGCAACAATGAAAACAACAACCAAAAATGAGAATACTTCAATATAAATGTTACCCAAACGGTAGAAAATGTTAATACAACTTCAATGTGTTGTCCAAGACTCATAAAACATGAAAAACGAATGAAAAACGTGAATAATTCGTTTGTGCCACCATGGGTCACCTTCCAAAGCTTAAAAACAACAAAAATGGAGGTTTGAGAGAGTGTAGAAGAAGAAGGTGCGGCTGCTCCCCTCCATGCAGACCTAATTTCGTGGTCATATCACCCCTGCTACTCATATTTACTAAACTGCCACTCTGCCCCTCAGAATTACAAAAATGCCACTCTTGGGCCTCTAATGTTGGCCCATTCACTCAAATGACGTGGAAATGACGTGACAATGATGTGCCGACTCTCTTCAACTGAATATTGATGTCCAAACTCCAAAATTGCTTTAACAAAATACCTAAAAATAATTAAAAACGAAAATTAGGCCAAATAATGTGAAATTAGTCCAAATTCGGAACAGTGGCCCAATAAAGCCCAATAGATGAAAAACACTCTAAAGATGAACAATTAAGCACTAATCAACTGTCTAATGGGTACACAAAGGCTAGTGGAATGGAAGAAAATAATGACTCATCAGTCACATATAAGAATATTTGAATCTAGGTGAGGATGGTCATGTGTAGAGACGGAGTTGGGCTAGCTATATGGATTGCTTTATAACTTATTTTCAAATATCTTGTAATTTTCTTTTATTTGGCTTTTGGATTATGGATTGTAATAAAGCCTTTGAGGAGTATTTCTTTACGTGGTTTAAGTTTTGATTTTTTTCTGCACTTGGGAACCATACGAATTCTATTTTATCAAGTAATATCTGCCTAGGGTGTTACATTTGGTATCAGAGCATATGATTTCAAAAAAATTTATAGGCTTTAAGGAGTGTACTTATCGTGTTTCGGATGAGAGACTTGTGTAAATTGAATTGATTATAGAGTCTCCAGGAATGTGTCTCTTTTAATATGTGTGTTGTTAATACTTTGCTTGAGATGGATTATAACTGTGTTTTGGTACATTATATTATAGAATTAAGAAATGGTACGCAAGAGAGCTGGACCAAGTGCTAATAACTCAGCAGATGAGATTGCTCAAGCAATCCACCGACTGATTGACGCTATGAGCCACAACCAATGGTGTTGCCATAGCCTACGCCCTGAGTAGCTACCATGGACGACTTCATGAGACACAAGCCGACCAAGTTGAATGGCAAGGCCACTCTTGATGACGCAGATGCATGGATTAGGGAGTGTGAGAAAATATTTCACATGATTGCTTATACGGAGGCGTAGAAGCCCACTTATGCTACCTTCTTGTTGGTAAGTGATGTAGAGTATTTATGGGTTGGAATGCAACAACAGATACAGATGAGAAAGGAAGAGGTGAACTGGGCAAACTTCAAGACGAGTTTCCTGGAAAAGTATTTTCTAAATAATGCTAAGCATGATAGAGAGGCAAAGTTTGTAACCCTACAACAAGGTAATATGACCGTGCAGGCTTATGTGGTCATATTTGAGTACTTGGCGAGGTTCTACTCGTAGAACATCACTAAAGAATGGTGCTGCAAGAAATTTGAGAGGGGTTTGAGACACAAGCTGCTCAAGTTTATGGTACCACTTAGGATTAGAGAATTTCCTCTTCTAATGGAGCAGGCGAAGAGTGTTGAACAATTAGAGATGAGACCTAGCCGAGTATTTAGGTCACAGAAGAATATCACTGAGGCTAGACAATAGAAGAAGCCTTACAATCAACCACAAACATCGTTGTAGGGTTTGCAGTGCTTCCAATGTGGATGAGCACATCTTAAGAGGGATTGCCCTAGACTTGCTATTAATCCAATGGGTAGTGTGGGAGGCCGTAAATGCTTTTTGTGTGATCGGCTGAGGCCCTTTGCTAATAGGTGTCCTAATAAGAAGGTGGTTGCTAGACCACGAACTCAGATACCTCCGGTAGAGAGACATAGTGTAAGACCTGAGAAATTTAAATAATTAAATATACAATTATTTAATGAATGCGGGTAGTGGGAGCCTTTATGACAAATAATGTTAGCTTTTATGATGTGAAATAGTACTAGTTCAAATGGTTGAGAGTGATTGATTGTGTTAGGAAGACTTGGGTTCAAGTCCTATGTATGCCAATTGTGTGTTAATTTAATTATTATTATTTTTAATAATAATATACTTGATCATGATGAGTGATAATAAAATCCTATATCTATAGGAATTATCACGAAACATGTATTGGTTGAATTTCTTTTTGGCATGGATGGGAAGGGTCAAAAACCCTAGCCATCAGAGTAGGGCAGCCAAAAGGGCTAGAAAAGCCACCTTGTAATGGTTAATGAATGTTAATCAATTTAATTTTATTAAATTTTCGTTTTCTCACCATCACTCCTAATTAAGACATGATTAAGAGACCAATTAAGGGTGAGAGAAGGGGGTTTTTGGAGTTATCATTGGTGTGCACTGTGATGAGAGAAAATTCAGAGTAGCAACTGGGTTTGTGAGTGAGAGGAAGACTGGAATTGTGGAAGAGCAAAGGAGATTAGTGTTATCTAAGGGGGAACCCAAGGATTTATCAAGTGAAGCAAGAAAACCAGGTAAGGGGAGTTGTATTTCAATGTTTTCGTATTTTTTAGAGTTGTTAAAATGGGTTGGAACCCGCGAGCCAACCCAGCTCACGACGGGTTTGGGCCGGGTTTGGTTGAAATATTTTTACCAATTTCAATACGGGTTGATTTTTGACCTGGCTCATCCGGGTTGAACCCGTGGTGAGCCAGGTTGGCTTGGCTCACCAACCCGTAGATAAAAGGGTCACACAAGTGTTTTTTATCAAGTTGGGCTTTACATTTGAGTCATGTTAGGTTTTTTTTGCCAACACAAATAATTTGTATTTTTTTGATTTTGGTTTGTATTTGGATTGTATTAAAGTTTATTTAGATTTTAATTAGAATTATAATTTAGTTTTGACTGAAAATAAAATAAAAAAATTGTATTTTTTTATTAATTGAACCCGTGAGCCAACCCGTGGTGAGCTGGGCCGGGTTCAAATTGTTTTGGCTCGCTAAAAAGTGAGCCGGGTTGGGTTTGCTCACTAAATCATCAACCCGTGGTGGGTTGAACTGGGTCGGGTCAGATTACCCGTTTTGACATCTTTAGTACTTTTTAATGATACTGGATTGTATAAACTGCATGTGACCTTTGAAATCTATCAAATGTACTTAAACTCTTTGTGTTTCTGAAAATTTCAAGAAATCGTCTGGTGGTGTTGAATTTCCACTAGGCGACCTATGCTCTAAAACCCATTTTTTGGGTTTTTCTTATGAATCGTCTGGCGGTTTGATGTTGTCCGCCAGGCAATGCGAACATGTTTTCCAGTTCACTATCTTCTTGAGATTTTTGTGATGTTGATGATATTTGGAAGGAGTCTTTATATAACATGGTATAATTGTATGTGTGTTTACATGTCTGAGGTTATATGACTTGATGAAACTTACATGAATTTTGCTTGATTGGGGGATTATGTTGGGATTGAGGGATGAAGATACATGATCTATGTCTAGGATTGATGTTAGATTTCAGGAAACATATCTTAAAGTGAATTATTTAAGTTGTCTGCACATTAAAAATTTACCATCATGGATATCTAAATTGCTAAATTGGGGAAATTAGGGTTCACGAAGGTGTAGGAAAATCTGGGAAGAACCCAGAATTGTATGCATTGCCTGTGGTAAATGAACTACCGCTAGGCAACTCATTAGGGTAGTGAGCATTGTGAAAATTGGTTGTATGGATGTTGTGATTGGTCAATGGTAGGGTATAATACTGTTTGGAAATGTCACTTAGGGAAAATTGTAAAATTGGTTGAAAATCATTATGATAGAAAGTAACTTGGTAAAAATTTTGGGGAATATGGTTTTGGCAAAGTTGGAAAGATGGTTTGATCTCAATTGATGTATTAATAACATGTATGTTTGTGTTGGATTGAGTTTCAGTCATGCTAATATGACTGGATAAGTGTGATTGAGGTTTTGGATTGCATGTAGATAGTTTGGGGTTCATTGAGAACTTGTCCAAAATGCCAAAAATCAATAGCACTTGCGCTACTAGTATTGTGCCTGGCGACGTGGGACGAGTCGCTAGGCAATAGAGACCAAAAACAGTTGCAATATCCATTGGACTCGCGTGGCGCCTGGTTGCAGGGAGGCTCGCTCACGCGGAGGTTTTCTGGCAGAAGCATTCGACTGCGCGTGTCGCTTGACGATGTGAGGGGACCGTCAGGTGGTTTGGAACCAGATAGTGCCAAACAACATGTGTGATGCACCAAGCGGTTTCGGGTGCAGAGTTGGATCGCTTGGAAGATTTTACATAGCTTTGGACTGAGGTCTTGAGGCGATGCTTTGTTTGGGGCCCATTTACGAGTGTGGCTCGTACTAGGGTAACACGTGGCCACTCGAGGTTGTAGCCTGGTGGTTTTGGAAGTCTAGTGGAGTGTGCGAAATCGTGGCTCGTACAGATGGGTTCCGTAAGATTGCCCTCCTTGGTGTTATCCGACGAGTTTGGTAGTCTTAGGACAAATATGGCTACGGTTCGTATTGGGAAACTCCACTTGCTGTTGCGGATTGTGGCCGTGACCAGATTATTCCCACGTGTGGACTATAGGTGGTGGCCTGTAGTCGGAGGGATGAGTAAACACTCGTGGCAGCAAGGATCGATCAATGTAAATCATCAAAGGGTGTAGAATCAAAAGGCGTCCAGAGGAAGTGATGACGGTTTGGGTGTGAGACTTTGGGGTTATTAGAAGTGTTTGGATATTGAATGGTTATTTATTGTATTTTGTATTGCACTTTTATTCTGTTAAGCTCATCCTATCTCTGTGTGTTTGGTGATGATCATGTAATTCATTACATGGGAGCAGATGATGCTGCAGAAGGTACCAGTGAGACTCAACATCGGAGCAGGGCAGCTTGGGAATTTTATTTCCATAATTATTTTTCTGATTTTGTAATCTGCATTGTTTCCTTTTTAGATTTGGAGATGCAACTTTTAAGTTAACTCATGTTTTGACTTTTGGCACTTATAAAATTTTAAATTTTCCCACGTTTTGGGAAATGTGTTCAATAAATGTTATCTATTTATTTGCATATTATTAAATTAATTTTAAATAAGTAATATCCGTCTAGGATGTTACACCTAGAGCTGTGGGGAGGGTATTCACCATGACCAATACTGAAGCCACCTGGTCAGGTAATCTCATACAAGACAATTGTGTACTATTTGGTCAAAGTGTGTTGTTGTTTGACCTAGGAGGTACGCAGTCCTTAATTTCTATTGAATGTGTGGGAAGACTGAGATTCATGGTATTTGATTTGGGGTGTGAGCATGTAGTCTCGACATCGGCATCTGGGAAAGTTTCAACCAATTCAGTTTGTGTTGGATGCTCAATTGAAGTGGCAAGTCGTAGGTTCAAGGTGAATCTTATTTGCTCGCCATTGGAGGGACTGGATGTAATACTGGGAATGAACTAGCTGTCTATCAACCATATTGTTATTGACTGTGGATTGCGTAGAGTGGTGTTCTCGAAAATAGATGAGGTAGAGTTAATTTCATTTCAAGAGGTTATGAACAAACTGAACGGGGAGCTACTTGTTTCATGGTGGTAGCTCAAGCAGAAAAGAAGAGTAATGAACGAAAATCTGTAGCATACGAGTGGTAGTAGAATATGCTGATGTGTTTCCAGATGAAGTTCCTGAACTATCGTCGAGTAAGGATGTAGATTTCACTATTGATCTCATCATTTGAGCTGGTCTAGTGTTAGTTGCTCTGTATAGGATAACCCCAACAAAATTGGAAAAACTCAAGAAACAAATTGAGGATCTGCTAGAAAAGAAGTTCATCAGATAGAGTGCGTCCCTAGGGGGAGCTTTAGTGCTATTGGTCAAGAAGAAAGACGAAAGTTTGAGGCTTTTTGTTGATTACTGCTAGTTAGACAAACTCACAATCCAGAACAAGTATCCACTACCGAGGATAGATGACCTGTTGGATCAACTGCGAGGAGCCGAAGTGTTCTATAAGATCGACATGAGGTCTAGCTACCATAAGATCTTGGTCAAACCAGAGGATGTTCAGAAGACAACGTTCAGGTCATGCTACGGGCACTATGAATATGTAGTGATGCCATTTGGAGTGACTAATGCTCTGATAATGTTCATGGATTACATGAACAGGATATTCCGAAACTGTTTAGATAAGTTTGTCATTGTGTTTATAGATGACATCCTTTTTTATTCCAAGGATCGGGAGGAACATGTCGGGCATCTGAGGATTGTACTAGAGATACTTAGAGAACATCAATTATACGGGAAGCTGTCTAAATGTGAGTTCTGGTTGGATGAGTATGTATTTTTGTCCTCATTTAATGTTTAATTATTGGTATTTAATTGAATTTGTGTGCTTAAAGATTGATTTAATTGGGAATTCCTATAATTGGGTTTATTGAGCATGAGATACAAAAACATGTTAAAAATAGCTTTTTAGTTGCATAAATGTTCTTTGGATATTTTTAGGTGTGTTAGTGCAGCTACAACTAAGTTGAGCTCATGAAGGTGTGGAAATAAATTGCTTAAAGCTTCACGACACCTTAAAGATAAATTCAAGAATAAGAAATTAGCAAAATCACAAAAATCCAAGCCAAGCATTGCATGAAGACGGCAAGAAAAGCTCGGGACTTCGGAGTTTTGGAACCCTTTGGGGGACCTAATTTTGTTTCCTTTTTCTCTCTATTCTTCTTTCTATTTTTATTTTACTTTTGCATTCTATGGATTGCTAAACTTCTTGGGTTGATTCCATTGTAATTTCATTATGGATTCTAAGGTTAGAATGACATAATTTCTTTGTTCTTTTTATTATTGTTGAGGTTTTAATTCATCTATGTCTTTTATCTTTGACTCACGTAAGAAGTAGTGATTTTAAATCTATGTGCATGTTGATCATGATTCCAAGGGTTTTTAAATTTAATTGAGACTTTACTTTGATTTTATTAGAAACTTTCATATGATTGAATGAGTTTTTTACCAATAATTGAGACTTTACTTTGATTAAAGGTATTTATTCTAATGAAAATTAATTGAGACTTTATTTTGATTAATCAAGATTTTTATTTGGTGAGGAGATAAAAGAATAGACATGATTAGGCATAGTAAAATTTGATTGAGACTATACTTTGGTTGAATTTACTATGGATAATCTAAAAGTTCTCACTTTTAATTGAGACTGTACTTTGGTTAAAAGTGAGAACGCCAACAAATTAATTGCGACTTTACATTGATTAATTTGCAAATCTACAACAGTAATTAATTGAGCACTAATCTTTAGATAACCGATGATGAATCTATTTTGAAAAAGTAGTGGAATCAATCTATTTTGTTTACTATTGTTTTTATCTTTTCTACTTCTTTCTTTGTTTATCTTAATCCTTTCATATTTTTATTATTTTATTTGACTAACTCTTTAATATAAATTTTATAAGAACTAATTTGTTAAAAATCAATTCCGTGTACGTTGGGAGACGACTTAGGGTTAACTTTACCCTTTCTATTTCCTTAACTATTATCTTAGCAATATTGAAGTTGTTATAGTTTAGTAGTATTAATTTGATCTAAACTATAGATTTAAAATCATTACTTCTTACGTGATTCAAAGATAAAAGACATAGATGAATTAAAACCTCAACAATAATAAAAAGAACAAAGAAATTATTCAATTCTAACCTCAAAATCCATAATGAAATTACAATGGAATCAACCCAAGAAGTTTAGCAATCCATAGAATGCAAAAGTAAAATAAAAATAGAAAGAAGAATAGAGAGAAAAAGGAAACAAAATTAGGCCCCCCAAAGGGTTCCAAAACTCCGAAGTCTTGAGCTTTTCTTGCCGTCTTCATGCAATGCTTGGCTTGGATTTTTGTGATTTTGCTAATTTCTTATTCTTGAATTTATCTTTAAGGTGTCGTGAAGCTTTAAGCAATTTATTTCCACACCTCCATGAGCTCAACTTAGTTGCAGCTGCACTAACACACTTCAAAATATCCAAAGAACATTTATGCCACTAAAAAGTTATTTTTAACATGTTTTTTATCTCATGCTCAATAAACTCAATTATAGGAAATCCCAATTAAATCAATCTTTAAGCACACAAATTCAATTAAATACCAATAATTAAACATTAAATGAGGGAAAAAATACGCACTCATCAGTTAGGCGATAGTGTAGTGGCAGTTTGCATTTGTGGTATGTTTTGCATGCCTAATTGTTATGGTCTTCGGTCTGGGACATGCTTGCATGTATTACGAGTGGGAAAGTTCGTAATTGAGTTGGAAACGCGTGATTAATATGGATGGGATGTTTGTATTGGATGTACTCTTGTGTGGACATACGAGCAGGGAGGTTCGTGTTTCATGCTCACACTTGAGGGTGTTAGGAGCAGGGAGGTTCATAACTGGCTGTATTCATGCATGTTGGATTATGAGCGGGGAGGTTTGTAGAGGTTGGGCTACGAATGGGAAGGTTTGTAGAGTTGGACCACAAGCAGGCATGTTTGTGGAAGCATATAATATCCTTAAGGCCATGGTCGAGTATGTGCACGATATAATTGGATGTGCTAATCTCATATAGGCTATGGGAATTTAGTTGCATATGTACTTCGTGGTGTAAAGGTCTTTAAGAATAGGAACCTTGTTAAGTTACATTCCTTTGGGTGAGGTGTTATGTTATTATTTATGCATGGTGGTGAGGGATAAAGTCGGAGTGAAGGCCAACTGTTGGGGAAACTTACTACAGAAGCATGTTTTGGATTAATTTTGATGTTTTACTTTAAAGTTAATTTTGGATTTTAGTGATGTAATAGAGTATTGAGACTTATGGTTTTTGTTTTATTTTAAATGACTCGATAGAGTTTTAATTTTTTTGCGCTTGGGAATGGTATCATATGTTTATTTTTAATTATAATTTACTTTACCAAGTAATATCCTCCTAGAGTGTTACACCGAATACTTGGTGGAACATTAGGGGGTTACATACAAAAAAGGCTCTCAGAGTCAAATCTCAGATTATTGCACTAATGAATTGCATACCTTTAATTACTAGGATCCAACTTTATTTATATAGGATTAACTACTTGTAGTTTCTTTACTTAGTTAAATAGTGGGCTTGGATGGGCTTTGACTAGGTTAAGTGCCTTTGACCCAACTTTATTGGGCCTAATTGGGCTTAATTGGGCCTACGTTGTAGAACCAATATCATTCGAAAATGCTTAGTTAGATTTTGCCCTATTTTTGCTTAAGTTAGAGTAGGTTCACTAACATATCGGCATAACAAATTTTACTCCCTACATACATGTCGTCCACAAATATGTTTGGTTAGTATACGTATCTCTTCTTCAATTGATGAGACCAGATAATTGACTAATTTTAGCACTATATAGGCGGCCTATGCCTACACGGTGTAGTTAGTGGTCGAGCGGCTTCTTATTTGTTATGTTACTATGTAGTTGGCTCGAGTGCCCATGATATTTTAGGTTTAGCGGTCATTAGAGTTAATGGTTCTTCGAGTTGGCGGTCGTTTGGGATAACGATGTTTTAGAATAGCAGTCAGTCCAACACCTATAGTACACTGGACATGTAAAAAAAATTGATATTGAAATCAACAAAATAAATATCTAAAGAAAAAAAAGTAAAAAAATGTAAGATGAACTTAAAGTACAAAATTGAAGCAAATAATGTGTACTAATGAAAGAAAATGACTCAAGAATTAAAATAAAGCATATGAAAAGTGGAATTATTATACAATAAAACTATAAACGTGTGTACAAATGTTTTTTCACTACATCATTCCACTATAATAAAAATTAAATTATAGATAATCAATTGAAAAATATAAAAAATATAAAAATTTAATAAATAAAAATATAATAAATACTTAATTAATATTGAATATTGAATAATTTCACATGGAAAAAGTAGATATAAATACTTAAAACCGAAAGGTCAGAGGCCCAGCTTTGAAGTGAATCGACGTGTCAAAACATTATTGGCAGACTGAGATGTTGGTCACGATCAGTTTCCTTGTTCTCTATTATTGCTCGAAAAAGAGAATGAACAGTAGTTGTTATTGTGTCACATACATGCCAAGTCGGCAAAACAATGCCTCCTTCACAATCACACAACAAACCTAATCACACATCCTTTTTTTTTTCAATAATAAATTCATATGAACTATGACTCTTCATCATTTTTTAACTCTAAATGGTTGCCATTCTAAAACGAACTCTAATTGATAGCTGTTGTTATATTTTATATTATTATTACTGAAAATTCCATTTAAATTAACTACAATATTGTTGCAAAACATGAACAATTTTCAAACGATCAAAATCAACAGAGTATTAGGTGCGTTTGACGTAGAAAACTAATTAATACCAAATCAACATTAGTTATAAATTATAAATATATATAGTATCTATCTATTTCATCACTCAAACACGGCAAGATGAATTGCATTTTCTTCTCTCTTTTTTCTTGGGTAAGTAATATATATATATATATATATATATATATATATATATATAGAGAGAGAGAGAGAGAGAGAGAGAGAGAGAGAGAGAGAACATGATTTAGTGCAATTGAATTATGCCTTGTTTGGTATCTAGTAAATTAGTCGAAACCAATGGCTAACCCAAGTTATCACCAATCCCTATCACTTTCATGAGAGTACATTATATTTGTAAGTGCATCAGGAATCTCACATTCTGGATTTCAAAATAATTTGGCTATGCTGCCCACAAACTAATAGGCCAATAACATTCTTATGTAAATGGAATCATAATATTCATAGTCTAGTGCTACATATATACCACGCCAAACTTAATTATCTAACCCTATTTATAGTATCCATCGGCAAAAAATAATTTGTAGGAGTCTTTATTATTATTAATTTACTTATTATTATTAATTTTTGTTTTATTGGAAGAACTCTTTTGTTTTGCTAAATAATTTTTTTTTTATTTCTCAACCATTGAGTATATATGTTAATATTTGAAAAGTTTTTTTAGATCTCTAAGTTATTTTTCATCTTATCATACCATTAATTATACATTTGTTTTTCCTTTTTTATTTCTTTTAATACTCTCTAATTGTTTATAAGACACACATTTTTTTATTTTTTAATATTTTATTTGTTGTTTATTTTCATCATGTAGAATACTACTTTAATATATTTTAGCTAATTATTTTTTATTTTCTAACTCATTATCAATCATACTGTAATTTTTTCATTATAATTGTATAAATAATTTTTATTTATTACAATATAAAAGTTTAATGTAATTGTCATGAATATTTTTTTATCACCATCCAACATATATTGGAGTTCAAAATATAAAGATATATTTATTATTTGTTCTTTGCGTCCTTTTGAACAAGTGATGTATTATAACTTTAATTAGTGCATAAAAAAGAGATTCATTAGAATTTAAAAAGTTGAAGTAATAAAACATTTAAAATATATTTTAATTTGAATATTTTTTCCTTTTATATTTTTATAAAAATATTTTTAAATTTTATGAACTAGGTTTCATTATGTTTGCAAATTTAATAAATATTTTGGTTATCATAAAAATTTATTTGGTATTCTAATATAAAATGTAAACAATTATAATTTATTTCAAAGTATTTGATATCGAAGAACAACCATCCTCCTAATATTAAATATTTGATAATATTATGTCTTCTTTATGGCAATTTTTTATTATTTTATAAAATTTAATTAAAATTAATATTAAAGTAGTAAGAAAACGGGTATGAGTATAGGTACAAGATTATACCCGTTACCTGGTGGGGATGAGAATGAGACGAAAGTTTGATATCCGTTGGGTTTGGGTATGAGTATTGGGATGAATTGTTTCTACGGGGATGGGTATGGGATAACAAAACCCGTACCCGCTCCACCCTGTTGCCATGCCTAGCCCTGATTCACTTGCGGTGATAAAATGATAGTATTTTAAAAAGAAAATAAAATTATTTAATATTTATTCTCAGTCTAAAACTGACAGTATCTTCAAAACATTATTGTATCTACTTTCATGACTTTGAGAGAGGTGAAGTAGGTGATTCTTACATTTCCTTCTAAAATTTTTCCATATAGAGATTTTTCAAAATACCATATTTGGTTCTCATTCGCATCGCTCAACACCATGTTCTCTTCGTCTTGAGAGCACATTCTCTATGTGAAAGTGATAATGTTATCGTGAAGTGATCAAATTAATACTACTTATTTGTAACAACTTCAGTATTATTAAGAGAGTAGTCAAAAGATTAGTATGTGTAAAATCAACCCTTAGTCGTCTACCAACGAACATAGATTTGATTTTTAGCAAATTAGATCTTAAAAAATTATATAAAAGTTAGTCAAATAAAATTGGGAAAAATAACATAAGAAGATAAAGATATAAAAAAATTATAAAGAAAATATATTGATTTCATTGCTTTTTCAAAATAGATCCATCATCAGTTATCTAAAGATTATTACTCAATTAATTATTGTTGTAGATTTGCAAATCAATCAATGTAAAGTCTCAATCAATTTGTTGGCGTTCTCACTTTTAACCAAAGTACATTCTCAATTAAAAGTGATAACTTTTAGATTATCCACAGTAAATTCAACCAAAGTACAGTCTCAATCAAATTTTACTATGCCTAATCATGTATATTCTTTTATCTCCTCAACAAATAAAAAACTTAATTAATCAAAGTAAAGTCTTGACTAATTTTAGTTAGAGTAAATACCTTTAACCAAAGTAAAGTTTAAATTATTCGTAAAAACTCATTTATTTGTAAAAATTCATTTAAATTATTCTAAATAAAATCAAAGTAAAGTCTCAATTAAATTTAAAAACCCTTCGAGTCATATGATAAACATACAAATAGATTTAAAATCATCACTTTTTACGTAATTCAAAGATAAAAGACATAGATGAACAAACATCAGAACAATAATAAAAAGAACAATGAAATTCTTTCATTCTAACCTCGGAATCCATAATGAAATTACCATGGAACCAACCAAGAAGCTTAGAACACCATAAAATCAAAATAAAAGCAATGTAGAAGAAGAATGGAGAGAGAAGGAAATTAGGCCTCCCTAAGTGTTACTAAACTTCGAAGTGTCGAGCTTGTTCTTTTGCTTCCCCTTTGTTTCTTTATATAGGTCTTGGACTGGCTTTTCTATTGCTAAAATCTCTCAAATATCTTTTAAAATAAAGATAAAGATAAATATTATTTATCTTTATAGTTATTATGAATATTTACAAATATTTACAAATATTTAGAGATTAATAGTCATTTTATCTGTTGGTGCAATATCTTCCAAATAATTAACAGATTTACTAGTTTTAAAAATATCTAAAAGATATTCTCGGTTGATATTATCTAATTAATTATCTAAAAATATCTAAATAATTTGCAACAATTAAATCCTGCCCAAAATTCCAATTCAACCCTTGTGCTCTTGTAGTCCAAATTTGTAGGGAAATCCTAATATATCAATAATTGCATCTTAACCCCTTTTTATTTGACCAACATTGACTAGCTTTGATTTTCCATTGAGAGGTTGACACATGCCAACATATGGTTGGTCATATTTGAAGGTGGTGGATTGATGACATGGCGTGATTTTGGCTTGATTTTGTAACTCTAAACAATTCAATTTCACACCTTTAATGAACAAAATTTAACTTCAGCTGCATCAATAAACATTATAATATCCAAGAATATTTTATGCAACTAAAATCAATTATTAAGACATTTTTATCGGACAAGTTCAATAAACCCAATTATTAGAATTGTCAATTAAGACATTCTTTTAAGCACAAAAAATCAATTAAATACCCAAAATTAAACACTAAATGAGGGCAAAAATTTGAACTCATTAGAATGCCATTCTCCTTCAGAGCATTTTCTATTTGTGGAAGTCATTCTCATGTGTAAAGCATCTTCTCCTCATGGATTTGTAAGATGATTTTCTCCCAAGTTATTTTCAAATTTGTTTTTCATTTGAAATTTCAAATTCTCACAAACCCTAATTTTTTTTTATTGATTCAAGTTAATTTTTTGCATTCCATTCTTCAATTTCAAGTTCCTTAGGTAATTTTTTTATCTGCAAAAAGAGAAAAGGTAAGATAAAGTAATTGATTTGTCCTTTTTATAGATAATTTTTTTATTTGCACAAACCTTAAATAAATGATATTCTATTTTCTTCAAAGTTATCGCAGTTCCAAACGGATTAAAGGCATTGGAATTGTTGTAGAAGAAGGCGTTCAAGCTAAATCTCATAATAAATGAAGCTGATTTACAAACAATATCTAGTTTTGCACTTCTTTCTTTAGTCTTGGAGCATGAAATTTGTAAAAACATTCCTGCCATAAGTATGTTGACTTGTTATTTTGTATTTGTATTTTTAGTCTGAATGTTAGATAGAAATGTCTAATGGGCTCAAGTTTATTGTCATTGTTAACTCTTTGGCAAGTGTACCAATTCGTTACAAGTAGTAAAATGGAAGTCCAAGTATCATTTTCCCAAGGGATTTGTATTCATTTGTCTAATTGTAATTATTTACTAATTTCAGCAATGATGTCAACATTAAAGATTGGTTTAATTTAAGATAAACATGCAAAATTAATAAACACTAAAGTTATGAAAGAATTTAGGAAAGACTTCACCAAGGTTGGATTTCATGAACAATACTAACGCAATATTTCCTACACAATCTCTCTATCTTACTCAAACATCCACATCATAAGCATACTAGCTCCTAATTCCTTAGAAGCAAGTTCTAAGTCAAATATACCAAAACATTAATTCCTTAACTATTTTAACACAGGACTTGCATTAAGATTTGATGTATAGAATGACCTAGAGATTACGTCTATTCCTAGAACCCAATTTTATGGTTGTTCTATCCAAGGTTATGTTCCAATTCATTTCCCAATAATTAGATACAACCAAATAGCAAAGATTTCCATCATCAACATTAATAATTGACATAAAACATATGAACAAAAATAGAGATTACATTGCATAAGAAAATTATAGAGAGTATAAGTTCATTACATCCAACCCCAATGAAAGAGGAGTTTAGTCTCTCCTAGGCATCGAGAGAACAAAAGATGGATAAGTTTGATGGAATGAATGAAGTGATTTGAGTTGTCCTTACCCTAGAATGGCATTTCTCGTATTTCTTTCATGTTCCCACACTCCAGCACGTCAGTTTTGTGTAACTTTCGAAACTATAACCACTTAAAAAAATTGTCCTCTCGCTAGGCGACTGGGGCTATTTTGTTGGGCGACAAGGTCCTGACAGAACAACCTCACTTCTTCTCCAATCCTTCACTCTCCTATACAATAATCTCCAATAAAACAAAAAATATACCTAACCTAAAAGAAACCTAAAAACAACCTAAAACTTCCCACAAAACACATGAATGAATACAATTAAGAGGTCCAATCAAATATGACTAATAAGTATTTTTCATGCATACCAGTCATCGTTGTGCAATGATGTCTTATAATGATTATGTAAGTATGGTGTTGAAATGCATGATAAAAGGGACAATTGATTTTCTTACAAAACCTATTCAGAGGAGTGAGCTAGGAAACTTATGGTAGTTGAGAAGGTACACTATATGTCATATTCAATCCTTTTATAGAGATTTTTTTTTGTATTATTTTCTTTTTTTATAATGGCTTGCTCTTTTGGCATATATTTACTTGTTAGTTTTGTTCTTTCCTCTCTCTGTTGGATGCTATTTATAATTATTGTTGTGTTATCTGTTAAAACATTTAATGTTTGATAAATCAATTAACAATTGTATCAGACACTTCCAGGTGCGAATAAACTTTTGAATCAGTGGATTTAAGGCTAGAACAAGACCATGGTTGTGTTGATACTGGAATTGAGGTTGAAATCTGAAAATCTAATTTAGCTAGGAGAATTCTAATAGTAGCACCTGAGTTGCAACGATGTAGTGATGAAGGGGTGAAACCTATTAAAAGAGCTATTGACTTGATTGCAACATTTGGAAATCTCCCAAAGCATATCCTTAAGAAAATATAACAATTTTAGTGAAATGTTATTTAAAAGTATCATCCTGAACATATTGTGTTGACTTTACCATAATAAAGAATCTTGATTAATAATCCAATTCTTTTATTTTTTTTACATATATTGTATCACAAAAGCTAAAAGGTGAAAGCAAAGTGCAATCTATTTAGGGAATATATCTTTCTTTGACTTTTCATGCAAGTTGTAGAGCTAGGGATCATAACCGAAGACTTAATGCATTTTAGTAAGTGAAAAACATGACCCAATTGTGAATTTTCCTAAGCAAAAATCCTATTGTTTTTGCTTGGATATGCAGATGCATGAAGAGCTTCCAATAATTGAAGAAATAATATGCTGCACTTAGAAAGAATTTTGTAGCATAGAAAACTATGTATTTGCCATAAAAAAGTTGATGTTCTCCTTTTTAAGATATTTTGTTTAAAAATATCAATTTTGTTTTCAAATGTTATAAGAATATTACTCATGGCCCTTTGCAAGAGGCGTTGGTGCACAAGAAAGGTAAACAATTGGTTTTGAGAGAATGTGATGAAGGCATGACCACCTCCTTAGAAGCTCCATCAAGAAGGATCACTAGAAGCATGTCTAGAGGGGAGTCTTCTATTCCATCACCTTTATCTTTGTTTTGCATTACTTTAGTTTGAATTCC
>Ga0214543_1007051_pt1 | contig 19558 bp, 14 predicted proteins | sample CNSS2metaG_FD_160094 | JGI IMG/M metagenome (GOLD analysis project Ga0214543, IMG submission 160094) | Root nodule microbial communities from cowpea collected in UCLA plant growth center, Los Angeles, California, USA - CNSS2 | ecosystem: Host-associated > Plants > Roots > Nodule | place: USA...
TTTTTTGTTTTCTGTTTAAGATTAGGTATTTTGTTTTTTTTTTTGTCGTGTTAGGCATGTTTATTAGTGTTTTGATTGAGCCTCGTTTAGTCTTCATTGTTGCACTGAATGAAAATAAAGGTTTTTTTTTAGCACATGTGAATAATTTTGATTCTCCATCCTTAGTTAGAAGTTTTCACACCTGATTGACATGTTCATGCATTGTGTTTAGTTGGATTCTCATGAGAGTTAGATGATGGATCAAATTTGATGAATTATATCCTTAGTGAGCTTTGAGCCAAATTTCTTCATTGTGTGATGTACTCATGCTTGCAATGTGATCTAGAACTTGATTGAACTCTTTTTGATGCTACTTGTTTGTTTACACTCTTGAGAGGATCTAGGCATTTTGTGTGAACCATCCACTTAGCCAAACAACTTTTCCTTGCACTATTCTCCATTGCACCCTACTTTGAGCCTAATTGACCTATTTTTTTTGTTTGTGATATTTCAGCTCATTACAAGCCTTGAACCTTAAAACCATGATCAACCCAACCTTAGAGTTGTGAGGAACCTTGGAACTGTTTTGAGCCCTATTGAAAAGTCTAAGTGTGTGGGAAAAAGGTGCAAAATTTGATTTAGTGCATTATGAGAGTTTGGAAGGGTGTATGAATGAGAAAAAGATTGAAAAATCTGAAAAAAAAAAGAGAGGTGATCTGCATTGAATTACAAAAGATAAAATTGAAAAAAAAAAGGAAGGAAAAGAGGAAAACAAAAGAGAAAGAGAAGAAAGTTTGCTGGTTTAATTGTTGAATTTTTTGCAGAAATATAATCTGCACTTATTCTTCTCACATTTCTTTATTGCTCCCTCACTTCTCTTTGGTTTCTAACTCTAAACCTCTCACTTTATTCCACCTTCACCTTGACCACATCACAAGCCATATAAAAGTCCTTTTGATCTTGAGTTGTATTCATTTGAGTGGTAGAAATTAGAGGTTTTTCAAGCTTATGGCAATGCATGCTTGCATGAGGTGTGGAGTGAAAATTTTTCAGAAACACATGAGAGAATTGAGTGATACACATGCTGTGAGAGTTTGTCAATTTTGATCCTAGATCTGATTTGATTGAGATTCTTGTTTGTAATGCTTTAAACATGCTCTTGACTGGTTTGAATGATTCTAACTTTGATGGATGAAGTTTTTCTTTCCCTGCTCACATCTCTGCTCACAATTTGAAACAATGTGCTTACAGTGTTTACACTTTTCTTGGCTCAATCTCGCTTTGTCTAGTTCTTGCTTGTCTCTGTTGTCTCCACGGACTCAACCAATTTTCTAGTCTGTGATCCGCAGCTCTTGATGGTTGGGTTTGTGCTTGCTTGAGTCTGGTGTTATAGGTTGTTTAGTCTTAGTTTTGCCCAGGAGTGCAAAAGTCTAAGTGTGGGGGTATTTGATAACTCAATTTCTATACCTTCATATTGAAGCTTATTGCACTCACTTGCCATTTTAGTTTCCGTTATCTTTCAATCTTAGCTTAAAAATGTGATATTTTAAAGTTGTCTTCAAAAGCTGCAGTATCGCCTGGCGGTATTTATTACCGCCCAGCGCATCTTAAAGGATCATTTTCCACTGTCACATTCCCGCCTGGCGCTATCCTTCTTCCGCTAGGCGCTGGCAGAAAAACGCTGATTTTTCAGCAATGACATTTGTTGCTTGTTTTGATCATAACTTTCTCTACAGGTGTCCAAATGAGTTGGTTCTTGTTGCGTTGGATTCTACACTCAAAGAGCTTTAATCGAAGTGGTAGAACGCAATTTTTGGAATTTTGTGCGAGATGCAGTTTACTCTGGAAGATGGCAGCAGTTACAAAGGCAAAAACCACCTCATGTTTTCGTTGAAAATTTGGTGCATTTAGCAAAGCCTTGAAGCAGACCCTTTCTTCACCTAATGGGCTTCTTCTCTGCACATGGAATAGCCCAAAAAGGGAGCTGATCTAGGGTTGGCCATCATTACCACATCAGCAGACAAAACAGAAGAAAATTCTGTTTGGACTGGCAGCACACACACTGAAAAAGCAGGATCAGCTTTTGGCAGCTTTTGGACAGAAGGCGGTTGGGGAATTTGGAAAGGCAATTTTCGGTGCAGAGAGGAGTGTGGGTTGGAATCTGAAGAAAGAATAGAAGGAATAGAGAGAGCAGGGGAGCGCTCGAGTTTTTTTTTAGGGGTTCTATGGGATTTTCAATAGAATGCTAATTTTTGCACATTTCTATAGGACTGATATTTTTGGATTGGTTTTTACTGGACAAAACTATGAAGATCATGGTACTGTTTTATTGCTTTGAGGGTATTATGCATTGAATACTTCTTCGTTAGTGGCTTGTGTTTTCATCATTCAACAATGCTCAACTCACTCAAATTGTTCAAACTAACATGTTTTTGTTGTCCCAAATCTGCTATCATCTTTCAGTGATCAGTTTGCACTTGTAACAGCCTAGGATACACTTATTCATGCATATCAACTTGTACTTGTGTGAAGTTTATCTTGCATTCATTTTTAGCATCATTTACGGTCCACTGTTATTGCTCAATTTTGTTTCTGCAATCATGCATTTATGTTGCTGCAAGCTCTAACTTCTCTGCTGCCATATTCTTCTAGTTTTAGTTTTTATTTCTTTTAAAACAACAGCAAGATTAATGTTGTATGTGTAGGGGTTGTATTCTCAATAGTTTGAGCGTGGCTGCATTTGACTGAATTGCAGCTACGCATTCACACATGCTTTAGTTCATCTAGGTTCACTTTCACTCTCTTTTTAGATCTAATGCACCATCCACCATTCCCATTCAGATTCCATATCACATCATGCATTCTTCATTGCATTTATTCTTGTCATGACATACTCTTAATTCAGCTTACATTCTTACATGTAGTTTAGTTTAGTTTGTGGAGTTAATCTTTAGTCTTGAGTTATTTCTCTTTGTTTGAATTAAATGTGTAATAGTCTAGTATTTTAAATGAATTTAGTTTTCTTAGTTTAGTACCTTTTAATTGCTTTTACTTCAGTTTCATTATCTATCTTTTATGCTTAAAAAAAAATCCCCCAAAAACATGTATAGCATTCAATCCACTCATTGCATTGGTTCCGTCCTTGGACTGACCTGAGTTAATCCTTATACTGCATTAGTAAAGGTTAATTAATTCAGTTTGTTTGGGATAGTTTAGGCGACAAAAGCTGTCTACCACTAAGCTTCCAAAATTTTCAATCGTTTCTTGATTTCAATTATTTCCATCTCATTGGTGTAAAATTTCTTTAAGCAAACATCACCCGAATTGGATGCCCCAGCATGCTCACCATCTTCACTAACCCTATCAAGATTTAACGCAAACCGAACTACTTCATTACATCGATCGTGTTCCGTTAAAGCCCAATCAAACATGACCTGCAATATCATTTAACTATTACTTAAAATAACTATTGTAACACCGATATAGTATGAAAAAAAAAAACAAAATACCTTGGGTTTAATGAATAGCCTCTGAATGCTTGAAATCCTTAACCTCAAACGTGGCCATCGTAATATTCTAGGAAAGACTATTTCCCTATTAACTTCACCCAATCCTAACCTCTCAAAAGCCCAAATCTAAAAATGACAAATATTACCTTATTAATATTTGACACAACAAATGTCAAAAAAATTCAATATTAAAACATAATAACAAACAAGTTACCTACAAAACTACAACTGACCCTCCCAATGTGATGTTATAGTCATTTTTGTTTTGGTTATGAACAACATATGCACGACTTAATCCATTAACAAAAAAATTGTGCACTGCAGTCCCCCAATTGAAGTTAACCAAACTATCAATATCGTCTAATATTCTAAAAGGCATATTATAAACCACTTTTGAATTCCTAGGAAAAAACAACACGGCAAAGCCCAACAATATATACAAACGGGGAACATTATCTACATCATCCCAATCGGTTCCTATTATACTTCTAATCATGTTTGTTATACCTTTAATAATGATTCTTTCCCCACAAAAAAGTGAATCAATTAACTCGCATCCATATACATCAAATTCTACTTCTTCACCAACTACACCTAACCCCAAACTAAAACAAACATCAACCATAAATAAAGGCACAAGGTGCTTCCATATGTGAAAAGATTGTTCACTCTCATCCCATCGTCGAAAAAGCTCAATTAATAGAGGACTGTAGATATCTAAAGACCTCTTTAACTCCAAACACCACCATTTGAAAGGTGTGAGTCTTATACGTCTCCGGTGTCCATTCATCAACAATTTGTTTATCTCCACGATGTGTTGTGTGTCCACAAAATTAATCCATATTATCATGCACAACATCAAACACCATATAATAATTCAGAGCACTAACCCTTTCTTCTTTCTCTGCGTCCGGTTTTGTCCCCTTTCGAGCCATGTCGTAACAACAACCCACACAAAAGCAATAAACAGACAACAACAAATCAATGCACCCCAACTAAGAAACCTAGCATCAATTTCACAAACAATTTTCAGTTTTCTTTCACCAAATCACCTGCTCAGAAAATAAATTAACCTTCCATCTCTGTCAGCCATGCACATGTAAAAAAAATGAACTCAAGCAACCCAACCTTTTTTCTACTAATAATAGCGACACACAAAAAAAAAAAACAAAACTACATTTCTTTGTCCAATGCAGTAACACAAAACACCACAACACCACAACACCAATGTATGACCGCAAAAAGAAAACCTCACCTGAAAAACGAACCGACGAGGTCGGGCTCTTCTTTTCGTTCTCTCTGCACGCGCACGAACAAAACAAAAAAAACCCCTGAAAAAATATTGCTCCCAAAGTGGTTGTCGTTCTTCTTCTGGTTCAGATTTTTTTTAGAAGATTGTGAGTTGGTTCGTCAAACCACCACCGCTTCTGGAAGATTTGTTAGGCACTGCTCCTCGAAGATTTGTTCGGCACGGTAGCGACTTGCTTTTGATTTCGTTCGGTGAAGTAGTGTTCTCGTCAACCGCTTTCTGCAAACCACCACCGCTTCTACAATATGTGTTCGACACCGCTTGCTTGGAATTGATTTCTGAAAAACGAAAAAATCAAATTTTTCGATTTCGTTCGCACATTTGATTTCCTCACATGTACACGGATCCCACAATACTTTATCCACTACCACACTCCATCAGAAGCATTTTTTTTTAATTCAAAAACAATTTAATAAATTCCACGTGCCTCTAACACCTCAATGAACAAAATGTGGGTAAAAAAAATAAGTTAAACTATCATCTTCCATTTGAAAAAAGGTTTATCAATTGATATCAACCGAAACTATTTGACAGCGACTACAATAATTTAGACCGACATGAATCGAGATTACTTTCATACAATATTGATAATTTGGATTTTTGCTGACTTAATGTGGCTGGAAAATTCTCCCAATTGACACTCGTAGAAAACAATTCTATTTAATGTTAAGTGAAATTTTCTTAATTAACATTAGAAAACATATCCTAACAAATTATTGATGAAAAATAACATGTGTTGATGATAAAAAATAATAATAAATGTAAACATCAACCAAAAGAAATAATTGAAAAATAAAATCTAATTCACATCTAAAAAATAATAAATGAGAGTGATTTACAACAAACAAACAAACTTCTGACAACTCTAACATTGTCTTCTAGTAGCAAAGGGTAAGGGCCCTCTATTGAGACAACATCACAAAGAAAGAAAGAAGACAATGCCATGCACACACGTTACATGTCCTTTTTGAACTAAATACGAAGCTTAACGGCTTCGTCAACAGTGTTCTGGTATCACAAAGTATGATTTTAAACCATTATTATGCATCAATGAAGAACTAAATAAAAGTCAACTTTCTTCCATTCACCAAATTGATATCCTATATATCTTTGAGGGCTGAAACGATGCTTAAGAAAATAATTTAACTGATGAAATCATAACATGAAGAAATTCAGTATTTGTGCATTCTGTAACTAACACAGGGTGCATTCATTGATAATGCCATTCACTGAAAACATTGTACATCTAACAATCAATGGAGAACAATACAATATCTAAGTTAGAAATCAATCATTTGGTTAGAGAGCTTCCATCTCTATTTTCATACCAAATCAGCCCTATGACAAATTCAAGTACAAGGTAACTGAAGAACAACAAAAACCAGTTGATAACCAAAATCAAGGTACCAAACTGAGGCAGTTTGGTGTCATACACAAGCCTCTATCCTCGGCTCAAACGAAAATGCAGACATGAACTCCATGACTTCTCCATTCATGCAACATTTGGGCAACTCTGTCCATGTGTTGGTCACCAAATCACAGAGAACGTAAGTGCATAGCTCAGGAGAGTTCAAGCATATAAGTATCTGATGGCCAGCACCAACACAGTTAATATCTGCCTTCTTTCCATACCATTCTTGAGACATTGCTGCAGCCATTGCAGCAATCTGTTGCCAGCATCTATTGGTGTCATCGTATTTCCACACCCTAAGACTCGTGCTCTCCAAGAATTCTGATAACAGAACAACCAGCATCTCACCACCACACTCCACAATGTCAATGGAGTACTCACTGAAAACAGGCAACAACCTCGGATACTCAAAAAAACACTTGGATGTCAAATTGCAAGCTACCACTGTCCCTGAGGAGCTGAGGAAATACAGCATTTCATGACCATTTTTTGTGGTAATGACCGAGGAATATTGCTTAGAAGGGCTCCTCTGCATGCTACTTGCCACCACTGTTCCAGCTTTACTAAGGAAGTACACAACATTGTCATCATCATCATCATCGGTTGAATCACAATCAATGGAACTGTCATCAACCTCCCTCCTCAGTGCAGTGTCATCTTCCCAACAGCAAGAGGTTGAGTCATAGACTTTGAACAAAAGATTAGGGAGTTCACCGAAGACTAACACAATCTTGTAGGAGATTTGATCTCTGAGAGTTGTACTCATCACAACGGCATTGAGAGGCTGGTTTTCTGAGGGGAAATGCAATGGAGGGAGTTCAGTGCAGGATCCTGTGACTGGATTGCATACAACAAAGTTTCCTGAGAGTTTGCGGTAGCAAACCAGGCCACCAGATGCTGCAACAGGCATGCAGTTTATGTTAGAGTCTTCGAGAGGAAGACGCAAGTGATTGAGTTTTTTCCAACTGTTTTCAGCAGTGTCAAAGACAATGGAGTGGTTGAGGCTAGGAGAAACCATCAGAAACCATGGATCTCTCGAGGGAATGTGTGAGCAGGCAAGCTTGAAACTCACAGAAGCAGCAGCTGATTTCCATCTCTTGCAGACAGAAGTAAGGCGGAAGAAGGAGGAAGTTGGTAGCCATGAAAGGACCCTCTCTAAGAGATCTTCGTTAAGGTCATCCAGAGAAAAACCGTTCAAGTGTGAATAGTCTCCATTTTCTGGAGACTTTCTTTTCAAACCGTGTTCCATTGGCCACAAATTTGGAGAAAACAACTGTAGAAACAACAAAAGTGTTTAGACGTTATCAAAAAATCAATCTTTTTTCACTTTAATAGCTTTTATCAATCATAAACGCCAATTGATGTGAATTAAGACTATCAACTTAAATGGGTAACGCCAAAAATTGTTTATCTGCACCCAAAAAGATCAAAACTTTCCCTTTCTTTCTCCAACCCCGTGAATTCGCAAGACTCGTTCTTGAATTTTGGTAAGTTGAAACCCGTCCCACACCCATGAAAAGCTATTAAAAAAAAAAAAAAAACCTGACAAGCTATAGTTTAGAAGCAACCATGAAACTAGAGACTTCAAAATCCAAAGCAATTTCCTTCTTTTCCCTTTCGTGACTAACCCTATTAGTAGAAATCGACGCAGAAGATAAGAAAACAGTAGAAAGAGTGACTCCAGACATAAGGGGCTTCATTTCATAGCAGGAAAGAGCAGAAGAATAATGATGACAAGTACCTGATAACGGAAGTGAGGCAGTTGCTGGTATGTTGAGAGTGGATAGGATAGGAAATGTAAGCAAGAAAGAGTGAGTGAGTGAGTGAGTGAATGCGTTGGAGAACACAATATTGTGTGTTTAAAAGGGAGTTTGGAGGAGGAAATCAGAAGAAAGTGAAAAAGGGTAAAAGGGAAAGCGAGCCCAGCAAGTAGGAAGAGAGGTAGGAAGCTTCCCGTGGAACTCTTTTGGTTGGATATTGGATGGTTGACACTTGAGACACTATCATGTGATGACAAGGCACACGCATACACCACACACCACACACCCGTGTGTGGCTTCTTAGTCTTAAAAACATAAATCCTGTGCCGTTGGATTAGATAACAAGTCATAAGTCGTTGACTTTGGATAGTGGCCTTGGGGTGGCTAGCTACCTATGCTTTGGATTCGGGTTGAAAAAAGAGAAAAAGGGTGCACTCAGCACGCAAACAAAAAACCGCTGGGGTAATAGTTTAATGATTTTAGGTTGCATAAAAGAAAGAGAAAGGACCACCGAGTTGTTTCAAAGTGGATATCAGCAATGTCAATTTTGTCAAAGGGAAGAAGGGTTGGGTTTTGTCTGAAACTCGTGCGGTTTTCGGCTGACCTTCCTAGAGCAAAAGCAAGAAGCAACCATCTATTTTTGCTTCCTTTTCGCTCCTCGTTGAAGAATCTTTGTCTTCTTTTGGTTTTGCTGTGTTGTTTTGTACAAGTCAATGCTCAAGCCCCATCCACAAGACAGGTATTTTTTATTGCAACAAACGAAAGGGTTTAGATTAGTGTGGGAAGGGCAAATGTTGAAAAGCAAAAGCAGTTAATTGTGGTGATCTTTTTCTTTTCTGTTCCTCGTGTGCTTTCACCTCTACCAGATGCTCGCACAACCAAAAGCCGCTAAGGTCTTAATCCACGCATCATACAACACAACCTCATTTTGTTTAATTAGCCTTTACCAAAACAAGGACAAAAAGCCTCTCTTCAACTTTCGCCATTGAATCTTCACAATTAGAGAAACAGACACTAAGATGTTATTGTACAAATTTATATACAAAACATTTCTCAATTGAAAAAGATATTCTTAAATGTAACTTTAAACATTATAGTGTTTTGACTTCTTTTAGGAAGCTGGAAATTTCCATGGATGCCATTTTATAATGTTCGATTTAGATCTGTATCACCACTTCCGAATAATATCATTTGAGTGTGTAATTAATTAATTCAACAAACATTTATGCATTGGCTCTACAGATATTAAAAAATTGACTTTCAAAATAATTAAACCAAAGAGATAAAGACAAAAAGGATTATATTCTATGAGAAAAAACAGATCAGGAAATCCATCTAGAACTGTTACAAATAAGATCCAAGGTTGTTGCAAATAATGAAACCCCGGACAAAAATTTCCCAACTCACCACCTTTTTCGATGATGGGATAATTAAATGATAAGAAATAACAAAAAAGCTGCACCAAGATGCCAGCTGATATTTTCATTTCCTTTGTCATTTCAGTGGGAAGAACCGATGCCAGAAAATTGTTTGCCCTCGTCTTCAACTGGAATAGAAGACTCGTTTGCACTCACGTATCCATTACCATAATATGTATTATCTTTAGCTGTAATCAGCTTGTCTTTCGCCACAGCTTTGTGTTCTAAATCTTCCACGTTTCGATGATCCCTTGAAACGGAAGAATGCTTACCGAAGGAAGAGTCCTCGGGTGAACCAGGACAAGAACCAGACGACCTAACCATATCAGTATTATCTTGCTCGCCTGAAGTATCTTCAAACGATCTGTCCGTTATATCTACATCCCCCAAATCGATGACGGCTTGAGAAATAGGCACAGATGTTGATTCAACAGCACTACAAGAAATTTCATTACCGATACCAGTTGAATCAACATTGGTCATGCCCGTATCCTCAAACTGCTCTCTTTTGGCTTCTGAGTTCAGTCCAGCACAAGACTCGCCGCAATCATAGGTGGAAGAAACTTTCGATTCTGGACTATAATCAGATGGCAAAACCTCAGAACCTCTACAAGTTAAAGTCTTCATTTCCGAAAGGAGGCAGTCATCTTGTTGAGTTTGTCCAGACTCCACTTCCACTTCTGTTGTTTGAACTTCTGCTATCCCTGAAGATTCACTAGTTTGAATTTGAAGGCCTGATGGCCGGGCACTACACCTGTCCAGGATCAAATCGAAAATCACTATTCCACTCTTTCAAAAAAGGAACTAAAAAATATTATGGCAATGACAGAGCACAATGAAAGATGAAGCTTGACAAAGAAGTAAACACCGGAACTAAATCCCTAACTTAAACAACTGCCTATCAATGAGTTTCATGAGAATGCATCATTAAAAATTGTGGCTGACATTACCTAATCAATTAAATGGATTAAGAAACCTCCAGTAAATTTGGTCCAAGATGGCAGGGACTAGATTTATAATTTAAAATGCAACTTAAAGCCAGGGATCAAATTAACGGATAGTTACCAAGTTGAGCAAAATACGGCCCATATTAGTCATCAAAATCACCTAAATTTGTACTCACGGGCTCAACTTGATACAATGTTTACAAAAGCCAGCTATTTGGGAAAGAAATATCATTCAGAAGAAGTGAAAATACAAACCACGAATACTCTGAAATTATTGGTGCGTGACAGAGAAACAAAGAGAGCATTAGCCTTTAACCGAATCACAAGAATACCTGCTATACAAAAGCATATATGCTCCCTCAGAAAGTACCTCTTCCAACTCCACAGTCGTAACCTGAGAAATGTAATGGAACACAAATGAGGATACTGACAGACTGGCAGTTCAAGCACATTAGACAGGGTACTCGGTGACCAAAAAGAAAAATATTCAAACTTGGACAAGGAGACAAAGAAATCTACCTTCCAGTCATCAATCCTATACCAGTTCCCCAGGAAGTCCTTGATATAGCAGATGTAATGACCAAAAAATGAAGCATTTAGCATATCAATATGTACTACAACACCATACAGCTTATAAACGTCAGATCCATCTCCAGCTTCACTCATATAAGGGCTAAGATTTAAAGTCTCAGGGAAGGCTATTCTCTTGTTAAGCTTCCCAAACCTCCCACTCTGCATGTGCACAACACCCCAAAAAAAGAAATGAGAAAGTTGATAAAAAATAGTTAACAGTTCAAGCCTTTCATGCTTCTGTATACTAGTAGGCTGTATGTAAGTCTAGATGATATTAGTCAGACCTGAAATCTTTTCAAGGCGACTGTAAGAATATTTGGAGCGCATTTCACAGTAAGGCGTTTCCATGCCTTGACATAATCCTTGCACCTGACAAACAGCGGGAAACTTCTTTAACAACAGGATATTCCTAACAGAAAAAAATACATTACCAAAAGCACATATTTGAATTATATTTAAATTGACAACTTACTTTCCACTATTGAAACTTTTCCTATTTATAATTTTTTTGCCAAATTGTAAGTCTCAGCTATCCAAATACACGCATCAAAATTTTAAAGAATAAAAATAAAATCAAAAGCCTCCATTAAGCAGGGAACAAACTTAAATGAGAAATCTGGTATCATCGGACCAAAAAGAAACTGCTAAACTAAACATAATTTTATGGTTGATTCTTAAGAAAAACAAATTTTGCTCTACCCATAAAACTACAAATCATAGTCATAAATCAACTTAATCTTGTAATTTGACAGGAGACATCATATAATCACCACCTTCCAAATTCTTTAATAAAAGCTAAACCAAGAACACAAATAACTTAAACTCAATAACATCCATAATTGATCCAATAAATGTTTGTAATTTAATAATTATCATTTTGCATCAAAAGTAAGGAGACAGGTGACAGTACAATATGGTTCTATCATAGTTACATTATAAGCTGACATCTTGGTTATCAAAATTAAGGGCTGAGGTAAAATTTATGTAGATGAGACTAATACAGTGACTATATTATAGACATTCCATAGTTCCAAGCCCAAATATGGAATTCAGTTTCGAATATAATAATTTAGTTAAGTTATTACATTGTTAATAATTTAGTTTTTTAACTTATTATTGTAGATGGTTTACTGCAACAGAACATCGTTGTGAACTTAATGTTCTCCCCAGACTGAGGACATCTAAATTCCCTTTCAATTCATAATCTAAAATCATCACGTTATCATCCACATTCAATTCATCAAACTACAAAAACAGTTATTATAATTAATATTAATTTTTGAGGATGCTGACATCAATGGCAAGAAAATATTTGCAATGTTATATTAAACATTGGTATGGTACATGGTACAAGTATATTTCAATATGAAGAGTAACCTTACCCCTCACATTTATACATATTCTCCCCATCAAGTGGCTCCCTGGCAGTAAACTGATCTAGACATTCCTCCAAGGAGGCAGCATCTCCATGAATCTCAACTGTCAAATCCATCATATTTTCATACTGTTTTGAAATCTTTTCACATTTTGTGCAAACCACCTATTTAGTTTCAGCATAAAAAAGAATAAACAGACAGCCACATCCATGTCAGTATCAAAATAGAGAAATGCATTATTTTGACATTATATAAAGGCTTTATTCCCGAGTACTGTAAAGGTTTCTTCCATTGATTCCATATTGCAGAATAAACTCAAAATCTAAAGTTTTGATAATTGAAGGAAGAGAAACAAAATTCGCCCTCAGCCAATTTCATGAAAGAGAACGGAACATTTCAAACTAGAGACTTTGGGGGCCTATCTAAGTATCCATGTCTGGTTTAGTCTTTGTTTCTTTGCTTTTGAAATCAATTCTGTAAAAAACAGAACTTTCAAACAGTTTTGTGGAACCAAATGTTTTTATAAGAAAATTGGTTAGGTAATTTGATTTCCCTTGTTCTAGAGATTGAAATTGTAAATAAATATCATCGTTATCAGTAATCATTTGTAGTTCAAAACAGAAACCAAGTAGGATATTAAATTACTCTAAAAAGTAAAACATTAAATAAAGATGCAAATTATGGACTTCCAGCTCTTAAGCTAGACAACCAATAAAGTTCAAAGACAGATGAGAAAAAATAAAACAAATTTCACTTCATCCCAACCAACATAATCAGTAATAATTTTATTTGCATTATACATGTAATGAAACAATAGAAAAGTAACAAGAAAAGCTTATTTCAATCTGATTAAATGTCCAACCTCAGATTGTAGACGGCCGCCAAATATGTGTTGAATAAGGGTAGTCTCCTGGAGGTTAGGAGGGACAGATTTTTCTCCACCAAACTCATCAAGGCACACAGATTGCATGGTATCAATGGAAAACCTACAAAGAAAAAGTATTGGAAAAATTACCTTCTACGTTTACCAAACAAAATATAATATAAAAGATAATTAAAAACAGAGAATGAACACTTCACCACAAAATGTGAAACGATAATGTTAGAAGGAAAAACAACCTCATAAACTCATGAGCATCCTCTTGTCTTCCATAGCCCAGAGTACCACCAATATTAGGCAATCGAGAGAGAATATTCGTAGGAGAAAACACCTGTGAACTTTGCATTGTTCTTTCAACATGATTTTCAAATTCACATAGAAAGCACCAATCATTACAACTGCCTGGAGAACAAAAAATGATGACATAAGCATGAGGAATAGTTGAGTTCACAGCAAAAAGGTCTGAGTTATGATATTACATTCTCGACGGTGACCCTTCTCCAACAAGTAGGCAACAAGTGGCCTTGTGAATGAGAGGCACTGAAGAACCACATTTGCAAAGCAACTAAAAAATTGCAATAAATGTAGATTATTTTCCATATCCTATTATTGTAAATATCACCAACAGTGCAATAAAGTTGAAGCTCAGTCATGAAAATGAACAAACCTGTTTCCACAATTCAATAGCCCACAAGGAGGAAATCCTAGCTTGTTCCAGTTAAAATATTTGACAAATTCATCATAGGGAAAAAGAACCTAAACAAGACAAGGCATTTGCATGTGAGAAAATAAACCAAATTTAGCCCTGTAAACAAAATAACATCAGAGACTCAGGCACTTTGGGAAGGCTCCAGAAGGAGTCAGCCACTTGTGCTGATTGAGCTGTTCCTTGGGTAAAGGGCACAACATTCTAACGTGACTCCCAAATATCAAGGGTCTAAAGACCCAACCCAGAACAAAAAAATCAAGAGCACACCACTGTTGCCTTACGAAGTTGAGGAGAGGCGCACCTTTGGTAACTGATTGATTATTACATAAAAATCCTAAAAGCCCAACATTTTCCATCCTGATTATTGAAGCTAAAGGGGTAAAACAATAAAACTAACAACTTTGGTCTTTCAGGTCCCTTACCAGCAAGTAGATTAAGGTTTTGCAAATTGGAAATCATAACATATAAGACTAACGCAAATAGGCACACATTAAATAAGGAAGAGTACCAGAAAATAGTCATATGTATTAGTATTTTCCTTTTTTTAATCAGTAACCATAGTAATATATGCTTATTGCCTCGTGTATTTACTCATAAGGAAGACAAATGCAAAACAGCCACAACTGTTATTTTTCCCTTTTCTTAATAGTAAATCATAATCTTAAATTCTTATTATCTTGTGTATTAACCTAATAAGGAAGAGTAACGCAAAATAGTCACATGTATTAGTATTTTCCTTTTCTCCCCCTGACTCGAAGATTTTCTTTACTACGCTGCATGCATTTTGCACATCATCCTCAAGGCAATAAAACCTAGCACCTCAGAGTTTCCCTTCCCTTTCACAAACAACAGTAAGCAAAGCACATAACATGAATTTGTAATTACATCAATAAAAGAAACTTACATCTTTAGGCTGCTTAATTGGCCTATAAATTGTTCCACGGGCAGGTATCAGCGCAATAGCTGAAGAGCTCTTGCCCCCAGCAGCAGAAGACTTAAACCCACGATTAATTACCCCATTTTGAGCCGGGCTTCTTGCACCAGCTTGGTGAAAATCCTTGCATACTATTTTATGCCCAGACCTCCAATGCGACTGCTGGCATTCTTGGGAGCTGCAAAATCCACATAAACATAAACAAATTAAATCTAGCCACCCCTCCTCTTTCCCGTTCGAATACCAAAATTTCTTAAATATATATATATATATATATATATATATATATATACACGTCAATTTTTTCAGCAAATACCCACATTCATTTCACACCGCATAACATAATTAATATTAAGTAACAACCAAAACTTTCCAAAAAAAAACTACATCCTTATTTCGTTGGTAACTATGTCATTAGTACGAAATATCTACCAATTTTATCAATGACTAATCACTACATGAGATTCTAACCACTTTTAGTATGTAGGCGTATAATTTACATCCACGATACTCCAATTCAAAACTTTACTAAAAAAATCCAAACACAGTTCCAGTACTACTCAAACCACCAACACAATTGTGCATGCTCTAAATTACCCCAACATCAAATAAATACATAGATAATACGTAAATAAATTAAAACTAAATAAATAGATAAATTAATTAATTAACTAATAAAACTCCTAGTAACGTTAACGATCACATTGGTGATTAAAGAAAGGAACCGTACCAATAAAGAACCGCTTTGCAGCGCGAGCACTTCTTGGAGGAGGGGGTGGCGCAGACGGCGCAGAGAGAATCATCGGCGGAGGATAGAACGCCGGGCATTGCGTCGAGGGCGTGGTGTTGGTCCCCTTCGAAATTGGCGTCGACCTCGAAGTACTTGGAAGCGGTGGACTTGACGAAAAAGTGAACCCCAATGGCCACGACGATCACAGAGAGAAACAGCTGCAGGAACCAATTCAGATCCCACGACACTCCAACCACAACAAGCATCTACGTCGTCGATTGCGTCCCTACTCCGATTCTAGGGTTTTTCCATCGATCACGCAATACATCACATCCTCCAATTAGGGTTTTCTCCTTCTTCAATATACTTATATTCCTCTTCCAATCTTATATCTTCTTCTATCTATCACACACACACACTCTCTCAATTTCTGTTATTTGTATCAAGAACTTCGATATGAATATATAATAAAAAAATAATCAATTTATTATAACATAATAAAAATAATAATAATAATAATAATAATAAATATTTATGATATATATTATAACTGTTTTATCTTCTTACTTTCCTGTGACACTTGTGCTTCTTTGTAACTGAAACAATGAATGCCCCATCATGTGGGAATCCATTTTGGGAAAGAGAAAGGAAAGCGTGATAGTAATAAGATCCTTATCAACAACAAAAACAGAAAAGTGCCAACAAATTATGAAATTATTATTATTTATTAATGATTTTTGTTATGGATTATTAACTTATGATTAAAATTGAATAGTCTTCTGCTCCTAAATTACATTGAAAAAGTTATAAATTCCTAAAAATATAATTTTAAAAATATGTGTATATTAATTTAGATTGATATTGTTTTACATGTGTGTTTATTCGTATGGAATTCTTTATTTTTCCTGTTGGTTTTTAAAGTTAAATTATTTGTCTGTTGTTTATTTCCTAATTACCTCCTAAAAAAATTCATATATTGTTTTTGAATTTAAACACAGTATTTATATTATATACAAGATATTATGCAATACATTCAAAATATTTAAAGATAATATTTTATAAAATAAAAATTATAAACATATTTTATTATATTTTTAAAGATATTATAATATAATAATTGATTATTTGATATTTTTAAAATATTATAATATATAAATTAATTATAATATCTCATTTATATTATTCTAATATAGATAAAATCTTAGGAAAAATCTAATAAGAACACAGGGTGTTATTGTATTAATTAATTAATTAATTAATAATAATAATAATAATAATAATAATAATATACAATATCATGCATTTATTTTTAAATAAAAAATGTGAATATTATTCGAAGAAACTTAAAACAAATATAGTTTTTTCTAATATTTATAAGAAAAAACAAAACTTAAAATGATTGGTCTTTATTAAAAGGAAGTATTAATCGATTATATCAGACTTTGATTATATCAGACTTAAAATTAATTTGATGAATCTAGTATAACTGAATTTAATATTTTAAAATTTATATTCAACTATTTAATTTATTTGGTTAATCGAATTCCAGTTACATGTTAATTGGGTCAATTTTTTGGATTGCATGATTATATTAAATTAAATTTTAAAATAATTAATTTTGTTCAAATAAATGCTGTAAATATGGTGTTATAGATACTTTTAGTTCATCATTTATTCCTACTTAAACAAATTACATTATTAAGGAGGTAGCAGTGGATAGATCAAGACATGTTGATGATAAATTCTTCAAAAAGTTGACAAGTGGTCACTAAATTTATGAAGAATTTGAGTTTAGGGTAAAGTTTTTTAATGAACTTATTTATGCACTAAATTATGTTGCCCAATCGACAAATAACATGTTAGTAAGAAAAAAATCATCATTGATTCTATTTTCTTTAGAGTTGGTCATTTAGAAAGAAAATGAGAATGTTAAATAAGAGAGATTTGATATCTCCTTTATTGAGTTAGTAGTGTTGAAATGACATTGACATACTTTAAGTGATGAGTTGTCACCTAGGCAACATGATATGTTTTATATTTGTAAGTATTGATATATGTATATATTTATGAATTGGATGAGATGAAAATTAAATTAATATGTTTGATGCAACTATATGACATGTATTATGTTGTATATTGTGTGATGTTTATCATAACCTATATTTTGGTTATCATATAAGTATAAGATCAATTTTAGCTAAAAAAACATAATTTATTTTAAGATTAAATATGTTTTTAGTCCATTAACTTTTAGTGAAAAATTGAAATTAGTCTTTTTTTTTAACTTTGGACCAATTTAGTTTCTCATTTTAAAAAATGTGTGGACTTAGTTATTTTAACTAAATTTTGTTAAGTTTATTTAATGTGTCAAACATATTTTATGATAGTATTTGAGTTGTTTACACTGTTTGACTCATTTTCGCTTCAATATTAACTCAAATATCATTTGAACTATTTTTTAAACGTCAAATAAATTTAACAAAATTCAATTAAAATAATTAAATTGATGTATTTTTACGGTTGGAGAACTAAATTAGATCAAAGTTTCAATAACTAATTACAATTTTCACTAAAAATTAAGGAACCAAAAACATATTTAACACTTTATTTTAATCTAACAAAAACATTTATCTACATTATGTCAAACCAACGACTTTTCAACCACAATCAAGTGAACATCCTAATCTTAATCAAGATAATAATGTTCTAGCTAAATTATGGAGAAAATATGAAGGGATAAAAGAAATAAATATTAAAAAAACAAGAGAGTTTAAGTATATTTGAAATCTTAATTTTTAAATAAAATTTAAAATAATTAAATTGTAAGTAATTAAATCACTTTCACATAAAAAAGAATCCATTTCTTTCTATAAAAAAACTTTTGTCACAAAAATATCTTAATTTTTCTTTATAAAAATAAATTATACCCTATAAATCTTCATAAAAAAAAAATTAACAACATAATATGTATGTACATGGTAGAGTACACTAGATTTCTAATAAAATGATAATTATTGTCAACGTGTTTAGATTAGATGTAAAAATACGATAAGAAACCTATGTATGGTTTATTAGCTAAAATATATGGAAACCTTTTAACTAAATCTCAACTCATTATTTTTTAATTCTTTAGCTCGAACATTGCTTTTTATTTTGAAGAGATTAATTAACTAATTAACTAATGACTACGAAAACAACAAAACCTATTATAGATTTCAAACATTTAAGCATGCTCTAAGTGCATTTGTGAAATTGAATTATCATTGTGATATTAGGACAAATATTCAATGAGTCTGTATCCATCCTTCTTTCAATTTCTAAATAATGTCAAACAATTAATCATCATTTAATGTCAAATTATTTAATATTAGAGTTAAATATGTTTTTAATTTTCATGACTCAGAATTATTTGTCTATGTCCAAACTTTTGATACATCTTGCTTTATAAACTTTATAAGTAAATCAATATAATCCTTTAAGCGCGTTGCCTTTTTTTATGAGGAGTCAGATGTGACGATAAAAAAAATTCTATTTATTTATTTATTACAATATACTTATAAAAATTTAGAGGCAAAATTATACACTAATATATAATTATATTTAAAATATTAATATTTATATATACATATATATATATATACATATATATATATATATATTTACAATATTATATACATCTTATATTTACACAGTTTAGTACATCTTATATTTCCTATACTAGAAGGGGAAAAAGTATTATTTATTTACAGTTTTCCCTCATATACTGGCTTTCAAACAGGTGGAGGGAAAAGGTTATGGATAGGTTCACTTGGATTGTTGGGGGTAAATATTCACTGCATTGGTTTGCCATGCATTTCCTAGAAAAACAGCCACAATGTCAACGAAGAAGGGATCAAGCATGTTGGGAGCAGCCATCTATAATAATGTTATAAAATTTTGTTTTTCACACCCAATCATAAAATAGGGAAGTGAGACAAATATCACATAAAAAAATATAACATATCATAATAAGATAAAATGAAA
>Ga0214543_1007052_pt1 | contig 19557 bp, 10 predicted proteins | sample CNSS2metaG_FD_160094 | JGI IMG/M metagenome (GOLD analysis project Ga0214543, IMG submission 160094) | Root nodule microbial communities from cowpea collected in UCLA plant growth center, Los Angeles, California, USA - CNSS2 | ecosystem: Host-associated > Plants > Roots > Nodule | place: USA...
CTTGTTGATACGTTTTACTTCATGATGAAAAAGTGTTTGATTTGAAACTCCTTAAAGATATTCAAGTAAGAGATATTAATCATGTATCTACTCATGGGAACAAAAATTATATATTTTCTAATAAATTAATTCACATGTTATTTTATATCTAAAATTTTATAATTCTTGAATTTGAAGGACTTCTAATTCTTCAAATATTATTATATTACACACACATATATCTGTAAATAAAAAAAATATTTGATAATATAAATTAAGAAATGGTGGAATCTTTTGTTTCCATAACTTGGTAGATACATATTTTTTTTCTTTTACTGGAACGTGTTTAAAAAGTTTTACTGTCAAAAACTTTAGCATTAATGTTCTAAGATAAAATATATAAGATTAAGAGAAAAATGTATGAAAATTAACATAATAAATAATGCAAAATTCATGTGATAATAGGAAGTCTCCTACCCTCTACCCGTTTTCTTATTACTTTAATATTAATTTTAATTAATTTTTTATAAAATAATAAAAAATTACACTAAAGGAAACATAATATTATCAAATATTCAATATTAGAAGGAGGGTTGTTTCTTCGATATGAAATACTTTGAAATAAATTATAATTATTTACATTTTATATTAGAATACCAAATAAAATTTCATGAGAACCAAAACATTTTAAATTTTTAAACATTAATGAGATTTTATTTACAAATTTAATAATTGTTTTGGTTCTCATGAAATTTTATTTGGTATTATAATCTAAAATGTAAACAATTATAATTTATTTTAAAGTATTTGATATCGAAGAAACTACCATATTTCTAGTATTGAATATTTGATAATATTATGTTTCCTTTATCATAATTTTTTATTAATTTATAAATATTAATTAAAATTAATATTAAAGTAGTAAAAAAATGGGCATGGGTACGAGTCGTTACCCGGTGGGAATGGGGATGAGGATGGGACAAAAATTTAATACCCGTTGAATTTGGGTATGGGGATGGGGATGAATTTTTTTTACGGTGATGGGTATGGGATAGCGAAACCAGTACCCGCCCCGCCCCGTTGCCATCCCTATAATCAATGGTTGAGAAATAACAAAAATTGTTTTAGCGAAACAAAAATGAAATAAAAATTAATAATAATAAGTAAAAAATTATTATTTTTTATATTACCTAATAAATGAAAGGTTTATGTTATTAAACACTTAAATTGAGAATTATTAAACATTCTCATGTGAAAGAAAAATATACAATAAATAAAAATATTAAAAAATAATAGAAATATTCAAATGTTAGAAATAAGTTTTTTTTAGTTAACATACATCATTTTAACATAATTAGATAAAGGTTATGATAAGATAAAAAATATATTGGAGATGCGAATGAGTTTCATAACAAACCAAATAATTAAAAGAAATAAAAAATAAAAAGTATATATATATATATACATATATATATACATATATATATATAGTTACTTATTTAATTGTGAATATTTTAATAACTTAAATGAGAATGGAGATATGACGGAGACAAATATTATGGCGGGGATATGTACATCTCATCTTCATACCCAATTGAAAAAATCGGAAATTTCTCATACCCATATCAATACGAGAATTCTTCGTCAAAACGGGGATGAGTTCAGACAATAAACACAAATGGTTTTATTTGTCATCTCTAATCCTAATCATTATTATTTCTCTGTATATTTGTGATATATGCGTGCCATCACGGACTTCATCATTAAATGAAAACAAATTAAAATATTATATCAAGTAGATTAAAAATTGGAAAAAAAATGACCATATAAGTAAATTCAGATAGTCATATTCTGCTCTTTTTTTCTTTCATTGAAAAAAGAATAAAATAAGATAGTATTTCATAAATTAACATCAATCCGTAATAATTACATTATAAAAATCGATATTTATACCTATGGGAATTTCTCAACATATATATATATATATATATATATATATATATATAATTTATTAAATTAAAATAATAATTTTAAATATTTCTTTAAATTTAATCGATTTTTTCGATTTTCCTGTTTTTTAAACAATTATTTTTTATTTATTTATAATATTATAAAAAATCTTTATATTTAATTTTATAATTATAACAATAGATAATACTTTTATTATTTATTATTATAATGCGTAGGTTAGTATTTTATTATTAATATTTATTTATTTTTATTATTATTATTATTATTATTATTATTATTATTATTATTATTATTATTATTATTATTATTATTATTATTATTATTATTATTATTATTATTATTATTATTATTCATAGTTGTTTTTACTACTATTCATGTATACAACGTGAATAGTAAGATAATTTGTGATTTCTATAAGTACATTATTTATAATTTTTTTCAAACAAAGAAATAACAAATAAAAAGCTATACTTTCAAGAAGAACAAACTTAAGGAAGAAATTAGTAGCAATCCTTAACTTAAAGTTAACAATACCCTATACTACTTCTAATTATATAGGTTCACAATTTTATATTTAAATGTTAGAATGTTACTTAATAATATTTAAAATAGTTTTAATGTTTAAAATTAAGTTATTTGTCAAGTTATATACGTTGATACTTTATTCTTTAATTACTAAATTTATAATAATATTTCGAGAATTATGTGAACATTTTAATTACACTATTATAAAAAATAAATTAAGTCAATTTACTCTCATTGTAATGCAATAAATATATAAAATAAATTGCAAAAGAAAATCGTAAGTGAAACAACCCATGGCAAAATTCCTAGCTCACCAAAAAGTGAGTCAGATTGAGTTGACCCTTTTTTAGGTCAACCCGTGGTGAGCCAACCCGTGTGAGCTGAGTTGGCTCACTTTGAAACACCTACTTTTAGGTCTTGGGTCCATGTGATAAGACATGTACGGTAACATCAACGAATATCAATCAAATAATAATTTATCTTGAATAAATAATAATAATAATAATAATAATAATAATAATAATAATGTAATACCAAATATCCTTTAAATATTTGGTATCAAAGAACGTCAAAACGTAATCAAACTACCGAGATTTGTCATAATTACCTTTAATATGTGAATATTTGTCTTAATAGATGTATCTTAGAATATTTTGTAGTCATTTTGGTGATAAAGCTATTTGGGCCTTATTGGACAATGTTACTTAGTATCAAACTACCGAGATTTGGTATCAAATATCCTTTAAATATTTGGTATCAAAGAACATCAAGACGTAATCAAACTACCGAGATTTGTCATAATTACCTTTAATATGTGAATATTTGTCTCAATAGATGTATCTTAGAATATTTTGTAGTCATTTTGGTGATGAAGCTAATTGGACCTTATTGGACAATGTTACTTAGGATCATCTATTGGACAGATATATAGAGTTATAATTAATTTGATAAATAAGTAACATTAGAATCTAAAATTCTAAAAAGAGTTTAGAGAATAAATTTTGTTAAATTATCTATAATAATATATAAAGATGATTCGTCTACATTTTATAATACCTGTTTTACCCTTAATTATTTTATAAATAATTTACTTTTAACTGTTATTCTAAATACTTATTTGTCTTAAACCATTATTTCAAAAAAAATTATATATATTTTATTTTTTCAATTTTATATCTAACAACTATTTTAAAATTAATTATATATTTATTATTGATCTTGATTTAAATTTCTTAAAAATTAAAAAATCGAACACATAGGCGTGACATATGTGTTCCCTTGTAATAGCATAAAAAAAATGAAACTTTATAAAGGTTTAGATATTTCTTTACTTTAAATTTATTTATGTGTAAAACTCCAATTATAATATGAAATTGTGTAAAATTACGTATTAAAACGTTATTGACTTTAAAATTCCTCTTGCCAACTAAAAATAATTAAAGAAGAACCTTGAAGCTAATAAATAAACCCAACTCTCGAAAAGAACTACCATTGGATTTTTTAAAATATAATTAACGAAGAATTTATTGAGATATTTTCAAAAGTTCAGTTACTGACAAAATTACTAACAAATTTTTTTAAAAATCAATGGGTTAAATATGTTTTTGGTCCCTTAACTTTCAGTGAATTTTGGAATTAGTCCATTTCGAAACTTTGGACCAATTTGGTCCTTCATTTTTCGAAATACATGGATTTAGTCCTTTTAATCAAAATTTGTGAAGTTTATTTGACATTTCAAGCACGTTTCATAATAGTATTTGACTTAACATTAAAGAAAAAATGTGTCAAATAGTATAAACAACTCAAATACAATCTTAAAATGTGTATGAAACATTAAATAAACTTAACAAAATTTGATTAAAAGGACTAAATGCACGTATTTCGAAAGATGAAAGACTAAATTGGTTCAAAGTTTCGAAATGGACTAATTTCAAAATTGACTGAAAGTTCAGGGACCAAAAACATATTTAACCCAAAATCAATTATTGATAATTTGACTAATAAATTTTAAAAATATCCTGTGACGAATTTTATTATCATATGTTCAAAAGTTAAAGCGAAACTTTGATATTTATTTTATGGACAAATATATTCATTAATAATAAAAGTTATGCATTCTCAAGTACAAATTTATTATCCATGAATATTTATCATTAACTAAAATCTTAAAATCTGTTTGATAAATATTATTTTACTGACAAATTCTTTTTCTATAGATACAATTTCGTTGACAATAGTATTTTCTTCATCTGAATAAGATAGAATATCAAGGAACTAAATAAATTCATAACTCGTAACATGCACTACATATGTTAGTAAGGTGCGATAAAAAACATAAGAAAAAAAAATACTGAGTTAATTCATTTAAGACTAGCACCTAATATTAGATACGGGTAAGTTATGTTTATATTTTGTGAAGTCAACATATGTGATTATGATTTCTATAAACTATTTTAATATAATCAATTACTATAATAAAATAAACGTTAAAAACAAATTTGAAAAGTTTAAAATCAATTGTAAAAGCTAAAAAGAATTGAAATAATACAAACTACACTTTAAATATTTTTATCGGATCATTATCTTGCTAAATTACTAACCCCGTACAAATGCACTTTAATAATGTTAAAAACATTCTGCGAAGCGTCAAAACTTAAGGATGAAACACGTAAAACATTTGTATTAGGCCTTCAATGGTAAAAGGTTTAAAAAAATATTTAGTAGTAATATTTTTTTATTAAATTAATTATAAAATTATGTTTGAGAAAAAAATGTCACATAGTTTTTTAGTATTAATATATTTATATTAAATTAATTATAAAATTATATTTAAGAGAAAAAAAGCCTCAATATTTTTAGTATTGATATATATAGCTCTCAAAACAAGTCTCTCAATTCGACTCACACGGGTTGACTACCTCGTGAGCCAACTCAATCTAGTTCGTTTTTGAGTGAAATTACAATTTTTTTTTTCAATCCTAAAAAACTAAATTATAATTTTGATTAAGATCTAAATAAAGTTAAGACATATTATAGGTTTATAGGTTCACAAAAACTACCTTCAATTGAAAGAAAAGGCACTACAAGTCAAAGAAAAGTAAAATTAAGTTGATAAGTGACTTTGGTGTGTCATTTTAGTTTTTGAATTGAATTTTTATTTTACACGTTTACACAATTGTATTTGTTCTAAATATTTATATAAAGTTGTATCGTTCTTTTTACGCCAAAAATGGATCAATTACACTAGTTTAGAGAGAGAATTAAATAAAGAAGAGCATTTAGAGTTTTCATTTTTTTAATATAATTTAATATTTAAAATTTATGGGTGAGTTTGTGAGCCAACCTAATTCATCATGGGTTTAATCTAGGTGAGCCGGGTTCTTAGTGGACCAAGTTCATTTTTGACTCGTATCGAAATTTATAATTTTTTTAACCTAACCCGACCCGAACATGGTGGACAAGGTTGATTAGTGAGTTATAACCCTTTTTGACACCTTTATATACATATATTATCAATGTATGTTAATTTTTATTGGTATTAAAAATGATATTTGATGAGTTAAAATATTTTTCAATAAAAAATTAATTTTTTTAGAAAAAAAAGAGTGGTTAGTTATTTTTATTCTCTTATAATTAATATTAATTTCTATTTTTTTATTTTATCTTGAAATGACTTCTCATCTACTCATTTCATTTTTTGTCTCATCTTACTTTCTTCTATCGGAGAGTTCTTTTTTTGAAGGTTTTGATCGACTTCATTTCTTGAATCTCATATTGCGAATATGTACCACCAATATTTTTATTTTCATTTATGGTTAGTGTGTTTTTATTTTTATTTGTGTTGTTGTTTTTATTTTATTTGTTGAATTTGTATTAAAATTATAAAAATATTTCTTTTTCTTCAATTTTGTTTTGGTACTTTTTGGATTCATTTTATGCGTTTCGGGAGTTTTTTCTCCACATGTTATGATAAGGAACTGAAATTTTTACACGGTGTATGAAGGTGTTGCAGTTTAAAACTAACCGAGAGGAATGGGTCCAGTGTAACGTTGAGCTATGAGTCGTAAATCATGATGATGAGAAAGAGGTTCTATGCGGGAACGAGAAACTTCGTCTTTTAAATCATTCATCGCGACCAATGACCATGATTAATATATACGAACAGTGTTATACACTAGCAAAATCATACTGAAAAGAGCAATAAGTAAAATGTAGTTAAAGATTGTAGGAGAGCGTGTACCTTGTCCTCTTATCTTCTTTGTTCATATGTTCCCGTTTTACTTACATAATGGCTCCTCCTTTTGTTTTAATCTGTTGTCTACCATTCGTAGCAAACTCAGTGGATGATGTTTTAATTCTCCAATCCGTACAAATTTTCACACAGGTTAACAAAATCAATACACATGCTACTCGCATTTAATAAAGTGGCTTTAAACTACCACTATGCTTGTTTCCTGTAGTGTTGGTATGGTAGACAACAAAATATTCGGTACAACCATGGAATTTTCCTTTGGCTGTCCCAGAAGTAAAAATGAACAAAGAATAATGACAAAATCGAAACTTGTCGGTCTCTTATTTAGTATATTGTTGAATTGGGTCTATCAAATAAAAACCCTTTCTTCAAGCTTAAGCAACTCCCTTGAAGTTTAACATAGAACCAAATTTAGAATAACTTCATTGTTAACCACCTAATTAGCATTTTCTCAGGAGTTCCACGTTAACTAAGATAAGTTAATTAATGTGCCTGTAAGTCTTTAGATTCTCTTTCTTAATAAACTAGTATTTTTAATTAAACTCTTCTCTTCTGCATATGTCTATAAATTTTCAGTTATATATCTATTAAATTAATATCAGCAAAATGTTTCAACCTCTTCGATCATTTGTTCTCCCTCTCCTTATTGTTACCATCAACACTTCATCTTCAATTTCTTCACTCAACTATTGTAGGGTTTCTATTTCAACCATATATACACTTTAAGACCTTTATCTTTGTTTTAGACCTATTTAAATCTCACATGCACACTGAGTTCAACTCTCTCTTATCCTACACCTTCATTTAATGTGTTTTAGGTTTTTATTTTAAACCATTTTGTACGCTGTGGAAGATATAATTGTTGTTAATTAACTTCTAATAAATATAGATACTAAGTTTGTCTAAATAGTTTTTTATTTGATAGGAAATTTCAAAAAAGAATAATTTTAAACACCACAATGTATAACAGTTACACTAAATAATAATATAAAATCCCACTTTCTACATTAATTATAAATTCATATTAAAATTTCTACCTATTTATTGTAATTTATATGTTGTCTCATCCGAATAAGTCTCACATCATTTAGGAGTTGAGGTCAAGTGCAGTTTAAATACTCCATCCACCAGCTCTATACTCCAAAATAACGTATTACATTTCAGCAGACACAAACCTCAATCTCATTGAATCAAATTGAGTCAATTAAGTCAATAACACACATTTAATTATGTTTACTTTCTTTAATATTTTATTTGTTATTTAATGTTTTTTGTTTGCATTAGAATGTTTTATTCTCAATTTTAAAGATTTAATCGCATAAATCCTTAGTTTACTAGCATCAAAAGTTTAGTTTTTTTTTTCTTTAACTCTTAGTTTTCTATTTCACTTGGAAAACTTTATTTTGTTGACAAATTTTTCATTCTTCCTCACATTACAATCTTTATTACATTTTTTTTTTAAATTTTGTTCAAATGTTGAATGCTATTTCAGGACATAAAATCCTCAATTTGGTAGAACCATCACATTTGATATAATTATTTGACGTTTATTTAATTATTATTTAAAATTCTAATTTGATATTTACATAATTATAATTTGTTTAATACTTGATATTGAAGAAAAGAAAAAAAAGTATATCATATAATATTGAATTATTGACATTATCATATTTAATTTATTGTGATTTTGATTTTTTTTAAATATTTAATTCATATTTAAAATAATACGGGGAATATGAGTATATCCCTTTTATGATAGAAACGAGGAAAAAAAAAAGATTATATGGTTATTGAATGTAGTAGTCAAAACACATGTGCTACCATGTTGAATTTTTTATTACAATAAAAAATAATAAAATTATTATCATTATTATTTTATATTATTATAATTATAAAATTAAATATAAATATTTTTTATATTTTTATTGTAAATATTTTTTTTTAGATAATTTTATAATAAAGATGTTAAGTTTTAGAAAACGGTCAAATTAAAAATACCGGTTAAATTTTAAAAAAGTGTACTTAGAGACTAAAATTAATAAAATAATTATGTTAATTTAAAAAAAATTATTTAGAAAGTAAAATTAAAAAATAGATATTAACACTAAAAAAAAAAGGAAGAATCATCTATGTATAAATATAAATAAATGAATAAAAAGATAAATTTTTACTTAGAAACGGAAGCTGTTGAAATCCATCTCAATTCCTGGAAACCTCTTTTTGTGCCTTCACTTCTGTTAATCTTATTAAAAATTAATTGCAAACTGAGACTGTGGATAATAGTGAGAAATCCATTCTGTTTGTGTGGCATCAATCGACCAAAGGTCTAAAACTGAGTTGTGGGAGAAATTGTGTTGTCTAAACCTCTAAAACTTATAATCAAAGAATCAATATCCTAAATTGTAAATCGTACAAGTTTTGGATTAAACTAAACACGTTTGATTTATTTTAGAGTTTCTGATTACCTGCTACTTTTTTTAATAGCTATATCCAGTATATTAGGTAACTTAATTCTCTTACTATATTTATTTTGTTTGATTGGATGAACATTACATCATTTGGTATTCAATTATATTTTTTCTCAGCAGGTTTTGCTATGATTGAGTTAACTCAGAACCCTGCAATTTGGGAGGGAACTTATCACAAAAACGAGAAATTTCATTTACCCCTTGTGACAAAAATATGGCTCACACAACAAAGAAAGGTATACTTGGTATTTCTTTTCAAAAATCTAGAATTTTTCAATATAACTACTCTGGTTTACAGTCAGAATGTTCCATGATGAACCTTGTTGAAATGCACACCCAATGAAATGAATCTCATGGAAGACTCGCACACAATCACACTCACACCAAATCAAAGAAATCATAATGAATGAGAAGTGGAAAATCTGAAAGCAATGTTATGGCCTCCTTGGCTAGAGACATATGTGGCAAGGCTTGAAGTCAGGGCTTGTGATCATCGCAGCTTTCTTGCATAGCTGCACGATCAAGCACACAGGTGGGACTTCGGGGCAATAATTGCATACTCCTTGGCCAATAAAATTCTGATCGGAGAATTATCTGTTTCTGCTTCATTAGTTTGTAACATTTCTGCACCATCTCCTACATCCAAAATCAACAACAGAAACATTAAAGATGCGAAATTATAATTTATCAATTGTTTATCACACTTCCGTGTCTTACTACAGCGGCACTTACAATGTTTATATTCTTGTGGAAACAATCTGATTTCGTGTCTTCTACACATTGATTGTTTACCCATAACAGAGCAGCTGCTGCTATTGTGGATGGTGAAAACACCAAGAAATCCATGACTGGTGAAATGTTTACCAACTTTAGTATTCAGCAGCGATTAAGATATTGCAATAAAGTGGTAACGGGTAAAGGGTAAAAGTTTGTTACCTAGACATGTTCTGATAATAACATCTGAGACACGAGAAACAGTGAAACTTAAATCACCCCATGTGGAAGCAGACCATGAAAGCTTCGCAATGAAAAGATGGACAAAATCAAAAGGTGTTATAGGGCGCAAACGCCACTTGAGACTGGCCATAACCAAAAGTTCCATCCTTTGAACTGTTTTGGGATTAAAGAGGAACCTAGACTCGATCACTTGTAGGTCTAAAAGAAGCGGCACTTTGGTTTCTTCCATTTTAGCTGCTAGTGAAAGACAAGCAACTGATAACAGCTGCAGAGGCCATGCTTTATCATGCTGCACAAGTATGCCACTTTGTTAGAACAAGCATTGTATTTATATTTCATCAATCAAACAATTTGAATAGAAATTACTATACCTTCAAGGTGTGTGACGAGAGGAAACGATCGAGGTAATTTACAGAAAGATAAGCTGTCTCAGGTCTAAAACTGTAGTAAGCATGCACCTGCAAATTGAGACAAACATCAATATCAAAAAAACTAGTTGCAATGTAAAGCAATGTTTAAGTAGCAATGTATGCACCTTTAGGATCCAATTTATGGCTTCTTCTCGAGCATTAATCAGCCATGTTTTGGGAATCTGTCGTGGGGACTTTGTTTGTTCCTGTAATTGGTCATTTTCGGATTCTAATAAGCTCAATAGACAACTTTCATCACTGTTGGAGTCTCCCCACAGAACATAATTCAACTTCAAAGCCTCATCAGAATCCTCCAAGTCAATCACTTCGCTAGTTACTTCACTGCAATACAAGTCAGGAGTTTGGTGGCTTGTGGACTCGAGAGACATGGTGATTAAGAATGTATAAGCGGAGAACACAAGAAATGAACAACCATATATACCATTGTTTTGAATAATGAAGCCAATTTGTCTGCACCTGAGACATCGTACATGCGCAACGCAACCGCCAGCATTTTTGTTTTTAATTTTCATTTTGGGTTGCAGTGGGATGCATTCAATGAGGCAGAATCTAAGGGGCCATTGTAGAACTTCACAAGAAGCTTCGTCAATAAGAGCTGCCAAATTTAGTGGGACCAATGTAGAGCATCGATACCTCTGTCATCTCAAAGGAGTTTGAGTATGTTCAAAGATATACATAAACATGTAGAATTTCCACGTGATATCTTAACCTGTTGAAGAGATTGTGATTGTTTTCTACAAAACATTAAAGCAAGTTCGTCTGTCACACTTCACTTCCATTGGGGCCACATCTATTATTGTTGGCCAATTGCGATAAGAGTAATGCTGTATACACAGTTCCATGTAGTCATGCAACTACGTCATAATTTCATTCAATTTTCGTCAAATAGTTTTATTTTTATAAGATAAGATTATGAACGATAAAACTCAAGTGTCGTGTATTATATTATTGTTTAGTCAATTAAAAAAAAACTCTTAATATGCATGATGAAAGTTAATGACAAAAATCAGGTAAACTATTAGAATACAACACTGTTGTCTTATAAAATACATAGCTATAATATACATCGTTTAATTTATGAATGTAATTAGTGTATGAAATTTTAATCAACCAACTAATAAAAAATTATAAAGTTGTAACTTGTTACTAATGTTTAATTATTTTTGAGTCTCGATAAATTTGAATTTTTTTTCCTAATAAATATTTGTTGTATATTGACACTACAAAAAAAATTGAAATTACCGACGGAATTTTACCAACGGATATATTTTTGTCGGTAAATTTGAATTATCGACGGATTTTACCGACAGACTCTCAAATTTTAATTACTGACGAAAAAAACCGTCGGTAAAAAAAAATCATTTACAGACAGAAAAAATCTGTCGGTAAAATCCGTCGATAATTCAAATTTTTTTTACCGACAAAACTACTGACAGATTTTTTTCGTCGGTAAAAAAAGTGGGAAATTTTCCACCCAAATTTGAATTACCGACGGATTTACTGACGGAAAAATTCGTCGATAAAAGAAACGGGAAATTTCTCGCCCAAATTTGAATTACCGACGAATTTTTTCGTCGGTAAATCCATCGATACTTACATAACTCAAAATTCGTCGATAATTGAATATTTTTTTATCGACAAAATTACCGACGGATTTATCCGTCGGTAAAAGAAGCGAGAATTTTTCCGCCCAAATCTCACCTTATAAGAAGACGAGGAGAAGAAGAAAAGAAGAAAAAGAAGGAGAAGAAGAAGAAGAAGAAGAGAAGAAGAAGAAGAGAAGAAGGAGAAGAAGAATAAAAAGAAGGAGAAAGAGAAGAAGAAGGAGAAGAAAAGAAGGAGAAGAAGAAGAAGAAGAGAGGAAGAAGGAGAAGAAGAAGAGGAAGAAGGAGAAGATGAAGGAGAAGATGAAGGAGAAGAAAGAGGAAGAAGAAGACGACGGCGGCGGCGGCGGCGACGGTGGCGGCGACGATGGTGGCAGTGGCGACTGCGATGGCGACGGCGACGACGACGGCGACATTGACGGCGACCACGAAAAAAAAATTGAAAGAGGGAGAGGAAGAAAATGAATAGTGTAACAAATTTACTGACGGATTTTTGGTAATTATCGACAGAATTTTCCGTCGGTAATTACCGACAGATTTATCGACGGATTTTTTTGTCGATAATTACCGACAGATTTATCGATGGATTTTTCCGTTGGTAATTACCGACGGAACATGATTTCCGTCGGTAAAATTTTACATACAAGCATTTTACTGACGAATTTTTGACCGTCGATGATCCCTCGGTAATGTTGATTTAGCGACGGATTTTGGCCATTACCGACAGATTTTGACCGTCGGTAATAATGGTTTTTCTTATAGTGTGAGTTCTTCAAATTTTAAAATTTTTTAATTGAATCTTTACCGTTAACAATTTAATTGTGATCCAGGTCACTTGACCTATGTCATATAGGACAAAGGACAATTGATGTCACTCGTAAGAATCTTTCTCAGCAATTATTCTACTAAGAATACCACTACTGAATTGTGACTTGGCTCACCTAGCCTCTGCCACGGGACAATTGTACAACTCGCAACTAGGGATGACAAATAAACTCGTCCCCCCGGTATTGTCCGAACACGTTCCCATTTTGACAGGATATCTCTATATTGAATGGGTATGGATATGGGTATGAAGAATCTTCAACTTCTTCAATTTGGTATGAGGATGAGTATGAGGATGTGCATATCTGTCCTCGTCCCGGTTCTCATACCTGTCATAATACCCATATCTGTCACAATACTCGTTCCCGTTTAAATTATTCAAACATTCACAATTAATTAAGTAATCTTGTATGTATTACTATACATTTAATATTTTTTTATTTCTTCTAATTGGTTTGTCATAAAATTCATTTGTATCTCCAATATATTTTTCATCTTACCATAACATTAATGTAATTATGTTCTTATGTTCAAATGATGTATGTGAATTACATATTTTTTATGTCTCGCATATGATATTTTAATTTTTTTTTAATATTTATATTTATTATATTTTTTTCTTTTCACATGAGAATGTTTAACACCCTCAATTTATTAAGTGTTTAATAGCATAAACATTTCATTTATTAGGTAATATTAAAAAAAAAATTCTCTACTCCATTATTATTAATTTTTGTTTCATTTGAATAACATTTTTTGTTCCCTAAAACAATTTTCTATTATTTGTCAACCATTGACTATGTATATATTTGGAAATTTTCCTTAGATCTTTAAGGTACTTCTCATCTTATCATACCCTTAATCATATATTTGTTTTTCTTTGTGCGATTTCATTCAATAATCTCTCAAATTGTTTCTAAGACACACATTTGATAATTTTGTAATATTTTTATTTGTTGTTTATTTTAATCATGTAGAATACTATTTTGAGATATTTTATATATTTATTTTTAATTTTCTAACTCATTATCAATTATATTGTAATTTTGTCACATTTTTAAATATTTAATATCGAAGAAACAAACAATCATCCTCTTAATGTTGAATATTGAATATTTGATAACATTATGTTTCCTTTTCCGTAATTTTTTTTATTTTATAAAAATTAGTTAATTAATATGGAAGAACAGTAAGAAAAAAGGTACAAATATGAGTACGAGAATATACCCATTACCCGGTGGGGATGTGGATGAGACAAAAATTTGATACCCGTTAAATTTGAACATTGAGATGATGATTAATTTTTTTTCTATGGAAATGGATATAGGATAGCGAAACTAGAGCTGTCAAAACGGGTAACCCGACCCGACCCGGCTCAATCCACCACGGGTTGATGTTGATGATTTAGTGAGCCAACCCAACCTGGCTCACTTTTTAGCGAGCCAAAAAATTCGAACCCGGCCCGACCCACTACGGGTTGATGGATTAAACGGGTTGGCTCACGGGTTCACTTAATTAAAAAAATATAATTTTTTTATTTATTTTTCAGTCAAAACTAAATTATAATTCTAATTAAAATCTAAATAAACTTTAATACAATCCAAATACAAACCAAAATATAAAAAAATACAAATTATTTATGTGTTGGTTAAAAAAAACAAGGCTTAAATATACATTTGGTCCCTATTTTTGTCAAAATTATTCAATTTGGTCCCTATTTTCGTTGTTTGTTCAATTTGGTCCTCATTTTTGTAAAATCGCATTCAATCGAATCCTTTTGGCAAACAGTGTTAAAATTATTAACGGCACAGTGACACGGTGGAACTGTTTGGGTTACGTGTCAAATTTTTGAATATATGATGGCACACGTTGGCACAATGTTTAGTTAAAAAGAAATTGGGGAAAAAAGTTTGAATTACGTAAAAAGATAAAACATGGTTAAGTGAAAAAAAAAATTAAAAAGTTTGAATTGAGGGTTTACTGCAGCGAGAGTTATCCTTGAGTGAAAAACTGAAATTGAGTATTGGAGTGGTCGAGAGATAGGGAAAAATTAGGGTTGGTGAGAAAGGGGAAAATTAGGGTTCTTGGGTGGTGGAGGTTCTTGTTCATCAATTAGGGTTCGCGAAGAGGGGAAATTGCGCTTGGAGAGTGATTTGCGATTGAAGCTTGGAGATTGCGCTTGGAGGTTGTCATTCGAGATTGGAGCGTCAACTAGGTTCAGGTTAGTGTTTAAAAAGTTGTACTTTTTTAGTTGATTTCTGTTCTGGCTTTTCGTTTGTGGTGGCGAGACATACTTCTCAAACAGGAATTCCAAATCACCAACTGGATTGTACACAAGTTTCTTGCTAGCCACAATTTTGCTTGAAACCCTAATTTTTTCCCCAAATCAATTTCACTAACTTTTAAACCTACAACGACCATAAAATTTCACTATGCCAATGTCACTGCCAAAAATTTGACACGTAACCCAAACAGTTCCACCATGTCACTGTTCCGTTAACATTTTAACACCATTTGCCAAAAGGACTCGATTGAATGTGATTTTACAAAAATGAGGACCAAATTGAACAAATAACGAAAATAGGGACCAAATTGAATAATTTTTACAAAAATAGGGACCAAATGTATATTTAAGCCAAAAAATAACCTAACATGAGTCAAATGTAAAGCCCAACTTAATAAAAAACACTTGTGTGACCATTTTATCTGCGAGTTGGTGAGCCAACATGGCTCACCACGGGTTCAACCCGGATGAGCCGGGTCAAAAATCAACCCTATTGAAATTTGTAAAAAAATTTTAACCCAATCCGACCCCAACTCGTGGTGAGCAAGACTGGCTCGCGGATTCCAACCCATTTTGATAGCTCTAAGCGAAACCATTCTTACCTCGTTCCTCTTGTTGTCATCTCTACCCACAATAAGAACGTGATGACAAAATATTTTCCCAATATTAAAAAAAATTATTTTTAAATTTAATTAAAGTTATAAGATTAAAAAAAATACAAAATTCCAAAAATATAAAATATGTAATGTAAAATCATGAAGGCAAAATTATAAAACGAAAATTTTAAAAATATAAATTTTAAAAATTATAAAATATTCAATTTTATAATTATGAAATTATAAAATATAAAATTATAAAATTATAAAATTAGATACTAAATTATAAAATGATGAAATTATGAAAATACAAAATTATCAAATTGTAAATTTTTTAATTTTTTAATTTTATATCTCATAATTTTATAGTTATATATTTAATATATTTAATATTTTTATAATTTATATTATTTTATTTTGAAATTTATAATTTTAATTATTATGTTTAATTTTCTAAATAATACTTTTGAAAAGTAACAATTTTTAAAACAGTGATCATTGGATAATTCTAATTTTATTATTTTAATTCAAAATATTATTATAAAATTAAAATTTTATTATTTGAATAAAATTTGAAATTATATCTTAAATTTATATTTTATAAAAATATGATTTTATAATCACTTTGAAATTATAAAAATATAAAATTAATGTAACTATTTAACTATAAAATTATGAAATTACAAATTGTAAATTATGAATTATGAATTATGAGTTATAAATTATGAATTATAAATAATAAAATAACATATAGCAACAACTTAATTACGTAATATGATAGGATAATAAATAGGTCACTTATTTAATAGTTACATCTACGGATGTCAAAAATATCCATACCCGTGGGTATCTGCGGATAAAACCTGTAATGGGTAGGAAATGAATATTAAAAATGGATACCCGCTACCCGTGGGTACGGGTACTTTTGATACGTGCATGTTAACGGGGCGGGTACGAGTATCATAGTATCCGTACCCGTGGATATCCGTACCCGTGGATACCCGTACCCGCTAAACTTTAATTCACAAAAATACCCTTATATATATATATATTAGTAAAAAACATTTTTTCTTATTTTTTTATAATATATATATATATATATATATTAGTAAAAAACATTTTGTCCTGATTTTTTATAAGTTGCACATCTTGTCTTCTGTCTTTTGTCTTCATTCTTTCAACTTCAAGTATTGGTACGCTGTCTTCTCCCCAGTACATCCCTTGACATTTTTCTCTTTCCCTTCTTTGATATTGGGAATATACATCAAACCATATATAGATAGTGACGTTTATGGTATGCTTGTTGTCAAATGATGGAATCAAAATAAGAATAATTGGCACATGACAGTTGAAGTTTATTATTTGATTATGTTTCAAGAATCAATCTGAAAGAGTGGGCTTGTTGATAAAAACACTAATTAAAGAATTTCCATTGTGTTGAACGTCATTTTATATTTATTTTTACAATTATTTGAACTTCTATGGACTTGAGTTAGTTTGAAATTTATTTAAAATTTATGACAGTGATGTATTTTATTTTATTTTATTTGAATTTATGATTAAATATTTATTTTTTAAATAATTTTGTAAATATTCGCGGGTACCCGTGGATATCCACGGGTATGAAAAAAATAAATGAGTACCCGCATAACGGATACCCGACAGATATGGGTACGGGTACGGGACGAATATTTATCCAGCGGGTAGGGTACGGGGGAGCTACTACCCGTACCCTACCCGTCCCCTTGACATACCTAGTCACATCACTGTATCACTCATTAATCAAAAAATTAACAATCAAATAAAAAAATAATTTATTGAATACTTAATAAATATCCAAATTTATCAGAAAACAAATTGAAAATTTTTAAGTATATCATGACTTAAAACATAATTAAATCTCGTCTTAATGCAACAATTAAAAAAATTAATAATTTTTTTCATTTTAAATCATGACATGAATGCATTTGTAATTAAATATTTTGTTTTTAATTAATTTTGTTTTCATTGTATAAATAATGATTTTTAGTTTGTGTTTTGCAATTTTTTTTAAAATAATTAATCATTTCAATTTAATTTTTATTATCCAAATTTTTCATTATGTTTATATTAATCCAAGCGTCTTATTGGGTTAACCAAAATTTTAAAACTAAATTAGTCATTTAATTAATTAAAACATTGATTCAATATTCAATAGCTCAACCATGATTAAAATTAACATATCAAATTAATATTAAAAATAATGATAATACTTCATAAAATGATATTTCAAAAAACAATTATGAAATTGTAATAGTAAATTTAGAAATAAGATAATTATTTAAATTATATAGCATCCAAACATATAACTATATATATCCACTAGTAGATGATATATAATATGCATATAATTTTATAATATATGCATTCATCGTTTAATGTAAATTATTTACGAAAGAATTTTCAAATATATATAGCTCTAATAAAAAAAAGATATAGATATGTTTTTCTATCAAATATAATTATAATATGACGTGATGATAAATCTTAATAAATATCTTAAAGTGTTAAAGTTTTATGTTTATATATATACAATTTTTACCGGCCATTATTTGTTGACGGTTGAATAAACAGCTAAAATGTGTTTCTGTTAATTTTATATAACCGCAATAAAATCTTTATAACCATTTTATGTTATATAATTAATTTTAGTTTATAAAAAAATTGGATCAGTAAATATCATGCTTCAAAACTATTCACGAGGAGCATCAATTGGGATACAGGGTTCTGTCCTCCATCCTTTTGATACAGGGTTCAGTCATCTAATATGAACGAATATAGCTTTCAATGGCTCTGCCGGCGTGGTTGCCGCAGATTGTCTCTTCCTATGATTTTTTCTACCCCTAATTTCGCTTATACAACTCTTTCTGCCGGTAAATCTATACCACATTTATGCTTTGGATTTATGGAATATTATTTTTGATGAGTCAATTTGAACAACGATTCATTCTCAAATTGTGCTGGTTTTATTTTTCGGATAACATTCAAAAACCTAACTATGATTCCCTCTCCCGACTCAAACAAATAGGGAGTTGTAACATTTGATGGAGATAAACGAAAATTATAGTTCAGAGAAGGAATGCATGGAGAAATTATATACATGGAGGGTACCATGTCGTTCGAACCAGCTATGCTTTCAACGATGGTCATTACATCGTGCAATACAAGGTCGGATGGTGCCATTTTCCCACCGTATGGCTCCCTTGGGACACTTAGTTCGGTGCCTCCATTTGACACATATAGTTGTTTATATATTTAATCTATAGTTTCCTTATTTTTTTAATTTGATTTTATATTTACAGAAATTTACAAGTATTTCTATGTTTTAACAAACTTAATTTTAGCAAAAATAAATAGCAAATAGATTAAATTTCTGAATTTTCCCTTGTGTGTAACATGTATTAGAGATTTAAGCTAAAGTCTTAGTCCATAAAAGTTTACATATTTGTTCAGATGCAAATGCAAATTCTTGTCTGCAGACTCTACTAGAATATTGAACAGGTTTACAGTTCAATTCTAGAGTACACATTGCTGCTGTCAACTGTTTGGTAGTCTTTACATAAACCTTTATTAACAGTTTACATGACTCATTCAATCTTATCACATAGAATATATATATATATATA
>Ga0214543_1007054_pt1 | contig 19553 bp, 11 predicted proteins | sample CNSS2metaG_FD_160094 | JGI IMG/M metagenome (GOLD analysis project Ga0214543, IMG submission 160094) | Root nodule microbial communities from cowpea collected in UCLA plant growth center, Los Angeles, California, USA - CNSS2 | ecosystem: Host-associated > Plants > Roots > Nodule | place: USA...
TACAAAAATTATATATATATATATTTATATACATATATATATATATATATATATATATATATATATATATATATATATATATAAGGATATTAGTAAAAAACATTCTGACCTAATTTTTTCTAAGTTGCACATCTTGTATAATCTTCTGTCTTCATTTTTCCAACTTCAAGTATTGGTACATTGTCTTTTTTCAGGTGCACCCATTGACATTTTTCTCTTCCCTTTCTTTGAAGTTAGACATATACATCAAACCCTATATAGATAGTAACATTTATGGTATGGTTGTTGTCAAATGATGGAGTTAACAAAATAAAAATACTTGGCATGTGGCAGTTGAGGTTTATTAACTTTTAAGAATTGAATTTGATTAACTTCTAAGAATTGAAAAATATGGTTTCGGATGAGTTTTCTTATTTAATTGTTTTTGTGGTTTATTATTTTAATGTTTTATGAGTTTCGTATGAATTGAAAATTACTATCGTATGAATTCTATCATTTTAATAGCATTTTTGTTTATTATTTTATTATTTCATGAGTTTCGTATGCATCAAAAACCATTAATGTATGAGTTTTAATATTTTAATAGTAGGAGACACAATTTTGGTTTGACAAGATTAATTATAGGTATAATTTATGCATACTCACTTTATAAATTGTTTTTACAACCTTTATAGAATTTTTTTATATTATAAACATTTAAAAGTCACATGGTTTTGTGCATTTGTAATATTCTAAATTAACGATGTCTACGAATTTATATAAATTATGTAAATATGTATTGGTTTGTTGTTTAGCATGTCGAGGGAAAAAATTTATACTCCCAATGAAGGTGAACAACAAGTGAAAAATGCTTCTAATGTTGGTGAATCAAATGTATGGGAATCAAATAATGTTTATGTGAATAAGGGGATGAAGTTAGTAATTTCTTTAATATTTTATTCAAAAATAAACTACAATATAATTTGTTAGTGATTTTTTCGTTATTTATTTTTTAGGAATCAATCGAAGAAAATGAGCTTGTTGATCCACACACTACTTAAAGAATTTGTATTGTCTTGAGTTTACTTAAACTTTATTCATTTATTTAAAATTTATTACAATGATGTATTTTATTTTATTTTATTTGAATTTATAATTAAATATTTATTTTTTAAATTATTTTATAAATTCTCACGGGTACTCGTGGATATGAAAAAAAAAAGGTGGATATTCCGCAGATACCCATGAATATAAAAAAGTAGGCGGATACTCGCATAATAATAAATACCTAATAAATATGAATACATATATAAGACGAATATTTATCTCACAAATAAAGTACGAACGAACTAATATGCTTATTCTAGTTACCCGTTGACATTCTAATCTAATCGTACTTGAATCAACTATTTACATTACCTGTAGTCTACTTACAGATTGACATTCTAATCTAATCGTACTTGAATCAACTATTTAAATGCATTATTTAGATATATTAAATTGTTATGAATATATTTGTTTTATTATATTTTAGTACGACCATATATCTCGAAGTTTCTATATATTATATTTAGTCATACACAGTAATACAATAGATATTTTGCATGACAAGTTTTGCTTAATGAATTACGGTGGTTAGGCGTACAGATCAAGCTCTTCAACGTATTGCGGCGCTAACCATGGTCAAACCGTTTATACACGATGCTACTCATCTGCACACATGCTATTTCTCCATGGTCAAATCATTTATGAGCCAAGGTACTATGCACAACCATTGTCAAACTGTTTATATTTTTAGTTTAACTCAAATTCAATTCAATTTTAGCTTAATAGTTTTTTTTTAATATATATATATATATATATATATATATACTAGTAAGGGTGACAATGTGGCCCAGTCTGGCCCGCATAAGGTCCACACAATGCGGGCTGACCCGTCTCGTCCCGTACATTTTATGCGGGCTGAAAACACTGATCTGTCTCACATATTTTTTGGCCTGCGGGTCTGCCGGCTGACCCTATTTTTTATTTTTATTTTTTTTTAATTTTTATGATAAAACTTTCAATGTTTAAAATTTGGAAAATTTTAAGAAGTTCACAAAATTAAGTAAAGACTTTAGGGAATTAAATGATAAATTGATAATTCAACATTTTCATTATATTCATACTATGACATACACAATATATTCTTTAGATTTTAGCACATTAAAAATTACATAATACTTGTCTTTTCCAGATATATAAGAATTTAAAACGTTAATGCAAAAGTCCATAAAAGAAGTAATTAATATACACATGTGGAAAGTTTTTATTTTTTTATTTTATACGGGCTTGCGGACTGGCCCGCGCAAACCACGGGTCTATGCAGGCTCACTACCCTGACCCGCCACGCGTTTTTTTCGTGGGTCAGGCCCTAATTGCCACCCTTTTATATATATATATATATATATATATATATATATATATAATTTAGTGTTTATTTGATCTAAAACAAATTATTGAATTAGTGTTAATTCTATTTAAAGTTGAGAATGCATTAGTGACTTTATTTTTTTAAAGTTTTTTTCCTTTTACTTCTTATTACTCTCTTTTCCTCTCCTTCTTCATTTCTCTACTGTTTTTCGGAGAACAAAAGCTTTTTCAAACCCCCACGTGTGAAAACATTCTTTCAAGAATATTTCAACATGTTATTTTCTAAAAGGTTCTTTAACAAAATGATCAATTAAATTATTTAAAATAAAATAAAAAACTAAAATAAACTAAAAATACAAAAAAGAAAACTAAAGAATTATTTACTAAATTCCATAAATATTGTATAAAATATATATTAAACCTTTATATTTATATTTGAAAATCTCTGTTTTACCTTCCTTTTCAATGTGCATTAGAGATAAATATATCAAAGAAATTATTTATTTTAAAACAATCATAATATGTTTGATTTTTTTTAAATGCTTGAAAGGAGTTTCTTATCATAACATTCATAATATTTTTATGTTACGATGATATTCAAAAATAACGTCATCATGACATTATCAATGTGTCACACAACTAATGTTTGACATTATCTGACATTAAAAGCAAAAAGTTATATATTAGTACTAGATGATTATTGACTATAATTAGTGATAAAAATAGGTGTTATCTAATATTTGTCTAACAAATACCGGATTAACAAAAATAATCACAAGTAATATTTTGATTGTTCTGTCTCAATCACGAAGTCCTAATGTTGAAATTCTTTATGTCTAAATACAAATTGAAATTTGATTCCCATGAAGTGTATGGTATGAGTCTATGAGTGTCACGTTTGGTGGCATTGACTTTATTGACAAATAATTGACAACGGTTGCCTTTATTTCCACCGGCCACCATTGCTTGAATCACTCTCAAGAAAACCCTAAGCTGACTAGTTTAGTAATACTATAACATTATTTGAAAAGTAATCATAACAAATTTCATTTAAATAGTAAATACATTGTCATGAATTCACTTTTTTTTCCTTTATCTTTAAAATACATTGATATTAATATATTTTAAATATAAAAAATGAATATGCATTTCTATATCTTAAGCAATGACGACACAAAAAACAATCCAAATTGGACTTTTACATGAGATGATTGTAGCTATGCTAAATACTTCTTAAGTTCACACTCCAAAGCTTGTGAAGTGTTGTTTTGTCAATTTTATGATCCGAACACAACACTGATTTTTCTTTATAAAACAAAAGATAACTAACTCCAGGACAAATGTTGAACAATGTGTTAAAATTCATTCTGCATACATATTGGGCTGATTTAGTAAAACAAACACATTAATGATGATTGTTATCGTAATTGTATGAATAAAGTTGCAAAATCATGATAAGTCTAATCAAATAAAATGTGTATCTTACGATTCTTGAATCACACCGAGTCAAATAAATTACAAAAGAAAGTGGGAAATGGGAGTGAGTTCAAATGTGTAGGAGGAAAAATAAAAATATATTTTTATAGTTTCATCAATGTCAAATGTGCAATCGAGAAATCGAGGAAGAATTGAATCAAGCATAATTGAGATAACTTCAAATTTAATTTGGATTTTTATGTGCTGCAGACTTTTTTATTAATTTATTTTTATTTAATATACAAAGTTTTTTTTTCCACCCTATACATTATAATAGAAACACAACGTGACTTGTAAATGTAAACACATTATATCAATACAAGACATCTTAACAACAATAAATTGTACTTGATTCATAATTAATTATTACAATAATTCATCCTATTATAGATATCCATTTAATGACATCTAACTCTTCTTCATCTAATTTGTTCATTTTATTTATATATATAGATGAGAAGGAGGGAAATAGTTGGTTGAATAGGTGTAACTTTGAAGGAAACATGGAGCCACCAAAGACTATTTCCCTAATTAACTGTATCCTTCAATTTCCCATTTGCGAAGCAGTTTGGACTTCAGATGCAGAAATCATTAAACGCAGGATTTGATGGAATAATTGTGAGACTATGATTTAATTAACGTGACTCAGATTGAATGACGAATGAAATGAGTCCACGACGCAAATGGTGGTGCATGCGCATACTAGATTAACGACTGCAACACGCTTTACTCACACTCACATTTAACGTTGACTTACACCTCTAGAAACTACGTCGAATCCACCCTTTAAACATTTGCCTTATCAATTTACCCAATAATAACAATACCAAACTCAAACAAACACGGAATTAACCTTTAGTGGTGGTTAGACAAATACCCGATCCAAATCAATAACTTTTGTATTTTAAAATTTTAGATCGAAAATGAAAATTAATCTTTAACCATGATAGTTAAGATTTGGTATGAAAAGAAAATGCATTAGTTTTAATTATTTTGAAAGGTGTAGTTGAGTTGAGTGTTAGAGTGAAGTTAAAGTAGCATTAGAAGGACGCGTAAAATGACACGACGCTTAATGTTTGACCAACACTACTTTGCCTAATTTCTACATTATCCTTAATTTCTGCTTTCTGTTTCTTGCATACCTCTCTCATCGACACATTTCATATTTCAATTCTTTCCCAACGTCTTTCTTTACCAATTCTCTTCACCGTTGAATTTTCAAAATTTCTATATCATAAATTATATATTAATACAAAATCATTCCATACATTTTTATATACATTGGAAACTCATTATCTTATTATTTATCTTTACTTTTAATATATAAATTAATATTATATAAAATATAAATCGTAGTTGTCATTATCAGAACACTTTATGAAGGAATAAATTATAATTGCATAAATATTAAAATAGAGTACTAAATAGTAATTGTACAATTATAAAATAATTATAGAAAAAAGTAGATAATTGTATATTATTGAATTTTATGATAATTATAAATTTGTGTGTTTTAGTTAAATAAAAGTGAGATTTCTGTTTCATAACATATAACACACTATGTTTAAATAAAAGAACATGTATAATCGAAATTAGGATGAGAATGAAAATATCTTGAGAATCAGTCTAAAATTTTCGAAAAATAAAATAAAAATTTATATAATGAAATAATCATTACTCAAATAAAACAGAAACTATTAAAGATTAAGGAGGATAAAATTTTCAGGTTATAAATAAAAAAATTAATAATTTAAAACTGAAATAAAAATATAATATATATATATATATATATATATATATATATATATATCATCTTCTTCTTGTACCTCGTTAAAAAAATTAAATATTAATTATACACAAATTTATACGTCCAACCAAATTATTCTTCTATCAAAATCATAAGAAATCTAGATATATCCATATATACAAATTTATTTGACATTCATAATCAAATTTATTCTTCTCAAACACAGTTAAAAGAAAGAAGGACAATTATATTTTGATATCCATTTTTTCTCTTCTACTTTACAAATTTTTTATAATAATAAAATATCGTATTGAATGAATAAAAATAAATATAAAATAATAGTTTTTAAAATAATTTAATGGGGGTATAAAAATAAAGAGTATCAACATAAAATAGTCCTTAAAAGAACCCTTAAATATTATTATTATAGTTCAACCACAAGGATCATTATTTATCAACCACCCACATTCTACAATTAGTACAATATTGAAATCCATAGTAACTGGGCCATCTCAATGGACTTCTTAAGTAAATGGGCTTTTCGGCTCGTGCAGGGTGACCTAAAAACTATATAAAGAAAGAAAGTGGATATAGGAAAACGTAGTCTAGAAACTTAAAATGAAAGTTTTACAGAGATTTAATTATGCTTATCATAAGTACGATATTTAATTAAATCATGTTTATTCTTATACAGTGAATTAGGATAAACAAATTGATAAATGAAACTTTTATCTTCCTTACTTTCTCAATTAAACATTTTCCACACGCCTTTTTCTTCTTTAAATAAACATTTTGTACTCATTTTCTTAACTAGCCAAAAATATCTTAATTTGAAAACAACCTTATATTAAATTTTTTATAACCATATAAGGTTACAAGTCCAGTGTCAGACTAACAACATGTTTTGAAATATAATCTGTTATGAATTATATTTGTAAAAGCGTTATATACATAAAAATATTTATCCACAAATAATTTAATTATGTAAATAAATATTAATTTAGTCTAATGTAGATTGTGTTATTTTAAGACACAATAAATCATATTATCTCTAAAATGATACCAACATTATCACGTTCAAATTTAAATCCTTGTAATTTTATTTTTAGTATTAATTTATTTTTGAAAATTGCAACAATTTAGTTTAATTTAATTAATTAATTTTTTATATAGGAATATATTTTTCTGGAATTATTAAAAAATAATCACGAAGACATTTTTATATGTAAAAATATTCCGATTACCAGTAAAAAAAGTTTTATACAATATGAATATTTACTATTCAAAAAGAAAAAAATAGGAATAAAAATTAAAACATGTTCATTATATTGAGACTAAAATCCTTAATTATAGTTTGTTTCAAAAACATGAGAAAAAAAAATACTGTATTAAATATTTAATATATTTAATGTTACAGAGGCAATGTGATGTGGCAGTGGAAGTGCGACATGTCATCACTGAACATAACAATTTTTAATATAGTTCCTGTATTTATTATTTTTATCCAAATTTAGTCCCAATTTATTTAAAATTAAAACAATTTCACCCTTATTCAAATTGAGACAAAATTTAACCTTTATCTAAATGTCACAATGATATTTTTAACAAGATTAAATTTTTATTTTACATTAAACTTTATTTAAATATTGTTTTAAATATTTATATATTAATAATTTATAGGCAAATGTTAGAGTATGTTTAAACATAACAACTTTATAAATTGAATTGTATAATTTTAAATAATATATTTATTTTAAATTTTTATAAAATTGTTTTAAAATTTTATATTTAAATTTATAAAGTTGTTATTTTTAAAATGAACTCTAACATTTATATATAAATTATAGATATATACATATTTAAAACAAAATTTAAAATAAAGTTCAATGCAAAATATATATTTAAATAAACTTAATTTTTTAAAAAAGATCAATCATAATAAAAATACCATTGTAAAATTTATATAAAGATTAAATTTGGTATATGGATGAAATTGATTCAGTTTAAAAAAAATTAGGACCAAATTGAAATAAAATAACAAATACAAATACTACATTGAGACTTTTCACACACGTGACATTATCACATCACATTGCCTCTGCCACATGACACAATGTTAGTTTGACACGTGACAATTTTTTTAAATTATAAAAAAAAAATTAAAAAAAAAACCTGGTGCTGACACATGACACATAGTTAACGATGTTAATGTACTATTAACGAAAATGACTTAATTGTAATGAATTTTCCAAAGTAAGACCTGATTGAGACAAAAAAGAAAAAGGAGGACCGACTTGAGATTTTCCTACAAAAATAGAGATTAGTGAAATAATTTAACCTTATAAATATTTAAAAAGATTAAATTTTCACCGACCTAAGAACTTAACTAAATTAAACTCACTAATAATAGAAGACGATATACTAATTATTAAAATACAAACACTTAAGTAATGAATTTATTGTCTAAGTAAATAAAATAAAATAAAAAGGTAAATGTGGGGAAGTAATTCAAATATATCTTAGATATGGGCTAAGGGCTCTCTAGTTTAAGTGGTAGAGTATATGGCAAAGTCCCTGATAGAACATGTTGTGTGGTTTAATTTTGTATGATGCAACAAATTGCGGTACAACTTATTATTTAGTCACAACCTAAGTGAGTGGTGAATAATCATGATAATATTTGTATTGTGAATGAATATTTTCTTATTAAAAGTATCGATGCTTAACTGTAGTGTGTTAGTAGAATCTGATCCCATGAGTGGTATGTCTCATTTGAAGGTGTCATTCTCATTCTTAATAGTTTATAAGATTTATAATAATTAATTCAACTCATATTAGTTCAGCGAGAGTTTCTAATTCTTTGACATCTAAGAAAGAGACATATTGTGTTGTAGAATTGAAAATAACTTCTAAGTAAACTAATATACTTAATGACAAAGAAGATACTAATACAGAAGATAATGATGAGTTGGATTTATAAGAATAGATTAACTTTTTTTTTCTGTATGAATTTCACATTATATAATGATTTTCGTGAATAAAATTATGAGTTTTTTTTTTTTTATCATGGTTTTGGTATGGTCTTATGATTTTTCTTCTTTTTCTTTTTTATTTTTTACTTTTATTAATAAAATATTTATGTAATAGTTATGAAATTATTTGAAAATATCTCAAATTATTTATAACAAAAGCATTTAAATATTGAAACTAAAAAATAATTAAGTGAAGGTTGAGAATGGTGAAGATAAAGAGAGATGTAAAAGAGAGGGGAGGGGTTACAGAGAAAAAAAAAAAAAAAAAAAAAAAAAGGAAAAGTCCTCCGACATTTACTGCGTCCGATTTTTACGTTGAGGTTAGAACTTACGTTGTGGTTCTTTTCACCCATTACAAATAATATCTTTCCTATCATTCTTTCTCTCCCAATAATACACTATTAATACTTAATTTCTTTCTCCTACTCACTTTTTCTTCAGGGTTCATTCAACATTGTTCAAGAAATGGGTAAAAAGTCTTCTTATTCATCTTCCTCCATGTCTGCATGGAGGTATTTGCAACCTCGTTATTATATTAAGAGGCCTAAACGACTTGCAATGGTCCTTATCGTCTGCGTTTCACTCACATGGCTACTCTATGACCGCAAATCACTCAGCACTGGACAACAGGTTCTTTCATTGTCTTTTCTCATCTCCTCTTAAATTAACCAAGAATTTTCCATTTTCATTATAAATGTGAAACCGATATAAAATCTACAAGAGTTGTTTTCTTCTTTTATATAGCATTCAGTTGTTGTTTTGTAAAAGAAAAAAGTTTTGATGTTAAAAGGGACGGAAGGGTACCATGTTAATGTTTTCAATTTGAATAGTCTATTTGATCATTGTTAATGATGTGTTGGTTATGTAATCTTTTGTAAGTTTGGTTCTTTGAAATCATCTTTAAGTTGTTTTCTTTTTCTTTCTCTGGAGCTAGGATGACATTTTGAAATTGAAAGAAGAGGTTACACGCTTGCAGAATTCAGTAAGATGTGCAGATTTTTGTTATCTACAGGGTTATTTGTTATACTTTCAAAATTTTGTTTTTGTGCCTTCGTGGTAATTGACTTGGTTTGAGTTATTTGAAATTGCAGATAGAAGATATAAAAGGCCACATGAAAGACACGACAGAAAGTATTCAGAATGAGGATGAAGTCAACAAATTCGCTAAGGATATTTATGTCGAAGATGATCCTATAAGCATACAACGAAGAGATAAAATAAAAGATGCCATGCTTCATGCTTGGACATCTTATGAAACGTATGCATGGGGAAATGATGAGCTTAAGGTTTTTCATACTATTTTCTTAACTTTTTAGTTAATCCACTACTTTTTAGTTATATGCTTGTTGCTTGAGGAGGATGCAACCCTTTTGGATAAGCCATTGAACCTTGAAAAATAGATATATCTTTGAAGTAATATAAGAAATGACACTTCATTCAAATTTTGATCCATGAAGGGGATAAGTGAAGTTTTACGTTGCAGGACACAATAATATATGCAGATTCTTTCTTCAACTGAAATTTACCTATTATACACATTAGGAGAAGCAATAACAAAGTGTGTCTGCATGTTCCTTTCTAAATCCATTTATGTTTAATGCTATAATAGCACAGAGTTTGGAAAAGTCAAATTAAAACTATGCAACTAATTAGTTTGCTATTCCTTGCACAGCCACAATCAATGAATGGTGTTGACAATTTTGGCGGTCTAGGGGCAACTATAGTAGATTCACTTGACACATTATTTATAATGGGTCTTGATGATCAATTTAATAGAGCTAGAGAGTGAGTTGTATTTTATTTTTAGTACATTTGATTTTGCAATCCTCTATGTCTGCTTGAAAATGTTTGTTCTTTTTCTTTTCTACTTTTGCTAAAAATTGAATTGGACAAAAAGAAAAACAGAGAGGACAATACTGATTACATCGTTTTTGTAGTAAACAATTGAACATATTCAAAGCATCTAATGAGATAAATATTGCAGGTGGGTTGCTGAATCATTGTCTTTCGACAAGAGCATTGAAGTTAGTGTGTTCGAGACAACCATAAGGTTGAATTAGAAGGTTCAATCTTAGTTTTGTTGAAATGCTAATTTCCTCCCCCACCTAACAGTTGTTGTAGCTTTGTAGATTACAACAGTTTTTCTTTCTAATTCATTTTCTGTCATTTATCTATCATTTTGGTTTAGAGTGTTGGGTGGCCTCCTTAGTGCTTATGATCTCTCTGGTGACAAAGTTTTCCTAGAGAAGGCCAGAGAAATTGCAGATAGGTTGTTGCCTGCTTGGAATACACCTTCAGGAATCCCCTATAATAGAATTAACTTGGCATTTGGCAACACAAATAACCCTTCATGGTCGCGGGTATGTTTTGTCATCACTATGTTACTTCATTAATTTGTCTAGAGTATATGTCATAACGCAGAATCTCAGCTTTCTATCAAAATCATTTCTAATCACTGATACTATTCTGTTACTAGAGATTTATAACCTGATGACTTGAGTTTTGTTTTTGTAAATTGTTGTTTGACTTGAATATTTGGATCATGTTCACCTCCAACATCACTGATTGATAAGAGGTCCTTTGATTGCTTGATGATCATATCAATGTCTTTTGTTTTGGTGTTGAAAATTTACTGTCTCCTCTGTGGAACTCATACTACATTTGTTAATACAACATACCATATGGTGTGTTGTCTTGCAAATCTTAATTGCATCTCATTGTTACATATTGTGATTTATTGTTGATTGTTTTATGTTCTTGATTGGTCGTTCTTTATTACTAGGGAAACAGTATTCTTGCGGATTCTGGTTCCGAACAACTCGAATTCATTGCTCTCTCTGAAAGGACAAAAGACCCCAAGTACCAAGAAAAGGTGACATTTTTCTACTTTTATGTGTTTTTCTTAACTGCTTTTTTGGCAAGAAAAACTGTCAACTTTATATGTCTTTTCCTTCATATTTACTAAACATTTTTATCAGTGGAATTCAAACCCACAACATTACTAAAAGTTACTAAGCATATTGATTTGAAGAATGTCACAATAATAATTTCAGGTAGAAAAGGTCATCAAGGGGCTTCATGCAACTTTTCCGGATGATGGGTTACTTGCTATATACCTTAATCCACTTACTGGAACTCAAACAGGTGGATCAGTTACATTTGGTGCAATGGGTGACAGGTATGAGACTTAAAAAATTTGCTAACATCATTATTGCATTATGATCTTGTAATTGTTGGAAACTTAAGTCTTGAAATAAAATTCAATTCCAATTTTATGAAAGTTTCTGCTAAACTCTTGATATAGATAATATGATAAAAGTGACTTTGTTCATGTGCTATGTTTTTTGGGAACGTGGAACAAACATGCTTAACCTTCACTAAGTTATAGACTGCTTGGCATTTTTCAATTACTTTATTGTTCACATGCTTTATAAGGTTATCCATTTATATGTTGCAGCTTTTATGAGTACCTACTCAAGGCCTGGATACAAGGAAATAAAACTGAAGCTGTAGCATTTTACAGGTAATAAGCTTTAAATGTTGTTTTTTCTTTGGAAAATTAAATGATTTTTTTACCTCTGTAAAATACAATGTACCTAGCTATCACATCTTACAAAGCATACCTAACTCTAGTCCACCATGTACATATTTTGTTGCCATAAACTTTTGGAAGAAGCTGAAGTATTATGGAATACCTTTCATCCATAATACTTGTTCTACAAAAACACACATTTAGCAAACTCTTTTCAACACTACTTTAATATGAAAGTTCAAACTTTTGAGTTAAGAGGCACATATAGAACCATATTTTAAATGTGTGAGCTAATGGTGGATCAGGGAAATGTGGGAGAAATCAATGATAGGTCTTCAAAGCATGATTAAAAAGTCAACACCTTCGTCTTTTGCATACATATCCGAGAGGCTTGGAAATGCAGTCTTTGATAAGGTGTTATTTGAAAAAGAAATTTATTTTAGTCTTAGCTGAGTATGACATTAAAAGAATATTTGATTTCGTCTCCTTTTCAGATGGACGAGTTAGCTTGTTTTGTTCCGGGAATGTTGGCTTTGGGATCTTCAAGCTCTGGCCCCGATGAAGCTGCAAAATATTTGGGCCTTGCAGAGGAGGTGATCCTGCTTTTTTCTTACTAGAAATATAATACCAGAGTACTTATTCTCTTAAAAACTTTAGCTATTAAATTGATGTGCTGAAACCAACATCACTCTTGCCTCTTCGCTTGGAATTGGAAACATTATTCAGAACATAATGAAGAACCAGGTTGTATTTGTATTTTCTCTTTCAAACCAAATCACAGACATCCAAGGTTTCAGTTTTGACGGAATATTAAACCATTTTTCCGAAAGGAATAAGCTTTATTGTGACGATAATTACTAATTTATGCTTAAAATATATGGGTTTGAGCTACCATTTTTCTTTCAAACTGACATTCGATTCTGATCCATCATGTTGCGCAGCTTGTATGGACTTGTTACAATTTTTACCAATCAACACCAACTAAATTGGCAGGAGAGAACTATTACTTTCGCGATGGAGAGGTTTGAATCTTAAATTCTGACATTGTTTGTCAAATTCCTAAGATGTTGTGCTCTAAGGTTATGAAAACTGTAGGATATGAGTGTTGGTACCTCGTGGAATATCCAAAGGCCTGAAACAATCGAGTCATTATTCTACCTCTGGCGTTTCACTGGAAACAAAACATACCAGGAATGGGGTTGGAATATTTTCCAAGCATTTGAAAACAATACTCGGTTGGAAACAGGATATGTTGGACTCAAAGATGTAAGAAATTCATAACTCTACATGATTAACTCTCACCCATGGAAAAGTTGTGCATGCATCGTTAACTGTTCTCACTTTGTTGTTATTCAGTTTAACATATGTAGTTTTCATAATAATGTGTGACTGAATGCTTAGGTGACTACTGGGAAGAAAGATAACATGATGCAGAGCTACTTCCTCTCAGAGACACTCAAGTATCTTTATCTGTTGTTTTCGCCTTCATCAGTGATTTCCCTGGATGAATGGGTGTTCAACACGGAGGCTCATCCTTTAAGAATTGTGACTAGAGTTTCTAATGAAGAGAGTGGTGACCCAGAAGAGGTATTTCCACGTCATTTGCATGGTAGAAAAGAAGGTCGAATTGAATATAAGTAGCTAAGAGTTGTTGCTTTGAGATTATTGTAAACATATCCTCAAGCATAGTTCCCAACGTACTCTCAAGTTAGATCCATCTTTACATGAGAATGTTTCATCAGCCAGATTAACGATAGCACAAGGGACTACTTCTCTTTCATTGTCTGTCTATGGTGGACGATATTTGGAAGCTTTGTTTATGGTGTAATTAGTAGGATAAATGTGGGTGTAAATTCTTAGGTAGAAACAGAGATCACTCTACTTTATATTTGACCTCTTTTTTGCATAGTTGTAAATGCTTGTGTATTAGTTGCAACTATGAGATGTAAGACATCCATGTTTGAAAACTCAGATTTCTTTGCTCTTCTAATTCAAAATTTACTGATATTAATGTTTTAGAGAGGAAATTTAGTTGAGTAACACTGAATATAAGAAAAGGATAAGTTCTAAATTTTTTAATGCATTGCCAACAAAATCTGTTCCTCGATACTTGTTCATGAGATTCTATCAAGTCTTCTGATAGATATTAAAGGCATCTTGGTTGGGTTACTATTTAAATATCTATTATATAGTGATACAAATTTTTATATTATTAACTTAGTCTAACAAGGTTAGGTGAGTGTTGCTGATATAACAAGATGAATACAGAGAGAAAAAGAATCTATTCAAATGCACCTCAACAAGAATTACAATATTTAACATTAAAGAAATCTCATCTCGAATGCATGAGTTGTTGTATATTTGGTACAAAACTAGGCACTTAAAATCCAACTGATAATACTACCAATCACAGTAACCATCATTGTTGAAACTTCCATCCAAAGTAATAACATAAAAGGTATTAATGCATGTTTAGTTTCGAGATGAATCAAGTTAAATGTGAATGCATGGTTTATATATTTAAATAACTTATAGTTTTTATATTTAAAATGCAAATTGGTAATATCAGCAACATGATGGATCACACATTTAATGTCAAAAGATTAAATTAACAATATTGGCTTAATCAAAGAAGAAAAATCCCATTTGGCAGGATCTTTAATTATGCTTCACTGCTCAATTGTTCTTTTTCAGAATCATGTTCTAGGTCCATTAACAAAAGATGAAAACTGCTAAACCCTTATGACATATATAAATTCAGAAGCATAGAATGACAATGTTGATAAATTTTACATTGGTGACAGATAAATATGGGCTAAGGACAACTAAAAAGAGCACTGGTAGCCTTCTAGATTCTAAGGTGCCAGACAAGGCACCAAGTATTAGAATCAGACATAAAACAATGATATTTTCTTTTTCAGTGTTTTCAGATAAACATATATAAACTGAATGATTTTATATTTGATGAAGAATCTGATCCATGTTTAGGAAACTGAGAGAGTGGTGGCGAAGTGGCCCCAGTATGAAATTGTGTAAATGGTAAATGAGAGGGAAAAAAATAAAAGGTAAATGTAATGTTATGGTGAAGAGCACGCTTAACTGGTATAAAGGTAAGAAAAAGGAGGGTAATGTGCAGTGAGTACATAATATGAATAGAATATTATGTTGAAGAAGAGGAAAGCAGTTAGTGAGAGGTCTATTCATTAAGCAGCATTCTGTGAACCCAAATGCATTATTTCTGAAGAAACAAGTGATGTTTTTGAAAGGTCTATTTTCAGGCCAGCAGGGACAAACATGCAGAGTTTGTTTGTTCTGAGTCATCCCTGACCTATTTTGTTACCTTATATAGATATAGATGCAATAGCTAGGTTTTGTTTTGTTGTCTTGTGTTTTTTGCTCATATATGTTATTCAAGTGCTACCCGATTCCTGCCAATTTCTCCATCAATCAATGTTATGGGCAACTGAGCCCAGAGAAAACTTTTTATGCATTATCAATTTACGACCATCTTTGTGCTATCATTTTTTTTTGTCTAACTGTCTCACCAAAAGGTTGCAGGAAGGATCACCCTAAAGAGAATAAAACCTCTACGCGTTTTGAACTATAATGTTCCTCAAAAATTATCGTCTGTTGTCAGAAATCTGAGAACTTAATTTGTTGGTTCGGTGTTTAATACTGGTTTAGTTCTGAATAACGAATTGTGAATTAGACCGTGTCTTAGTCATGAATAAAAAATGTTTTGTAAGGAACTGTGGCAAGAAAGAAGCAATTGGATCGAAATTATTAGTTGTGTGTAGGTATGTACAGATTCAGATAGAACAACCAGAAAAGCCAATACATAGTTTTGACTTGGGACCAGTTGATTGTGATGTATTCAAGCCATGTGACTGTCTCCCCTTTGGATTTAGGTTCATCAAAATTGAAGAAGAAAACAAAATAAAGTTCAAATTAAGAAGCAGAAGCTAACAACATCTGGTAGTGTGCGATAGAAACAAGGAATAAAGTGTGTGCGGAAAAAACCGTAAAATGTCATTTTGGAGATGCAGGGGATCGAACCCTGTGCCTCTCGCATGCAAAGCGAGCGCTCTACCATTTGAGCTACATCCCCTTGGCAAACTTATTTGATTTTGCAGATATAATCACTGAGAGGTGCCAAATTGGGTCATCCAAGTTCTTAAAGAAGTAAAGTTTCTAAATTTTTAAGTAATTAGAAAACTGAGAGAGCGGTGAAAAGAGAAAGACACGCAAATTAGAAAAGAGAAATATATTATCGAAAGCAATTAACAAATTGTTAATGGTTTAACTAATAAAATCACATGAATAGGTGAAAAATCATATGCTTAAAGATTTTTTGTGTCAAAAATCTTTTTGATAAAGGTTAAGGTAACATATGTTGTTGTGATAAAAATGATGATACATATATGTTATTATTGTTACTTGTGGAAAATTGAATTAATGTAAGAACTCATTCTTGAAAGAGGGATTCTCAAATTTTCAAAATGTGAATTTGAGTTCCAAACCTAGTAGAAATGAATAATTAAGATGATCAATATATATTAACTTACTGGTTAAAAAGAAAAAAAAAATACAGACTTATTATCTTGATATTTTATATCAAAGCGGAGTCTTCCATCTCATGGATATTTTTCTCTAATTGAATCACCAACTTGCTAAACTCAACAAATCAAATTTGCCTCCCAAAAAAAAAAAAAAATAGAGATATTTGAAAATAATTTAAACGAGTTATATTTATTTATGTGTTTAATGTACTAGATAATGCACGTTTTAGAGTATAGTTTTATTTGAATTTCTATATTAGAAAGAGTAACTTTTAGATATTTTCAATATTTTAATGTTTTTCATGAATATGTCAAAATTTATATCGGTATATTTCACAGAAGAAGAACAAATTTGTGGATTTTTTTATATTATCATGACAATGAAAAAATTAATAAATTGACTATTTTCTTATTAATCTATGATAGCATGCATGCCATAATATTTTTTATTTTTATATTTGATATTTTAGGAAAATACTACCATTGTTTCTCAGCTCTGTTGTTGTCTCAATACAAGAGCCTCAATAATTTATCATAGTTGAAATATTTTTATATAGTTGTTTTAGAGTAAACTAGAGGTTATTTATCTAGATTAACAATTGGCACGAACTAATGTGTCATTCTACCAAAAATTCTCATATAACATCTGATTTTTTTTTGGTAAATTTGTTAAAATAATTTGCAAAAAAATACCTTTTTCTACTATTTTTTTAAGAATCGTTATTGACAAGTAATTCCTTTGTAAAATTCGTAAGTATTTCTTACAAAATTTATTGTGAAAAGTGTTTTATACAAAATATTTTACAAAAAAATTAACTGTAATTTTCGACAAATTTTCTTTTCATAACAAAATTTATAACTATTTTTTTAAAAAAATTCAAAACAAAATTTATAAGAAATATAAGTTTTTTTAGTAATATCATTCTTTTAATATGAATATTATTTTTTACTTAACGAATGTCTTTAATAATTATGAAATAAAAAAAAGTGTAAGGTTAAAATCAACATAAAAAATTAGTCTAATAAGAAGATATGTATATTGAATTTGTACAAGAGATAGCTAGAATTGATGTATGAGAAAGCAAGGGTTACTTAACTCAGAATTATACATTAGGTGCCATATAATGCCTATTTTTTTTGTTATATTATATTGATATGTAGAGGTTGAGACAATATGGAAAGACATGTTGGATGATTCTCACCATCAAATGTTTCTATTCTTAATTCTAGACACAGCCGCTTTAATTTATTGATTTGTTTATGTATTCTTTAGCAAAAGGATATAAGAAAGAGAAAGAAAGAAAGAAAGAGATGGATGAGATTTTTATGGGGATTAGTGAACAAAGAGAGTGGCAGCAATGATGGTTTAGGTTCTCATCGTTTTGCATGCAATATAGAAAGATGAGCAGAGAAAGAAAGGAACATACTTTCATCACTTTCCCTTTCACTTTCTTTGCTTTACTTCCCTTATTTGCTTTAATCACTCTCTTAGATTTCAGTAACAAAAGCTTCCTCCTCCTTTATCCTTTCTCCTTTACTTCTCTACTTTCACTTTCCATATCAACTTTTTTTTTTCATACACAAAATCCAAAACCAAAGAAAAGAATCTATTATATACCATCAAACAAATTCTACGTATAAAATGCTCTCAACCTAATCTCACTTTAATGCTTCGAATCGATTGCATAAGTACATAACAGTTCTTGTTTGAGTTGCATTGAGCTTAAGGTGAATTACAAATGAAGGGTGTAGGTAGGCCTTTTTGAATGTCAGGTTAATCATTGTGTCGTGTGACATCACAAACCATAGTGCCACAAAAAACAAAAGCGAACTTGTAAGTTTAAGAATTGTATATTCCGCTGAGAAAAACATAGTATATGTTAGTGAAAAAAACACAACCTTATGAAATACAATTGTAGCCAGGAGACAAGTTTGTGTGTCACGATCACGGAGATGTACAATTTTTTTATTTATCAAATACTGTGTATGTTTTAGGGAATAAAGGTTCAGGAAGGGAAAAGAGAGTTACACATATTTTTCTCTCTTGCTTTTGAAGCACACAGAGATTTAGAAAACACACATATGTTAAATCTGAAATCTAAAAAAAAATAGGTATCGGTAATACATATATTTTTAAGTTTAAATAGCTTTCAAAGTATAAATAAATAAAAAAAAAGTATTACTACTTTAAAATATAATACAAATGTATTACTTGTTTAAAAATGCAAGATTTTAAAATTAAAAGAAAAAATTAGGTTTATAGAGGAGGTTTCACTAAAGAGAACAAACACCAATGAAACCTGAACTCAACCACATAAAGCAGTGAGTTTATGAGTCTTTATTCTTGTATAATGTGCTCTACTTTCTCATTTCTAGCCAATGTGGGACTTAGAGTCACACTTGAATTGCTAACAATCTCCACTTGTTAGGTTTTTAAGGAGGGGTTCATCGGGAAGATACAACACCAATGAACATGAGCCCAACCCACATATAAGGGATTGACACCACTCTTAACCCAAAAAACCTTAAGACGATGAGTTTATGAGTCTTTATTCTTATATAGTACTTTACTTTCTCATTTCTAACCAATGTAAAACTTATATTCACACTTGGATTCCTAACAAAAACAACTTACAAAAGAAAATTATGTGTAGATTAATTTCATATAATGCAACAAAAAAAATTGTAAATAGAAAGTTTAATATTAATAACTAACAATCTGGGATATATATATATATATATATATATATATATATATATATATATATATATATATATTTATATATATATATATATATATATATATATATATATAT
>Ga0214543_1007061_pt1 | contig 19533 bp, 10 predicted proteins | sample CNSS2metaG_FD_160094 | JGI IMG/M metagenome (GOLD analysis project Ga0214543, IMG submission 160094) | Root nodule microbial communities from cowpea collected in UCLA plant growth center, Los Angeles, California, USA - CNSS2 | ecosystem: Host-associated > Plants > Roots > Nodule | place: USA...
GTTCACATCCGTTAATGATTTGGACGGAGTTAACGGAAAGGAGTTAATTGAAAAAATATAACGAAAAGTAGGACCAAATTGAAAACAATTTAAAAAGTAGGACCAAAGTGAAAAAAGTCGACCAAAACTAAGACCAAAAGAGTATTTAAGCCTAAATATATCTAGACGAAAATATAATTACACATGACATATATTTAATATAATATTTGTTGAACAGTTTTTATCCAAATCTTTATAAGCTCATGTTCCCTTAATTTTGATGACCTAGAATCGCGGTGTTAAATATATTAAAAATTCAGCATAATATACTATCTTCTAATGGTTTTGGTTTTGACATTTAAGTTAATAAATAAATAAAGTACACATATGGTTCGTGATTTAAGTGATGTAATTCAACCGGATAATTACAATTGCATTATCTTAGAAGGGAGGGTCCAATTAGAAGATTGAATGATGGGGAGTTTCAAATATGATGTAATCCTAAAAATGGATTAAAAATGTATTAATTTTGTTTTATGTTGGGTGGGAATAAACTAAAACTAAAAGAAAATCCTTAATGATCAATTTTAGTGATAAAAAAATAATTAGTCACTCTAGTGACCAATTTAAATATCAATCTATTAACTAAAAATTATTGGTAATTAAAATAGTTTCAAAAAATTATAAATGATCTCAAAATTGGTAACTAAAACAGTTTCTATTATAAATTGGTCTCTAAATTGGTTACTAATATTAACTACCAAAATAATTTGTCTCTGAATTAGTCTCTAATTAAGAAATTGGTTACTAAATTGGTTTCTAAACATATTTTTAGTCATAAAAATGGTTATTTTTTGATAGTTTTTTTTTGTAGTGTAAACTATTCTTAGTATTAGTCTAATTTTCAATGTTTCGTTTGAATAAAGGATTAAGAAAAGTATTTGGCTAATACTTATAATTTTTTCCTACTAGCTCATGTATCATGTAAGATAACTTGATTAAATTCATTTGTGGAATTCCTTTCTTAAGCGGACATATTTTAAGTGGTTTTTATTTTCTTATATTTAGCTTGGTAGTGCTCGTTAGCTTATTCTTAGTGGTGCATAAAGGGTTTTCATAATTTCATATCCTTAGTGCTACTCACTGGTGGTGCTTTGGTGCAATTCCAACTTCCAAAGTGGAAAGTGTTCCCTCTTAAGATTTTTTGTCTTGTTAGCTAGGTTATAGGTAATGATTTTTCCATACTTATTTATTAAAGTTAGGCAATGCAAGGTTCTCCCATTTTCTATTCTTAAGTTATGATATAGGTCATAAGTAATAAAACACTATCTTGTTTATTTCATGCGGTTTGAGTGGAGCAAAGTGTTCTACATTTCTACCATTTTCATAAAATATCATGAAAATTGTGTATTATTGATGGATAAAATTTATTAGTAATAGCAAAAATTCAACAATAATTTGAGTTTGTCGATAGATAATTAATGGCCAAAAATTCATCAGTAAAATGGTCATTGATAAATCTTACCAGTAGATCATGAAATTTATCGATAATTACTGATGACCGCAAATTCATCGATAAATATTCGTTGATAATTATTGACAGATTATGATCATTGATAAAATCTATCGATAAATGTCACGATTGGGCCATCTTCTTCATCTTCCTTCTCGTCCTTATTTCTTTTTCCCTCTTTTTCTTCTTTATCTTGGTCCTCTCCTCCTTATCACAACTCCACCATTGTCGAACTTTGTGTTTCACAAATTTTTTTTGGACTTCTTCTTTCCAAGCTTTGAACGAGAGCAAAGACTTGGCCACTTAGTTCTATTAGGTTAGTGGTTTAGAGACCAATTCCTTTGATAGCCAAAACCTTGGTAGTTAATGTTAGGAAGCAATTTAGAGACCAATTGATAATATAAACTCTTTTAGTTACTAATTTAGAGACCAATTATTTATAATAGAAACAATTTTTAGTTGTTAATAATTTTAGTTTATAAATTGGTATCTATATTGGTAAATATAGTGACTAATTATTCTTTGTCACTAAAATTGGTCATTATTTAAATATCTTCTTATAATGTGTTTTCACTGTAACACCCCATTTAAATAATAACTTCAATTTAAATGAAATGCCACACATGGAATTTAGTGACAAGTCCTGAAGTATAAACGCTACTCCTGACAATATCTAGAGGATGCTAGGAGAAACCAAGGCACACCACGATGTCGGATACAAACAAAATCCAAGGACTTCACAATAGTTAATAGAGTACTAAAGAGAAAAGTAGTACATGGGCCATAACCCTAAAGAAAAGCCCAAAGAAACATGAAGTGCAGCCCAGGTAGACTATGCAGCGGAACCATCCCTTCCTTGTTGACCTCGAGTACCTCTCGCATCTGCTCCCATCAATAAATTGATGATCATCGCAAAAGTAGAAGAACAACATACAAAACAATCAAACAAGCAAGGGTAAGTTAGAGCAAAAAAAAATAGTGTTATCATGCAATCATATACTCTTTCACAGTCAACTATACATACATCGTCCAAACATGTTATGACCTTCCACACAATACACTAAGACTCAACACGACTCATTTGGATACATATAATTTGGTCGGATTCAGTGGATGTTTGCACTCATGGTGGATTACCTTGCTCACTCCCGAGCTGCTCACTCCCGAGCTATGTGTTACAAGTGTTACAATGATTCAATCCCCCACATACAAGGTTAGCCCTTAATGAGTTTCAGGCCTCCTGCTACTCTTACCACAAGAGTCAGTCCGCTCTAAGTGAGACTAACTGACTCCTTAGAGTGTCAGGATGCAACCTTACTTTGAATCCTTTCCAAATTATATAGATGGGGCACCACCATGAACTCCCACTAACATGGGTCAGAATTACGTCCCGACCACTGAAGCACGACCAGGAAGTCTCACCTAGAGACTTATGGATTTACGTATTGACCACATACCACATATATTCAAACAACCAAATAATATTAATCAGGCATTTAAATCTCATGCCAACCTACGAATATAGAATCAATAATAACTCATCCATATTCCTCATCCATATTCCATGTTGAATCAATAATAACTCATCCTTCCCAAACTACGAATATAGAATTGTACCTCATGCCAATACCATGTCAAGAGTCATCCTTTCTTATCCATGAATCTTTCCATATCTCATATCAAATCCATACCCAACTCATCATATTCAATCCATGAAACCAACCATACGTGTAACATGCCCAAATCATATTGAAATCATCCATTACAAACTATAGATTATCTCATTCATACATAATCACCCAATTCATACTTTAAAAGCAAGATCAACACAAACATAGAGCCAACAATTCAGAACCAAGAAACAACCAAACATGTCGCATTCTCGCCCAACTTCTCGCTCAGGCAGAAAGGCCTCCTCAGGCAAGAAGGACTCTCGCTCAGGCGAGCTCCTTTCGCCTAGGCGAGAGCTCGACATCAAGAATAGTGGCCTTCATCTCCTTCTCGGTTAGGCGAGACTTCCCTCGCCTGAGCGAGACACTCGCTCGCTCAAAGCGTGGTTAGTCGCCTGAGCAACAACTCGCATGAAATGGCATGAACGAGCCTTTGTTAATCTCGCCTAGGCGAGACATGCTCGCTTGGGCGAGAAAACTAGCGCTCACCACTGTTCTCTCGTGCAACAGTCACCCAAACACGCTCCAAACAGTTCAAACATGTATTCCTGTAACTCATTTTCACACACAGTCTATTTAATCATGAAATAAACGTACAACAAGTAGATCTCACGGAATATACAAAATGATCTAGCTTCCCTTACTTGGAAATAGGCTAATAACAGACTATGACCCTTAAGCCAATGAACCCAACAACTCCAAGAGCAGGTTTACGAACTCGAACAGCGGCACAGAGAGAATAACAAGGTTACTACGGTGAACCCTAACAGAAACCACAAAAACAAACTTAGAAAGGAGGGAGTATGGTTCAAGGACCAACTTACGTGAGACGAGGTGAACTTTTGAGCTAGCACGAACAAGAGGGAACCAAACCCTAGCAAAGCTTCTGTTGATGGGGAAAGGGAGAGAGTAAGGCACTGTTTTCTCAAGAATGGTAGAAATGAGAGGGATTAGGCTGCCTTAGGGGCTTTGGACACCCTATGGGCCAGTCCTTAAGCCCTACAGATAGGGCTAGACCTCTTTAAATTTTAGGACAGAAAAAGAGGGTTTTACATTCACAATCTCACTTAATTCAAATATATTCAAATCTTACTTACAGTACTATAACTTCTAATTACTTCTGCAAATATAATAATTTAAATTATTTTTAGTGACTATTTAAATATTTAAAATATATTGAAAGACTTATTAAAATTTGTAATTATAGGTTATTAATTTCTAAAAAATAAATTACATCATATATTTTTATAGTAGTGTGTGATAAGAGAATGAAATAAAAGTTTTAGTGGCTAATTTCAAAAATCATACATGTTGAAAAGTCAAACCTAACTTTACCTTTCTATTCTTTACTATTTTAGTGATTGCTTATGTTAGTTAAAGTATTGTTCGTTCTGTAGTATAAAAAAGCTTTTTGTTTCTAGTGTATAAATATAATCACCTCTGTACAGTAGTTAATACAATGGTGTGTGCTATTACCATCTTAAGTCTCTCTTAGTCTCTTTCACCTTTTCTTATCACTACTAAATTGGTATCCAGAGCATAGGTTCGCCTGTGTGGTAGAAGAAATGTTGTTTTCAAAGCGAGTAAGGAAGAACGTCATGGTGAGTTACGTAGCCATGAAGGTAATACAATCTTCAAGAATACCAAGAAAGGGTGTAGGTATCAAGATTTGTGCAGAATTTTGAGGGGTTTCAGAATCAAGATGGCTGGGATTGGAAGCATAGTCCAGGGTGCACTCTAGGTGTTCGACGGAAAGGACTTTGATGATTGGAAGATCAAAGTGGTGGCAATCTTCAGTTTTCAGGATGTAGCTGAAGTGGTGATAAATGGGTTTTAAGAGCTTGGAGCCAAAGCTACAGATGAAGAGAAAAGGAACTACAAGAACCTTTAGAAGCTTGACAACAAGGCCATATTCCTTTTGTGGGTTGGGCTGAAAATCTTTAACAATACTTCTAAAGCTACAACTAGAAAGGAGTGTTGGGAAATCTTGATGAAGACGTATGATGATGATGATAAGAACAAGAAAGTTAAGAGGCAAACATTGAGAAGACAGTTTGAGTGTATTTGCATGGACAAAAGTAAGACAATTTCTGAGTATTTTGATAAGACTCAAGAAATTGTGAACGCGTTGAGGGCTTGCAAGGATACAATCACTGATCAGCAAGTGGTTAATAAAATTCTCAAAACATTGCCACAAAGATTTGATCATGTAGTTGTGACTATCGAAGAAACAAAGGACTCGAAGGAGATGGAATTGGAGGTGTTACAACACTCACTTGAGGCACATGAACACATAATCCATGAGAAGAGGCATAATCTGGAGCAAGCTCTCCAAGCAAGAGCTTTTTAGAAAGGCAAAGGTATAAACCTCAAAGAAAAGAAACGATTCTTTAATAAAAGGAAGCAAGAAGAGAAGTCTAAAGATGACAACTCCAAATCCATAAAAGACATCCAGAAGCAAGGCAAAAAGGAGAAAGAATGGAAGTTTGACAAGAGAAAAATGAAGTGTCACAACTGTTAGAAGCCTGGTCATTTTTCCCGAGAATGTTGGTATGGAGAGAGTGCCAAAAACAGATTGAAGAACCAAGCCAATTTGGCTAAAGATGAGGTATCTTTTGACTCGGATGTTGCAATGCTGATGGCTAAGACTAGTGATGTTAGTGCAGATGAAAAATCCTATTGATATCTAGATTATGGATGTTCCACACATATGACAGGTAGAAGGGACTGGTTCATCAAGATTGATGATATCTTTCATGGTAAGGTGAGATTTGTAGATGATAATAGGCTAAACTCAGGAAGGGTTGGTTGTGTGGTGTTAAGAGATTCAAATGATAGAGAAGTTGATATTGATGGTGTGTTGTATGTGCTAGGTTTGAAAATAAACCTGTTGAGTCTCAGCCGGTTGTTACAAAAGGGCTTCATTATGGAGATGAAGCTGACTGTCCATGCAAAACAATCCGAAAATAGAACATTTCAAGTTGCCATGGGCACTCGAAAACATTAGTATTTTGCCACTACATTAGATAAAGACGAATGGTTGTGGCTCTACAGATTTGGACACCGAAATTTTCAACACTTGCATCAACTAAGCAAGAAGAAAATTGTTACTAGGGTGCGAGAGATCGGGGTTCCAAAGGAAGTCTGTAAAGAATGCATAGAAGACAAGCATACTAGACCTACATCCAAGAAATTTATACCAACCAAAGCCACTAAAAAACTTGGTGTGGTATACTCTAACGTGTGTGGGTCGTTGCAGGTGGAAACACCTAGTGGAAATAAGTATATAGTCACCTTTGTTAATGACCTCACCAGGAAAATGTGGACTTACTCGATGAAGAGAAAGAATGAGGTGTTATTTATGTTTGAAAGGTTCAAGAAGATGGTTGAATGAAAAAGTAGATGTAATGTGAAAGCATTGAGGTTTGATGGAGGATGTGAGTATGCCTCAGCTGAGTTTGCTGACCTTTGTGAAAAGGAGGGAATTGTGCATAAGTTCACACCACCATATACTCCTCAGCATAATGGAGTCGTGGAAAGGAGGAATAGAGCCCTTCTTAACATGATCAGGTGTATGCTGAAGAGTAAGAACCTACCAAATTACTTTTGGGGAGAGGTAGCAAGTATAACAACCTACGTGCTAAACAAACTCCTACAAAGAGGTTGGAGATGCTAACACCTAAGGTGGCATGGTTTGGAGTGAAACCTGATGTGACTCATCTTAGAGTTTTGGGCTCCCTATGCTACAAACATGTTCCGAACAACTAAGAAAGAAACTGGATGATAAAAGCACACTACAAATTATGATTAGGTACCATAATACAAGTGGCTACAAAGTATATGATCCCATCTCAAAGAACGTGGTGGTAAGTAGGGATGTATATGTTGATGAGTCAACAAATTGGGATTGGATAGAAAACACAAAGTATAATAGTGCACTACATGTTGTCATCGAAGAAGAGAGTTCTGCTGATCAAGAAGATTCCACCGAACAAAACGTGACAAAAACAGGGAGAGTATCACAACTCCCCTCATGCCTTTGAGACTACGATGTGTCTCATGATCCAACTACAACCTCAAAAGGGAATTTGGTGCACTTTGCTTTAATAGCATAAGTAGAACCCATCTCGTTTGAAGAGGCAGCAAGAGATGGTCCCTAGTGGAGAGCAATGGAGGATGAGATTGATTCCATTAAAAGGAATCAAACATGGGAGTTGGTATAGCTTCCACCAAACAAGAAACCCATAGGACTAAAATGGGTATACAAGGTTAAAGTGAATGCAAATGGTGATGTGGTGAGGCATAAATCTAGGCTCGTGGTCAAAGGATTTTTATAAAGGGCTGATATAGACTCTGGTGAGTTCTATGCTCCTGTGGACAAAAGCAAGACTGTGAGGTTGGTTGTGGCAATGACCACAAATGAGAACTAGAGTTTACATCAATTAGATGTAAAATTTGCATTTCTGAATGGTCCATTATAGGAGGAGGTTTATGTCCAACAACCAAATGGTTTTGTGGATGAAGTTGAGAAGCATAAAGTATATAGACTGAGAAAAGCCCTATATGGGTTGAAAAGAGCCTCAAGGTCCTAAAAACAAGTGAATCAATGAATTCCTTGAGAGGATTGAATTCATGAACTGCAAAATAGAGTACGGTGTATATGCGAAGAATTATGAAGATAATAGGGCAAATGGAAGAGTCATTTTATGGTTATATATTGATGATCTTCTAATCATGGGCAACAATGATGAGTTGATAAGAAAATGCAAGGAGGAGTTGATGAAAGAGTTTGAAATCAATGATCTTGAAAGGCTGAATTACTTTCTCGGTATTGAATTCACCTAGACATCAAGTGGTTAAAACTGTGAACCCTCTTTGTGCAATTTTTTTGTGCACAGAACTACAATTTCTTGTTGGTTTTGTGGACAAAACTGCAAACTCTTATCGTGCAACCAAATATCCTTCTTTATGTACTAGATATTGCAGAATAAAAGCAAATTCTGTAATGTAGCCCTTGTCATGATAATGAAGCTTATCAGACAAGTTTTTGTGGACAAAAATGCAAACGTACATTTCAATATTTTGTGGACAAAACTGCAAAGCCTCCTTAAGCAATTATTTGCAGTCAAAATAACACATCCTTCTTGTTTTTCGGACTAAACTGCAAACTTTCCTTGTCCAACTTTTTGTGGACTGTTAAATGTCAAATTAGACATTCATTTTGGTGGTGTTTTAAAGCACTTCTTCGAGAGTTTTCTTTTCTTTATTTTCTATTTTTATAGTATTTTAGTATTTTCTTCTAAAAATATTAGTTTTAATGTTTTTAAGTGATATTTTAGTTCGGTGTTTGTTCAGTTTCTATGATTAGTCTAGCATAGTGTTTCCTGAATTTTAACTTTGATTCAATCTTCTTAAACTCAACAAAGTTGAATTTTAATATTGTTTTCCAGCAAGCTTGATGAAGTCTAGGAGTTAGATGAATAGAGAATAAAAGTTATCCAAAATCTCTTAAAAAGAGTCAACATCATCCATCCTAGATGGAATCAAGTGCAAAGCATTAAAATAATCAGCTAGACATATTACAACCAAGGAAGATTCATTGAATAAAGAGTGTTGCAGATGGAAGTTAGAAAAGTCAAAAAGTCAATCAAAGAAGAGCCTTGGTGGTTAAGAAATTGCAACAGATGGAAGTTAGAAAAGTCAAAAAGTCAATCAAAGAAGAGCCTTGGTGGTTAAGAAATTGCAAGTAAAAGAAGAGCCTTCGTTTCCATTCATGCAATCTTTACTTCTAAGCAATTTACAGTTTTGCACCTATTTTCCAGCACCTCCTTTTACCCATTTTTCTTGTTTTGATAAAGAGATGCTTTCTTGGATGAAGGTTGAATGATATGAATATTTGCCTTTATTTAGGGTCAGTTTTGGATTCAAATATGGTTTCTAAAGAGTATAATGTGACCATTGGATTCAATGTTTCATATTAGACATATTGAAAGAAAGATTAAGACCCATTTTTTTCTTGAATTTTCTATTCAAGCTTTTACGTTATTGTTTTCTAGTTTTCTCTACACATTCCTTTATATTTTGTTTGCCATGATATCAATTTCTTGTATGAGCCATTCCATTTTACATATTCACACCAATTCTTTTTTATTGTCAAAATCTAGTTCATAATGCTTGGTTCATAATTCTAGATTTCTTCTTTTTCTTGATTTGATTTTTGAATTTAGGATTAGATAAAATGAGTGCAATGTCACCATTTGATTTAATAGGTTCTCATGAACTGAAGTGGATCCAAGAATATGAAATTATAGGCCATGGCTCATGATTTTATGTTTTGCCTTCAAAAATCCATTTTCACTACCTCGCAACCCACATGATAATTTTTAGTTTTAAATCCATTTCTAAATTTTCTCACTATTTTTGACGTATTCTAATGAATTTAGACATGTTCTTTGCATTTCAGCGAATTTTGTATGTTTATTTGCATTTCAACATATTTGTTCATTGTATAGTATCATGTTTGAGCCATCAATTACATCATTCCATGCATTTTGAAAGTTTTAACCCATTGAGTAGATTCTAGGTTTTCTAGTCTAGCTTAAGTAGGAAATTTTATTCTGCATTAATCTTTTTGGTAAATTATCTGTTTTGGTAGTCCATTAGCATCATATTACACATGTTTATTTGATAAAATCATGCATTGATGCACAATTGCATGTTCGTAGCCCATTTATTAAATTTTGCATAAAACTAGAATATTTTTATTTGCTCCTTTAATGAGTGATTTTTTATTTTGGTGTTTTTTGGACAATTTTGATCATCCAAATTGCATACCTTAGGATATTAAAACTTGTTCAAAGCATTTACAAGGCATGAAACATAGTTTTCATCCTCATATTCATTTTAGGCACTCTTTAGAGGCTATTTTGCACTCACTTTAGTTTAAGTGGTCATTTTCGAACTCGTTTTATGTTTTGTTCATTTCTTTGTTTTTAAATTTCATTTGCATCATAATATACTTGTTCAAATGCTAAAAATATCAGTTTAATCATTACATTTCCATGCTTATGTATACAGTATGTTCAGATCGTTATCATTGCATTTAGACCCATATTATGCATAAAATACTTTGCTGTTAAAAACAATTTTGGTGCATTTAGACCTAGATTATGCATAAAATACTCATGTCTAGTTTAGTTTGACACGATTTTAAGTATTTGGAGTGTTTAGTGCAATTTAACCATTCATTTTACTTAGATATAGAAATAGAAACTTGTATAGGTGGGGTTTTTACATTACATAAATAATAGGTTAGCTCATTCAAGCATTTTATCAAATACTTGGTGAAAAAACTAGGTTTTTGCTAGGTATTTCATCAAACACTTTTTATTTTGCATTTAAGAGCCATTTTAGGACAAGCCAAGGTCTAAGACATCTTTCATTCATGGTTCTATATAGTTTTACATGTTCATTAATAATATTATAGCATTTACCTATTAAATTTTTTTAAAATATTTTAAAAGCATTTCATAAATGCTTTGCATTGTTTTGGAATAGATTTTATATATTTTTTTCATCGCCTCATTGTTTATTTCATTTTTAGAATGATAATTGGACACATTATATGATGAAGGATTGACCCCAACCAAGGATGGAGGCACATGCTTAAGAAGTCTAAGCATGTTTAGAAAGGAAGTTCACTAATCCTTCATCCATGTTCATTTTTTTATTATGTTTGAAGTTCCCTAAGTTGACTTAGTTGAATCAACCTTAGTAGACTTGTTAACCTTTGACTAGGTTTGACTTGTTGACTAGAGTTGACTTGACTTAAGCCAACATGCTAATCCTTATTTATATGTTTTGTAGGTGTAAGTAAAATTAATTATGGTGGGTGATGTGGCGCAACCCTAGTGGAGAAGTGGTGATGAGATGGAGCATAGGTGGAAGAAAGAGAAAAGGAAAAAAGCACAAAGTAAAAGGCATAAAGCAAGTGTACCTATGTATCTTTGGTCTCCTTTCTTTTTAGCATACTTTAGCCACTTTTTGAGACATATGAGACACCTTCTTGGTCTCCTTTAGTGCTAGAACGAAATTAGCCTTGCACACACACCATAGTTAGCTCTTTTGTCTATCATTTTGTAACCTTATTTGACCTAGTTTCTAGAAGCTAGGTTTAGGTTTTTGTAGAGACATCCTTAGGTATCTTTTATTTTCATAGAGGCCCCTAAACTCTTCTATATAAGGGGTGTTCCTAGACATGTAAAAGGTTGAACATTTTGAAGTAAAAACATTCTTGTGTCTCAACCATATGTGAGAGTTTCCTCCCTAGGGAGTGAAATACTTTTAAGCCTTATCTTGCATAGCAAGTGGCGACACACATCCACTCATCTTTAAGGTTGCCATGGCTTCTAGCCTAGCCTTGTAGTGGCGTGCTTATCACATTTTTACCATTTCTTTCCTTTCCAGTTTATGTTTTCTTCTTCCTTTAATTGTTCTTGGTTTTCTATGGTTTATGTGCATTCCATTTCCTTTTTGTTTGAATCAATCCATCATCTTCTTCTCTTGAGCTTTGTGAAAGGAACCTTCATATCTAGATAGCATGCTATCTTAATGTCCATTGGGGATTTCACTTAGCTTTCTTAATCAACTAACACCATATTCAATAATCTTAAAAAAAAACACGATAATCCTTCATCATTATAGCTACAAGATTAAACAATTTCATGGACTGATACCTAGGTTGTTCCCTATACTTCATTAATGGGAGAACTAGGATATTGCTAGAGTTTTATGCGATGGAAGCTTATAACATTGACAAAACTACAAATTATTCCTGTTTTTTGTTGACAAAACTATAAACTTATCTTACAATTTTTTGTGGACAAAACAACAAAACCTACTAGTGCAAATTTTTGTGGACAAAATTGCAAATCATTCTTGATTTAGTGAACTAAACTACAAACCTTTATCGTACACCTGCATTATTTTGTGGACAAAACTACAAATTCTTTTTGTATAATTTTTTGTGGGCAAAATTGCAAACCGATTTTGAAATTTTTTTGTGGACAAAATTCTAACCTGTTTTTGTGAAACCAAACATCTTTATATGTGTAGCAGATATTACAAAAAAAGAGAGCATATTTTGCAATGTAGGCCTTGTCAATATATTACAACTGCTCTAGAATTACCATTTTTAAAAGCAAAAGTTCAAAACCATCATCTATTATGAATTTTGGTATTTTAAGAACAAGTCTTGAAGAACTTAAATCTAGTAATCATTTTTCGTGAAATTTTTGTATGGATAAAAATGTAAATTATTTTTGTAAATATTTTTTGTCGATAAAGGTGCAAACCCATCTTGCAATTTTTTTATGAACAAAATTATAACTCAGTCTTCTACAACTAAACATTCTTTTGTAAATACTAGATATTGTATAATAAGAACACATTATGGAATGTAAGCCTTATCGAGATAGTGAAATTGCTTCAAAAATACTATGTTGTAAAAAAATGTTTAGAAACATCATCCAATATGAATTTTGGTATTTTAAGAATATGTCTTGAAAAACTAAAATGTAGTAAACACTTCTTGTGCAATTTTTTACGGACAAAAATGTAAATCCTTCTCTTTTTGAGCAAAAAAATTAGAAACCTCCATCATGCAATTTTTTGTGTGTAAAAGAAAAAAACTACCGGGTGCAATTTTTTGAAGACAAAATTGATTATCGTTTTGTGTTTAGTAGACAAAATTGCATATCATCCTTGTGCAATTTTTTGCGAAAAAACTACAAATCATCTATGTGCAATTTTTTTGTAAAAAAAAAAGTGCAAACCTGAGTTGCAATTTTTTTATGGACAAAACTGCAAACCCATTTCGTACAATTTTTTTACGGACAAAAGTGCAATTTTATGAGGCTAATATGAGTATTAATCTCAACTCATTTATGCACTTCTTTTCCTTTATATAGACTAGCATAGGATAATAAAATACACATCATGACCCGCATTACTATCACTCTAAACACATCCATCCTTTCACACAACCCATAGATTTTCTTTCCTGCACTTTTTAGTTTTGTTTTCTAATTTTCGTTTCCATTCATGCAATCTTTACTTCTAAGCAATTTACAATTTTGCACCTATTTTCTAGCACCTCTTTTCTATCCATTTTTGTGGTTTTAATCTAGATATTCTTTCTTAGAGAGGGGTTTATTGATATTAATCTTTGCCTTTATTAAGGGTTAGGTTTGAATTCAAATCTGGTTTCTAAAGAGTACAATGTATCCACACTACAAAAAGTCGTGTAAGTAGTGGATGTTTATTTTTGTCTAATATGACGTTTTTAAACATTGTTATTTACGCGCGTTGCTTTTTTAGAAAATGTCGTAATTCCTGCCACCACAAAATATAATATGGCATTTTGAAGTCAAACGTCGCAACAAACGCCACTTTATACATTGTATAAAGTGACATTTTAAAGAGGTAAATAACAAACTTAAAAATGATGTTATTTACTAAAAGGAAAACAAAATCAATGAAAAGAACGACATTTAAAAATGTCATAATTCACATTATTTTACAACATTTATAAATGTCACTATTATCAACTATTATCATTCAAATATTTTATTATCTATTATTAATCATCTATGTTTATAATTTTATAATTCAATAAACTCTATTGTTAATAATAATAATAATAATAATTTAAAATATATAACAAAAGAATGATATTATTATAAAAAATTAAGAAACATTTTATTTCATTAAAATGATCAACAATTACAAAGTGCAAAGAGTTCAAATATAAAAAAAAAAATTAAAACGACAATATTGAAAGTCAATATCCAAAAATAAAATATCTAATTCTATAACATTCTACAAGCTCTAAAATTTCCTCACCATATCACATTCACATATTTTATAAGGTTGTAATCATCCTCCTTCCTTTCATTGGACCTCCTAAGTTATTCAATGGTGTAGATCAACTTCCATTTGGTTCCTAAAATAAATAAAAATAGTTTTTTTATTCAATTTTAATGAGTATATATTAAAATAAATCAATTTGGAGGAGCTTGAACAAGGTTTTATAGTTCGTAGTCCTAATAACTTAAAGCATCGAGCATTGGTATTAGAAAAAAAGTCTATGCTTTTAGTATATTATACCAACATTGCTATTAAATTGTGTTTCTCTTATGGAAGACATTTGTTCCTCCAAAGAGAGGTCCTTGTAGTCTAGCCATGCCTTGTATCATGTACTTACTATGTAAGACAAAAACAAGAAATATTAGTTTACAAAGTTCCTTGGTCATAAATTTCACTATTGAAGAGTAAACTTAGAACTTCATTTAAAGCAAAAAAACACATCAAATGCAACATCCTAATGATTTCCAAAAGGGTCATCTCTTATTCCATCATATAGTTGTTGGAAGCATTGAACGAAGGTAACTTCTTTATCTTTTTTTGAATCCATCAAAATGCACAACGCATGTAGAACACACTTAGGATTGTTAACAACCATGTCACAATCTACGTATGCATTAATAAACAATTAGTATCACATCATCCATGATAATTGCACTAGAATACTACATGATAATTAAGAATAATGAAATTATTTTAAAATTTAGCCTTCTTCTACCTGCTAGAGTCCTAAACTTAAGCAACACTCGATAATTTTTCACTTCTTTTTTCGGCCATCCAAGGACTACAAAGTCAATAAAAGAAAATTTAAAATAAAAATAACTAAAAATAACACAGAAAAGTACATGTTTAACTTCAAGATTTCAAGTAAAAACAAAGAATATCCTTGTTTAAAAGTGAGTAAGGTCTCATAAAAGGAATAAAAGAATAAGAAATGAGTAGGCACCGTAAATTGTTGTTAGATATTTTGTTCCCCTACCATTAGGAATTCCAAATAAATAAAGAGTTTATTTACCTAAATTCATGTTCACAAGTTAAGAAAGATATACCACACATCCTCACTTTTGCAACCAACACAGCCTTTGCACCGCACCGAGCAAAGTTTCATTAATTAGAGGAGAGTTGCCATTAGCATTTCTACTCTTTTTCAAGAATTACCTGATAATATCAAATTAGAAAACACACAAAGATTAAATTTTACATAGTGTTCATATCCATCGTTCAATCTTATACTCACAAAACACACCTATTACAAATAACGATTCACCAAAACGCCACCATATAAAGATGTCTCTTCATCCTTATACACACAGAATCCATAACCTTAAATATGTCTCTTCATCCTTATACTCATAGAATCCATAACCTTTTGCTTTCCTAGTTTCCCTGTTAATAACTAATATGCATGTAAAACATGGAAATACTACAAGTCGACCAAGTAAACCATTGGTTAAGAAGCAAAAAGGATTTCTCGTATCTTCAACACCAAAAATTCAATAACCAGAAAAAATGTGAAGAAAGAGAGAGTGGATACAAAAAGTGCAACGATGTTGGGACTGGGAGGTGGCCATGAAGAACCAAAAAAACGCAATGCTCCTCAATCTCATTTTTTTTTGTGTTTTGGCTAAAAATAGAACCAAAAAAAATTTAATTTCAAAACCCTAAAACTCTAACACGCGTGTGAGTTGAAATTACCTTCAATGAAATAGTGAAGAACTTACCTTAAACTAATGAAGAACAAAGAACCATGCGACTAGGTCAATGGCAAAATTTGGGAATCGTCTAGGGAATGACACGACTTATGAGTGAATGGGTTGGGGATGAGCGATTCCGATGAGGATAGATGGTTTGGGTTTCTGGCGAGCTTTAGTGGCGATAGTATGAAAGGATCGAATGAGAGCCGACGCGGGGTGAGGTACAAGTGAGATACAATATATGTATGGCATCCACGTTGAGCTCCAGGTAGAGTCGGACAAGGTCCATGTACGGTGGATATGAGGTATGCGACGATGGCGATGTTGGTAAGGTGAAGTGCATTGGTGGTGAGGTGTTATGCATCAATGGCAGTGAGGTTTGCGATGAGTGAGTGTGGTGGGAGAAATTGGAGAAAATTAGGGTTTAGAAGAAGTACTTTGATTAGGAACATTGTGTTGGGGTCTTTGTGGGAGGACTGAATGCGATTCGGGAAAATGAATTTAGAAAATTCTAGCAGAAATTTTGGGAAGGGGGAAAGAAATTTGATAAAAAAAAGTTTTGGAAATTTAGACAACAACTTTGTCAGAATTTGAAAATTATAAGTTGTGAGAAATTTTGAAAAACATAAAAAATAATTATTTACTATAAAGTTATAAAATGACATTCTTAAATGTCATAATTTTCAATAATAGTATGATATTTAATAATACGACAATTATAAACATCATATATTGCATGAAAATTATGACAGTTCTATAAACGCCATATTATATTGTAAAAAGCAACATTTTAAAATAAATGTCATATTAAAAATGCCACAATATACACGATTTTTTGTAGTGTCATTGAATTCAATGTTTTAGATTAGAGATATTGAAACAAAGATTAGACCTATTCACCTAACATTCAAGTTCTCATTTATGGTTTAAACCAATATTTTTCTAATTTTTTTTATTCAAACTTTTGTGTTACTATTTTCTAGTTTTCCTTTCATATTCCTTTATATTTTCGTGTCGTGATATCAATTTCTTGTTCACACAAATTCTCTTTTGTTGTCAAAATCTTGTTCATGATACTTGGTTCATAATTCTAGATTCCTTCTTTTTCTTGATTTGATTTTTAGATTTAGGATTAGATCAAAAGAGTGCAATGTCACCCTTTGATTCAATAGGTTCTCATGAAATGAAGTGGATCTAAGAATCTAAATTTATAGAACAAAACCCATGATTCTAAGTTTTGCCTTCAAAAATCCATTTTCACTACCTCACAATCCAAATGATGATTTTTAGTTTTGAAATTTTCTCACTATTTTTTGTGTATTCATATGACTTTAGACATGTTCTAATTCTTAGATTTCGGCTTTGAACTCAAAATCCCTAAAAATCTAAAAACTTAGGTAATGTAATTATGTTTCTTGCTCTTTGTTCTTGAACTTGCTTTAATCCTTGATTTTTGCATTTCAACAAATTTTCTATGATTCTTTGCATTTCAACATGTTTGTTCAATGTATAGGATCATGTTTGAGTCATCAATTACCTCATTCCATGCATTTTACAAGTGTGGACCCATTGAGTATATTCTAGGTTTTTTGATCTAACTTAAATAGGGCATTTTATTCTGCATCAATCCTTTCGGTAAATTCTTTGTTTCGATAGTCCATTAGCATCATATTACACATGTTTAAATGATAAAATCATGCATTTATGCACAACTGCATGTTAATAGCATTTATTAAATTCTTCATAAAACTAGCATAGTTTTCTTTGCTCCCAAGTTTGATTTAATGAGTGATTTTCTATTTTGGTGATTTTTGGACAATTTTGATCATTCATATTGCATACCTTAGCAAATTAAAACTTGTCAGGATAGTGAAACTATTTCAAAAGCATTAGGTTGTGAAAAAAAAATTACAAACATCATCCACTATGAATTTTGGAATGTTGAGAACATGTCTTGGAAAACTAAAATGTAGGAAACATTTCTCGTGGTATGTTTTATGTGCAAAATTACAAAATCTTCTAGTGTAATTTTTTGTAGAAAAAACTGCAAATCATTTATTTTTTAGTGGATAGAATTACAAATCATCCTCATGCAATTTCTTTTTATCAAAAAAACTATAAACATAACTAGTACAAAATTGTAAATCGTACTTATACAAGTTTTTTGTGAAAAATACTACAAACCTAAGATGCAATTATTTTTAGACAAAACTGCAAATTTATCTCATGCAACTTTTTTACGAATAAAAATATACATCATTCTTTATTTTGTTGACAAAATTGTAAACCCTCATTGTGCAATTGTTTATGGACAAAATTGTAAATCTTGCTTGTTTTTGTCTACAAAATTGTAAACTCTTCTTGTGCAATCAAACATTTTTCTATGTGTGAAAATTTGAATACCCAACAAGATGTTTTTATCAATGATATTGGGAGAGGTAACAATATCTCAAACATTATCCACATATGTTGGAAGATAAGTGATGACAACCAAATGTTTGGTAGTTATACAAAGTGTTGTAGTAGCTGAAAAAATCACGAACCAAAAGGACTTCCTAAGGCGTGAAGATTCACTACCCTTAAGGATTTATCCACGGTGTATTGTGCAAGCCCCCTAAGATACAACATGAACTTCTTGGAATTTTTTGAAGATCTCATAACTAGCAAAATAACTCTTAAAGAGAGTAAATAAATAAACCCAAAATGAGAGAAGAAATATAAGAAAGAAAGGAGGAGAGAACTAGAGAGAATGAATGAGAGCATGGAAGTGTGTTTTGAGGGAGAAGTATATGCTCTATTTATAGATGGTGGATGGGGGCATAAATGGGTCAAAATTCATGGCCTGCGAAAGAAAAAAAACCAAAACAATCCCACCGTTAAAATATATGGTTGCAATAGTGCACCATATTTGCATCCGAAATTAAGGGAGAAAATCACGTTCTCGGTGCAACAGCTTTTGCAATATATTGCTATATATATAACAATCCCCCATGTAAGGCCCCTTTTATTTTTGTCATCTTAATCTTTAGGGCTGCCCTGCAGCAGTGGGCCTAAATGGCTGGCCCATGATATAAGAACCCTTCGTGTTGCCCTAATTCCCCATTTCATTCACTTTCAGAAAAGAACCAGCCGTCATCCCCTTGCTCTCACGTGACGCTCTGCTAGGGTTAGGGTTCTGCCGTCTCCGAGCTAGTTCGAGGTTGTTTCCTACTCCATGTAAGTGTTGTGGCAGGCCCATACTTGTTTCTTTTGCTCATTCCGTTCTTTTCCCAGATAGGGTTCCTAGTGACCATATTGTGCTTCTGTTCAGCCACCTTTTCAGCTCTTACGTTCGCTCTTTTAGTCGCTGTGCTCGTGTGTTCGGTATAAAAGGCGCGTCGGGTCTTTTGCTAGCTCATTCCCAGGTAAGGGAAGCTAGAACCCTCTTGTTGGCTTGGTCTGAGTTGCTGTTTTATGTGCTTAGTGACTTCTTTGTGGTTGCCTGTTAATATGGATGCATGATGCGATGGGATTATTGTTTATGGTATGTATTCACATCTGTTGCAGGAAAACAGTGGCGGGCTCTGTTAAACTCGCCCAAGCGAGCTAGTCTCGCCTAAGCGAGATTAACAGAGGCTCGCCTAAGCATTTCTCCACGAATGGTCGCCCAGGCGACCTGCTGTGGCTTTTGAGCGAGCAGGCAACTCGCCCAGGCGAGAGGGATCTCGCTTAAGCGAGATCCCACGTTGCCCACACACTTGTTTTTGTGCTCTCG